>Ga0209427_10005752_pt1 | contig 14213 bp, 21 predicted proteins | sample DeeMarSWOR136_30_FD_187465 | JGI IMG/M metagenome (GOLD analysis project Ga0209427, IMG submission 187465) | Marine sediment microbial communities from White Oak River estuary, North Carolina - WOR-1-36_30 (SPAdes) (version 2) | ecosystem: Environmental > Aquatic > Marine > Intertidal zone >... | reverse complement strand
CGTTTTTCTATCATATAGCGCCTGGTCTTTTTATTCTTAACTCTTTGAAACGGTATTGCCTTAGCTCGCAACTGCGGTTCGCGCAGCATGTCGGCAACCGTGAGCGTTATTCCGAACGCATAGCAGCATTTTCCGCATCGTTCGCATTTCATTTTGTCGGGTACTGTGCTCCGCTGGTCAGGTCAATGTGCCTGCAGAAGATATTGGTGTCGCAGAGGAAGGGATATTTCCTGCGTGCGATCTTCGGCCAGCCAGCTCGCTGAAGCACCTTTTCCTCGATTACGCGCTTGCACCAGTGCAGGTCGCTCGTGCCGCTGCCCGTCGCAAGAACGGCCCCGGTTTTCGGGTCTTTATAAACCTTGCTCGGCGTCTCGAAAACCTTGCGCGTCACTCGCTTTCCCAGGCTCTCGTATTGCTCGGACTCTTCCCACATGAGCTTGATGAGCGATGAATGAATTAGCAAAAATCCCGTCGGCACGCCATCGGCCCAGACTTTGTCGCCTATCTTAAAATTGCGAAAGCAGCCGTTGCCGCTGCCGCGATACAGAATCGGCTCCGAGTAAAGACCCTTGGTAAAATACAGTCCCGATACCACCGGAATCCGCTCGCCCTGGTTCTGCTCCACCGCCATCATGTACCTGTTCAGTCGCAGAAAGGCATCGGACGGCGGCATGACATCATCTTCCCAGAGCAGCATCCATTCGTAGTTCTTTTTGACCACCTCCTCGCATCCGAAATTCTGCGCATCGGCAACGAGATAATCCATCGGCACGTAGAAGCCAATGCCTAATGTGGCGTATCCGGCAGACCAGTTGCAGGGAATCACCTGTCCCCACCGTGACAGAGCCCACTCAATCCGCACGATCCCGAGGGTCGGCGTGACAATGAGTATCCGCTGTCGCGGATTACTCCCCTTGCCCGAGCGCAGCACAGTGACCTCAGACTCGTAAGGCTCAAGATGTCTGCTCTTGCCCTGTGTTTTCTTGTTCCTTCCGCTCACGCTCTGCCTTTATCCTTGCGATTTCTTCGGGACTCTTGCGCCTGACGCCAACGGTCACCTTATCTCCGAGCTTCATTTTCTCTCTGAACATTCGTCGTTTACTCCTTCCCGTTCGTTTTTCAGATGCCCTCTATCTTCACAAAATCCTTTTCGGTCGGCTTTTTCAGGACGATGGCCCTGCCCCTTTCCGTCTTTCGCGGCTCCATGACAAGCTCGATACAGCCGCCAAGATTCGGGTCGTTGCGGATGATCTTCCAGGGCTTGGGCTTTTTGTAGCTGCACGAATGCCATAACTGATACTCCGGATCGAAGAACTGAAATGTCAGCATGTTCGGGCAGCCGTAATGCGCCGGATGTGCGGCCTCCAGCGGGCTGCCGGCGTGCGGCGCGCTGAGCCATAGCTGTCCTGCGGGCCGGCACACGCGCCAGCACTCGTCCATGAACGCAAAGCGGTATTTAGGCTCAATATGCTCCCACAGATGCGAGACTTTCACGATCTGAACAGCGTGGGATGGCACAGGCCAGGGAATCCGCGTCACATCATGTACGATGTCCACGCACGGATGCTTGACCAGGTCCATTCCCAGAAAGGGCATCGCATATATGGGTTCCTGCTTGAACTTGCCACAGCCTATATCCAGGCCGACCAGCCGCGGCGCACTGGCAAAGAGCCTATGGTTGTACCGCGCTTTAGCCATTGCCTAACTCGTGCTGTACTGGAACTCATAACTTGCGTTGACATCCTGGTCAGTGCCGAGCGAGCTGGAAGCAAATGTCGCTCCGGCGATCAAGCTGCCGTTACTGGCGGCCAGGATTCCAATGTTTGCAAGCGTTGCCATGCTGCTTGCGTTGCCGTCGAAACTCTGCGTCATTCGCGCTGAGAGACTGCCGGAGACTGTACTCTGCGCGAAGGCCGAGTACTGGTCGGTATTCGAGCCATCCAGGGCGGTCGCGCTTGAGGCGGGCTCGGTTCCCGAACCGATAATCATACCGGCTGCCTGGACGCTGGCTGCGCCGATTGGCGCTGCGCAGATGCAGCTCTCAAGACCGTAGTTGGTAATCTGGTTTTTGACCCATCCTGAGTCGCCGACAATCTTACGGCTCTTCTTATCGACGATCTGCAGGCGGCTCATGCCGCGAATCTTGAATAGCGGTTCTCTGATTACTGTTGCCATGTATCTGCTCCTTATTTAGTTTTATTTTTCCGTTTTTTGTTGGACTTTGGTTTGGGTGCTTCTGCCGGTGGCGCTGGCGGTTCCGGGGGCTTATCCAGCTCCGGCACCTCGTCGCGGTGCGCAGCTAACAGATGCTCCTTCATCAGCTCAGGCGTGGTTCGTCCAGCGCCGCAGAATTTGCAGGTCAATGTTGCCGAGTCGCGGCCCTTGCGGTCTTCTGGCGGTACAGGCTTTTTGACAGGCAGGGTCTCCTGACCGGTGGAAGGGTCGTAGTATTTCTCATCCTGGTACCAGTACGTATTGAGGCCCACACCGACCGTGCAGTACGGCCTACTTTTGTCGATTTGTCCCGTTGCCATTTTTCCATCTCCTATAGATTTTCTCAACAGCTTGAAGGATTTGCTCGGGTTTAAGCGCTTCCATACAGCGTGCGCCATCGTGGCGGACATTCAAGGGAATCAATTCTCCATCAACCGCTCTGACCTGCGCCTTGGATTTGAAACATTCACCATCGTAGATTAGCCGGTGACAGGGCTGACAGTTCACCGACGCCGAGAGCGATGTGCAGTTCTGCCAGTATTTGGTCAGGTTCTCAACGGACGAGTGACTGAGCAGCACGATCTTGGGTGTCTTGTAGCAGGCTGCCGCGTTCAGCACGCCGGTTTCCGGTCCGATTACCAGGTCCGCGTATTTGGTCATCAGCATCGACTGGCGAATCGTCCAGAGGCCGGACTTGTTCAGCGTATTCAGGTGCGACCACGATTCGAGAATCCTGCACATCTCATCGCCGACGGTGACAAGAACGGCATCCGGGTACTTCTGATGGATTGTCGAGGCTACTATATGCGTCCAGGGATACGATTTGTGCAGGCTCGAACCTGAGAGCGACCAGATAATCAGAAACTTGCCCTGATGCTGCTCGCGGATCAGCGCAGCCAGCGATTCCTCCATCTCGGTAAAGTGCAGCTCGGGTAACTCGCCCTTGGCATCAGGGTAGCCAGCCGCCTCCATTGTGCGGTCCTGATAGTTGACGTTGCAGAGTTGATGGCGTTTTTTGTGAGACAGATGGTACTCTGGCCTGCCCTGCGGAATCAGCAGGCTCTTTTCGACGCTCTCACAGAGATTGACGACCCGCTCGAAACCCTGCCCGATCATCTCCCAATAAGGCCCCAATTCGCCGTTCGGCACGACGTCGCGCTCCTGCAGCAGAAATTCGTCTATCCACGGACAGTTGCGCAAGACCTCCGCCGAGTATGGCGTGCAGTTATAGACGACGTAGTAGCCTTCGATCTTGAGACGGCGCAGAACCGGCGTGGCCCAAACCGCATCGCCGAGGGCTCCGTAGCGGATGACCAGGGCCTCTTTCTTGGTGACTTTCGCGCGGGGAAAGACTATTGAGCCGTCCTTTCCGCCAAACCGCTCTCGAAACGCCGCAGGCAGCAATCTTTTGAGCAATCCTCTGTCCTTGTGTACGACGAGCTGCCAGGAGTATTCGTTCGAGTCGTTGTGTCTCGTGGCGGCAATCTTTGTGGCGTTGCCGAATCCTTTAAGGATTTTCCACACATCCTGCCAGTAGAGGTCAACTTCGTGATTGACGTTCGCTCCTGGGGTTCCTTTGCGTGGATAATAGTCGGGGTCCGGGCCGTAAAGTATCAAATGGCCGCCCGGCCTGATAACCCGCCACCATTCGGCCAAGATCGGCTCGGTGCATTTGAAATCCTCAAGGCAGTGCGATGAAAAGACATAATCGAAAGCCCCATCGGCAAACATAGCCAGCGCGCGGTCGGCCGACAGGTCGAGCTTTATTTCGGCCGCTGCGCCAAGCAGATCGACGCCGATAGCTCCGGCGCAGACCTTCTCAGCACCGCAGCCAATATCAAGACCGCGGCCTCGCAGGTAGGATGCGATCCGATAACGGCACTTGCGGGCCTCGTAACCTTTCGATATTTCAGGTGTCCATACCATCTTGTATCCTTATGGCCTCATTGCGGATACTCTCAATGTCACCAACCAATTCTTCCCGCGACGACGGGACCGTAGGGTGACTCAGGCGGCTGTATAGCTCGCCGGTAATCCACTTGCAGGCGTAGTAGTCCATATCAAGTACCTTGCGGCCATAGATATCCGGCTCGGTGTGGCATTTGGATGCGCCGCCTTCATGGACCCCGCGGGCCTTAACTATGTTCCATACCTGGAAGCCCCTCGATCTTGCGGTGAAGCAGTAATCGCTGTCGCTGCCGACGAGCTGCATGTTCTCATCGAGCAAGCCAATCTCTCGAATCATTGCCACACGCATTATCCAGCAGCAGGCGGCCGCCCATCGAAGCTGCTGGTTCCTGGCGAATGAGGCCAGCGGACCGACCCCGGCCGTCCCGATTGGGTAAGCCCCTACGCCGCCGCCGAAGATAACCTCGTTCGGGTCATCCTCGGAAATTTGCAGCGGCATCCCTATTCCGCAGCCCGGCGTGGAGTCCATAAACTCTACCATTACTTGAACTGCGTCGGGCTGAAGGTACATATCCTGATTCAGGATCACGATGTAGGGCTGCTGTGGAACGCGCTCTAAGAAGAATCGCAGACCCGCGTTGATAGCCCGTGTGAAGTATATGTTCTCCTGGCTGTTGTCGTAGATAAACGTCTGAACCGGCACGGTCTGTTTGCGCAGATGCAGCAGACAGTTATCTAACTGATCCTGATTCCTGTAAAACGGTATGATTACCGGCACTCTCATATTGTTTAATGAACTCCGAATAGCGTTCTGGATGCTGGCGCACCACTGCGGGCATCTCATCGAGGGACACCAGCTCGTATTCATGGACGCCGCGGTCGAAAAGGTCTTTGAGTTCGTGTCGGCAGAACTCAATTCGCTTGACATCTCGGTAATAGGGGTTGTCATATTCCGAATGTGAGAACGCGCCTATTTTTTCAGCGATGCGACTGGGTTCCATCACATAGCTAAAGTGCCAGCCCGCATCATAGATATCTTGATGTGCCAGGGTGCCGCTGATACGCAATGACTGGGCCAGACCCTTGAACACGGACACGAATTCCCTATAACGACAGTACGCGGGCCAGGGCCACTGACCGTTCTGGCGGCAGTTCAGGAAGTAGTAGTACATCCGCATATAGAGCCGTCCGGGCAGCTTTGAAGACTGCGCTGCTCTTACGGCTTGCTCGGATGGAATCTCATCGGCGTCGGTCAGGATGATAAGGTCTTCGGGCTTGCAGACCGTCTTGAGATAATCGCCGATGGCATTGCGCTGCGCCCGTTCATTCTCCCAGCGGTCGTCGCTCGGTTTGTCGCAATAGGACAGAAGAGGAACGACCGTGCCCTTCCAGGCCGCGTAGCGCTGCATGCTCCGCTCGAAGAAAAGCTCTTTAGGCCGGCCTGCAAACGTCACGTTGGATTCGACGAGTACAAATTTATCGACTACGTCTGCAAGCTCGGCCAGGCGTATGTCCAGCAGCATGAATTCATCGTAGAATGGGAAGCAGTTGTAGACGCTCATACTCGTTCCTTCAGTCATTCAGAAAAGCCGGCGGCCGAAGGACTGACCTGGGCCGCCGGCTCGCAGATGCTATGCAAACAGCCGCTGGTAGGTCAGCCGCAAATTGAAGGGGCCGACCGTGACAACGCCCGCCGAAACGGTGGCCGTGCCGACCGTGTCCACCTGAAGCTCGGTGTTCGCGGCGATGTCGGCGCAGGCGGCGGCGGTCATGGTGCCATCCACGTCACTGAGGGCCGTAGCCGTCCCGATGCTGATATCGCCTAATTGCGTCGTTCCGTTCATCAGTAGGGCCTGAGCAGTCGGTATCGGCGAGGCGGTGAGGACCTGAGCCTTCATCGCCAGCAGCTTGCAGCGGGCGAAGACCTCGAATTTGCTGGCGTCCGCGGCTGTGGCTGCGGCGGCCGAAGCCGTCGCCGTGGCCGTGCCGCTGATGTTCGGTATCGTCGTCTCCGGCATCGCACAGTACAGCGGGTCTGTGTATTGTTCTCCAGCCATGTTATTCATCCTTAAAGATGCGTTAGTTTTCGGATTTCAACGACCTATGTACTAAGCGGTCGTTACATGGATTATATGGGGCGTCCAGCCCTTGGTCGTATCGACGCTGTCACCTGTCTTGCCGCCAATGTCGCACCAGATAGACTTGAAGGTCGTCAGGCACTTCCACGCAATGGACTTGTCGCGCCCGTGATCCTTCTCTTCGTAGGTGATGGTTGGGGGCATAATCGGAATCTCCATAACCGCATCATCGCCGAAGAACACGGCCTCGCCGTAGCTGCTGTTGAGCGCGTTTGACAGGATGTGGTTCTCCTTGACGAAGCGGCAGTTGTACATCTTGCCCGCCTCATTCGTGAGTCTCTGATCCGGCTTGGTGTAGCGATAGACATCTATCCAGGTCGTGTCGTCCGTCAGACCGCGAAGCGCCTTGACCGACGCGATGCAGACGTAGTTGCCCTCGTTGTCGTAGGGCGGCACGTTCCACATGGTCAGTTGGTCGCAGATGTTCTTCACATGGTAGCTGTTGAGATTGCTACCGGCGTTGCCTGTCCCGACACCATCGGTGCTGAGGCTGTAGCCATCGGTCGCGGTAGCGACGTACTTGCCCAGCGTGTCCACGAATGCCGCATGACATGCGCGGTCTAAGGTCTGGGCCTGATGGTTGCGCAGGCGCTTGTGGACCATGTTATCCACGTTGTACTCCGAGACCTTCTCCAGCTTGCCGGTGAAGGGAATCGCAACACCATACTCGGCGACCGTGGCGGTGCCTTGGCCGAGCACGAAAGTAGCTCGTGGCATAGTTGAAGTCTCGACAAGGGTGCCGTGCGTACCTGGAATGTCGCCTATCTTGTCGAACAGGACGATCGCGCCCTTGCCGCCGGCGTTCAGCGCATCTTCCTTAATGTTGCAGAACTGCGTGAACCGCATCAGCGGCTGGCTGGCATCCCAAATTTTTCGTGAGAGCGTCGGGTTGGTCAGATAACCGCCCAACGTGCTCGTTACCCACACTTGTTGTGCCATGGTTAAATCTCCTTAGTTAAATCAAGGAGAAACGGACCGCGTTTTTTCGCGCCTGGCTCTCCTTGATTCGATGTAACTTTCGCCTGTTAATTGTTCAGGCTTGGACTCTTCGTGCGGAGATGTAACGCCGGTCGCTCCGAGACCGCCAGCCTTCGCTGCGGCTGCGGCCCTGGCCTTGGCCTCTTCTTGGGCCTTTTGACGTTCGGCCTCGGCTTCCTGCTTGCCTTTTTCACGCTCGGCCTTAAGCATCTCGCGGGTCATTTCGACCGCCTTTTCGATCCGCTTCTCGGCCGACTCGTGCGGTGAGGTCTTATGCTGCAAATGCCAGCGGACGATAACTTCATTCGGGCCGTTGTCGCAGACATCCGGATATTTGGTCCTGACGTTTTGAGCCAGTATCTCCTCCCGGACGCTTTGAGTAACCTGGGTCATTAGTTGGCGAACCTGCTTGGCCGTCATGTACGTTTCTTCTTCTTCGTCCCCACCTTCTTGGACCTGAGCTTGTTGCTGCTGACCCTGAGTCGGCAATCGGCCGTAATCGATGTAGGGTTCAAGCGTTTGGAGCAGCTCTTTGGTCTTAGCTGCTTCCTGCGAGACCGTAGTGAACTGCCCTTGCAGTTCCTTGTGACTGGCCTGGAGCTTCTCGAATTCGGTCTTATACTCGGTGGTATCGCCAGCTTCGGCCCTGTGGCCTGCATCCTCGGCTTGCTGGTTATCGGTGGCCGTTGTCCCTGCATCCTGCGGGGGTTGACCTTCCGAACCTGTCTGGTCTTTTTCTTCGTCTGCCATTGTTGCATCTCCTTTTCTGCGTTTGAGTGCTGCCGGTGCAGCGTGTTCAAACTTTACGTCAATCAAACAAAAAAGCCCCTGCCGACGCCGTTTAACTAAGGCATCGTGCAGGGGCTATCTTCCAAGTTCTCCCTGGTGTTAGTCTGTGGTGTGCCCGACCTCCATGTCTGAAACGCCGGCCAGTCGGGCATCCATTCCTACAGCCGTGCGCGGCACACCGACAGATTTTTGGTCATGTTTACAAAGAGCTATGTACTATAGAGCTATGTACTATTCGGCAATGGTAAGGTTTTTTGATTAGCCGATGGCAATGTCAAGTTCCTGGCCATCCACTATTTGCTGCCATACGGCTTGCCTATCGGGCCTTTGCCTTTGCCCCAGCCCAGGCCGCGGCCTTGGCCGCCGCTTCGTATTTTACCGCCCGGACATCGTTTGGTTTTCTTCTTCTTAGTCATTGGTCTTCTCGTTTATTTGTATCGTTACGATTCCACTACTTTTACGCGCGTTGCCAGGAAGACGTCGAGGACAACTCCATCCTTGCAATGCACCTCGACGGTTAGGTGGCCGCTAAAGGTTTTGCGATTCGGTATGTAGCTCATCACGTATTCGCCAAGGGTCGTTTTGACCCCCTCACTTCGCAGAATGGTCGATGTACGCGATATAGACTCACCCATTCGTTTTGAGCGCCTCCTTCGTGGCAAGCTTGCTCTCAATCTTGTTTGCCTCCGCGATTTCCGTGTCGATCCACCCAAGAAATTGGGTGATTGTAACTATCTTGTATCGACATTTGTTCATCTCGTCTATATCCGCCCATTCGGTGTTGATTAGTACTTGCTCATGGCCCGTTTTAATCTCATCGAGATAGGGCAGTACGACATCCTGCCAGCCGGGCGTGGCAATCATGGCGCGGAGCTTGGCGGCCTTTTGAAGCTGCTCCCTTATCTGTTCCGGCGGCTGGTATTCGCTCATTCTATTCCTCGTTTCTTGGCCCGGTCTTTCTGGCGGTCCTTGAGCGCATCTTCCTGCTTGCTCAGGTCATCGGGCATGTGAATCTTGTGGACCTCGAAGGAATAATCGAATTTCTTCTTGTTCAGGTTGTCGGTTCGCGACATTATGCCCGTCAGCTTGATTTCGGCCTTAACTGTAATGGTCTTGCCTATGTCCTGGTCGTCAAAGGACGATACGCCGGCCACACCATCGTCGCTGAAATCGACGGTCGGATACCACTTCTTCTGTTTGTCGGCGGTCTTGGCTTCCGTCGGAGCGCCAATCTTTTCGCCTAAGTCAATCGTTTTCATTTTAGTACCTTTTCAAGTCGTCTTACTATGCCTTCCGTTTCGTCAAATAGCTGGTCAGGATCGATGTATCTACATTCACCCAACCAGCCGAGACGGTGTAGGAGTAAATGCAGGGCCTCATGTTTGGCATGGCTTTTTGGTCCAGCATCTGCTTTGGGGTTTTTTATTTTCGCAGCCAAGAACACATCCGCGGCCTTGCCTTTCTCGTCAACCTTGATTTCGGCATAAAATCCATCCTCGCAATGATGATGGAAGAATATTTCATACTGGGTAAGCCCGAGCTTTTCCTGCCAGTACAGAAACGCCTCCTTGAAGCGCTCGAAATATTTCTCGGATGTTTTCATGTGCTAACCATTTCAAGCATCGCTTTCAAGAGTTCGTTTTCCCGTTGTACCAAAGAGCGAAGCGCCTGGGTTATTGCATTTTTAACTACAACGGTACAGTCGGGGCATAGCTGATAAGTTTTATTATGAACCATTGGACAGTTCATCAAGTTGTCACCAGTTATACTCAGGCTTTCAGGAACGACAACGGATCGAACGTCTGCGGCTTCGATGGGGTGTAAGCATATATCACAGGGTATGATTGTCATCGTTTCATCTCCCAGATGCAGACACAGTAACGTGCCCCGCATTCGCAGAGGTCATCGCCCTGCCGCGGGTTGATGATCGTGACCGTCAAAGTCCTACCGCATCTGTCGCAGCGGTACGAGCGGATTGTGTTGGGATTCGCTTGTAGCATCATTCATATTTCTTCGGGGCTTCCGTATGGGTTTGTGAGTCACGGCGTCATAGAAAACCCCATCCTTGAACCAATAAAAATCATACACTCTTCCCCTTAGTGCAATCTGCCTTACGCCGGACGACCGAAGCTCCTTATGTGTCATTAAGAGGGCTAAGTGTTCGTCGTCCCAATAATTCGGATTTAACCGACATCCCAAAAAAAAGGTCGAATAAGCACCTCCAGTCTCTCAGGGTCCGTCTTGCCCAAGTCGATCTTCTTTAGAGCGGCGAGCTTGGCTGCGTCCTCGTTCTTTGCGACTATGGGTGTCGGCACAAGCAAAAGATTCTCGATTGTGCCTGCATCTTTTTCTTTCTTTGTCGGATGCTCTAAAATCGCAACTTCATACAGCATATTGTCTCCTTTCTACTTTCCCTTGTTTGTCGCCTTTTTGCGACTTCGCAGGTATCGCCTGCGCTGGTCCTGGTCGTTCTCAGCGCCCATCCGTGCACGGATTGAGGCTTCGGCGTTCTCTCGCGTGAGCGAGCTGCCGACTACCTCATCGCGGTCCGTGTTGACGATCTTGTAGGGTCGCTTGTCACCCTCGACATATCTTATGGTGTAGGGCATTTACGGCGCTCCAAAACCTCACTGCGATCTCTTTTTGGATTTCTTTTTGCGCATCTTGCCGAGCGTCTTGGCCAGGTTCGCCTGTCGTTTCGTTCTCGCCGATGCCTTAGAGCCCTTCTTGGTGACCTTGCGCGCGTACTGCTGAACGCTCATCCCTGCGGCTTCGGCCTTCGCTGTGAACGCTCCGGGGCGCTCAATGGCACCCTGAATCCACTTGGTCTTCTTTTGCCTGGCCTTGCGGCCTTGTACGTATGTCTTTGCCATAATCTTACGCTCCTTGAGGTGCAGGCAGAACCGGCTGTTGGGCAGCTTGCGGTAGCATCATCTGTTGTTCCGGTGCTTCCTCCCGATGGGCCTCGTCGAGATTCCAGATACTCAGCAGCCGCTGCCAGAGGTCCTTGACGTCGGTCCACTGGGAAATCTGCGGATGCTTGAGGGCCAGCCCAAGCGCCTGGATGAGATATTCGACCATCTGTTTCTCAAGCAATAAGAGGCTCAATCCCCCTACGTTAAACTGGTATCGCTCTAAATTCTTGAACTGGTCCCCCTTGTACTGCTGCAGCATCTCGTAGCTGTTGTAGAGCAATTTCGCTATGGAGTTTATCTCCAGTCGGCGGGCGATCACATCGAAGTAGCCGTGCGACTCGGCTGTCTTTATCTCGATCTCGCCCAACGTCTTGCTCTGCTTGCCTGGCATCGCCGTTAGAAACTCGGTGATGGCACTGCCTTCCTGTAATTCCTTGGTCACGATCTCGAATACACGAAACGCATCGGCTCCCATAGGTTGGGTCTTGACCTGGTTAACGACGGGACCTGCTATTCCTGGCTTGGTCTTGATCAGTTTGCCCGGGAATATCCATGTCATGTTCTGCGGTTCGAGAAGTTTCTGTGGGTCGTATTCCAACATGGTGTTGACGCTGTACGTGAGGTTGTCAACGAAGAGATTGAGTAGGTTGTTGAGTGTATACTGGAGCTTTACTTCGGCCTCGACCATTGAAATACCGGCGGCCCCCCGATGGGCATAGGGCATTGGGATGGCGAGTTCGTAGGGATGCTTGCCCGACTTGTGCGGGTTGTCCTGGCTGCGAATGAGATACTTTTCATTGGCTAACATCATTAACTGGTTTTCTTTGGTTTCCTTGCCATCCTTGCTGATAACCCTACCCCAGAACTCCAAGATGCCGACTTTCTTCGAGACACTGGTATATTCGCTAAGCCCCAGGCGCTCCAGCCGTTCCTTACGCTCCTGCCTATCCTGGTAGTCGTCGTGAATCTTATTGATTTCTTCCATGTCGAACACTGGCTTGGCGTTTTTATCTGCATCAGCAAGCTCGCGATTCTGCTTTTTGGCCATCTTAATCAGCGAGGCCAGGTCCATCTCTTTGTACTCGATCATGTAGCGGGGGGGCTGGTCGTCAAAGGGCAGATACTCCGGAGCGATGAACAAATTCTGGACGTCCTTGTTCTCGTACTTCAGTCGTCCATCTTGAATGAGTCGCTTGAGAGATCCAAGACCCAACAGGCACGCGGGTTTGGTCATCTCGCCGTAAGCACTGACGAAGTTGCTCTTTTTCAGATGCGCCTTGAATCTCGCATCATCCTCTTGGCACTGCTGCTCGTACTCATCGAGCTGGTCTTCGAGCTGTTGTAATTTGTCCTTAGCCGTCTGTAATCGTTCATTCGCTTTTTCGACCTTTTCTGTCTGTAGGTCGATGACGGCGCGATGCTGGGCCTTCTGGTTCTCAATAGCAAGCTCGGCCGCGGCGGCCACACGACGCTGTTGGTACTCGACTGGTTGTTTCTCGATTTTAGATACGTGCTCCCCAATTTTCTTATTAAGTTCGGCGGTCTCCTCGTCAATTTGGCGTATGACTTGCTGAGTATTTTGGGCGGCCTCTTCAGCCTCTCTCTGAGCAACGACTACATCTTTGCGAGCCTGCCGTATCTCGGACTTGAGGGGCAGCACGAACTCATCATCAAGCTCTATACTGAAGAGCTTTGATGTTTGCAGTGTCGCCCGCTCAATGAGCAGTGATGCACGCTCGACCGCCATAAAGAGCTTGGGGATACAAGCCTGCGATTGCCAGGGGTCCTTGTCTTCATGGCTCTTCTGCTTGTTCTTGTAGACGTCCCAGAGTTCCTTCCATTGCTCGCGGCGCTCGGCGGTTGCATCCTCAGCTTCCTTCTTGCAATCGAGAATCCACTTCTTGAGGTACTCGGCGTCGTCAAGTGATGATGCGCCCTCCCCGGTCGTCTTGGCCCCATCTATCGCCTCAACTGGCTCTTTATCGGCTGTCTTTTCTGTCTTTGCCATTTGGCGTACTCATCGTCTTTTTGCCGCAAATTACTTAACTCAGCGAAATGCAGTTTTGGTCGCGTATGATTTTGCCCTGTTAGTTTCATCCCCCCCGTGGCCATCGGCCCCAAGCCGTATAGGCTTCGCTGGCGGGTAATGATTTCGCATCTCGATAACCGCAAAGGCCAGGGCCTCGATTGCGGGATAGTCGCCCAACTGCAAATCGCCGATCTCAGTTTCCTGGACGGCGCTTAGGTAACTCAGTATCCTACTGTCTTTGAGGAACAACGTGCGGCGCTCTGGGTCAAGTAGTCTCTTTAGGTGAGACAGTATGTAGGCATAGAGCTGGTGCATCTCCACCATCATCGTGGGACTAACATAAAAACTCCGGCGCGGGACAAACGGACTCGGTGGCCATTCCAACTCACCGGCCATCTCGTTGATAAGCTGGTCAGCGGCGTTGTTGCGATTGTCACCAATCCACATAGCAGGTTTGTACTGCGCATCCATCGCCCCGCAGCGGCGGACAAGCTGCCGGGTGTCAAAGTCCTCGTACTCTTCGAGCAGGTAGATGTCATGGCTGTCCAGGTGCTTCTCGTGGAGCATCGCGACGATAACGGCACAGCCTGGTCGCTTACCTGACCATGCAACGCCGCCGTAGACGGCCCTGCACTGATTGGTCAGCTCCACATCAGATAGCGGATAGTTCAACGCTGCTGTCTTAATGTCCTGGTACATTCTAAAGCCTCACGCCGCCAAATCTCCCTCGGAGAAATAATATTTACCTTTAGCCAATACACGATACCGCACCTCGTCTGCAACATGGTCTTCCGCTTCGATGTCCACATCGTCGGGATTGCGCTCGTCTCGCGGCAAGACGGGTACTGTGCGAATAAACTGCCGGCAGGTATCGAAAACGTAGAGTCCCGGACCTTCATGGCTAAGGGAATTCTTGAGCCGCTCTCGCAGCAGCTCCCAGCCATTTATGCGAGAGCCAGGGCGCTTGTCGGCCCGCTTCCAGCTTATACCTACTCGTTGCATATCCTCTGCAATGCAGTTGCCGTTCTCCACATCGAATATGGACGAGTCCGCTGGTCCGGGGCGGACCTTGTGACCATTGCTGTTGTCGTAAGCCTGAATCTTCCGTGCGACCTCGACGGCCAGCTCTCTCGTACCCTCGTTGGGCTTGCCCGTCCATCCGTAGAGCTCGGCGATGCGAAAGAGGTCGCCTCGTTGAGTGCTGCGGGTTGTCCCATCCGCCAGCTTGATATCGCAACCATC
>Ga0209427_10005750_pt1 | contig 14217 bp, 12 predicted proteins | sample DeeMarSWOR136_30_FD_187465 | JGI IMG/M metagenome (GOLD analysis project Ga0209427, IMG submission 187465) | Marine sediment microbial communities from White Oak River estuary, North Carolina - WOR-1-36_30 (SPAdes) (version 2) | ecosystem: Environmental > Aquatic > Marine > Intertidal zone >... | reverse complement strand
GGTTCTTGTTCTGAAAAGATCTTAAGGAATCACGACTATGAAGGAGTTATCGGTGTTGCTTGCGGAATGGAACTAAAAATGGCCATCGGTCTTCTGAGAAAACTGAAAATCCCAGGTCAAGGTGTCTTCTTGACTAAGAATGGTTGTTCTAACACAAGTTTGAATTTAGACAGCCTAAAAAAAGTATTATAAGCTTCGCCATACCTAAATCGTGTTGCCATCTTACCGGTCCTAAGGAATAGTGGAGAAATGTGAAAGAATGATAATAGTTAATGCTGTTGCTTATTCCTTGGTTATAATAGTTGTATTTGGGCTAATGGAAGGTGTGGCTTGGTTTCTGCATAAGTATGTGATGCACGGTTTTGCATGGTATTTACATGAGGATCATCATCGTTATACTGAACATCGCTTTCAAAAGAATGATGCCTTTGGATTTTTTTTTAGTTTAGTTGCGTTTTTTTTCATCTTAACTGGAATTTTGTATGGATTTGATCTCAGATTTGCTGTTGGAATAGGCATCACTCTGTATGGAATCGGATATTTCCTTGTTCACGATATCTTCTTCCATCGGCGAATACGGATTAAATATCGTCCGAAAAGTAACTATATGAAGCGAGTTTTGAAAGCCCATGCTATTCATCATCAAAAAAGCACACCTACAAAAGGAGTTAATTTTGGATTTTTGTATGCTAGCAAAAAAAACTCTACTAGCCAAATATAGACTGGATTTTGATTTTAGTAATGAGGGTTCTTGTTGAAGGCTGAATTTTCTCAATTTTCTATTTGATTTTGTAGGGTGAAAGAAATTTGAAAAGTTGGCAAAGTATTACCTGTTATAGATAGGTGTTATCCGTTAAGTGATGTTGCTGAGGCTCTACGATATCTTGAAAAATGACGCCACCAGGGAAAAGTGGTAATAATAATGGAGAATAATAAGAAAAAATAGTGTTGAAGTTAATCATCCATTCTTAAGGTTTATTTCAGTATTTACGGTTATCAACATTTACATTTGTTCTTGAATTTAGGATTACCGATGCAATATCACAAGAGAGGATGATATAATCTTGTTTCCACATGACATTTAATCGAATGGAATATTAAAACTTAAATTGTTGCCACAAGTTCTCTCTAAGAAAAGGGATAAAGCAATGAGATTAGGCAACTTTCTCAAGAACGAGTTTTCTTTTATAGGCGGCAACTACCTAATCCTCGTTGTTAGTTGGATACTAATGGACATAGGCATGGAAATGCCCGTCCCCTACTACCAACAATATGTATACGCATTAGGCGGAAGCACCTTCCCTATGGCTCTTGGAATTATAGGCTTTGCCAACTTCTTTATCATGGCATTCGTGGCCGTGCCAGGAGGCTTTCTCGCAGATAAGTACGGCAGAAGATCGCTTATCACAACTATGACCTTTGGCATAGGATTATCATTCCTATTCTTTGTGCTTGCACCTTTCTGGCACATAACTCAACCATGGCACCTGATACTTATTGGCACAATCATACAAAGCATATGTTTAATCTACCAACCAGCATTGTTTGCCCTGGTCCAAGACTCTCTCCCAAGAGAACGACGAGGAGTAGGATCCTCCATTATCAATATGATCCACGGAACAATGAACACCCCAGGAACAGTCATCGGAGGCATCCTTGTTATCACACTTGGCTTGGTCGCAGGCATGCAAGCAGTGTACCTAACTGTAATGGTTCTATTCATAATAGCTGCTGTGTGGAGACTGAGGTTAAAAGAGACAATTGCAAACACAGAAAAAATGCGCTTAAAATACTTCATATCACACTATCCGCAAGCCATAAAAGAGAGCATAAAGGTCTGGAAAGTAGTGCCCCGAACCGTCTTCTACCTATTCATAGTAGAAGTCATCACCATGTTTGCGATAGCAATAATCAGCGTTATAAACGCAATATACGCCAGAGACGTCCTGAATATTCCACAAGCCGAATGGTTCCTCATTTACATACCAATGCTACTGGTTATAACAGCAACATCATATCCTATAGGAAAAATGATCGACGAAATAGGCATGAAAATTCCATTACTTATGACACCCTGCCTACTAATTGTTTCAATGATACTATTTATTAACGGAAATTTTATAACAGTAACGATTTCTATGGCTCTATTTGGCTTAGCACACATGCTGATGATGTCAGCAGGCATGGCACTCTCCGCATGCCTAGTTGAACCAAAGAACAGAGGGAAAATTATGGGCGGTCTCAACTTTCTTGGCTATATTCTAACAGGAATAGGAATGCTATTAGGCAACCTATTCTACAATCTGATTCCTCAACTGCCAATCTACATGACAATAGCAGTGGCTATTCCCATGATGCTAATAATCGTTTTCCGAATATCTGAACCCAAAGAGGAGGAAAAAAAATTTTAACAACTATTAAATCAAAAACTGCTGACTTTTCTTCCCTAATCTCAATTCAACTTTATTTCTAGTTCCATGAGCAATAGGTGACTGACGCATTAATCTTTTTTGCAACTACAACAATACTTAGAATGGAACGAAGTTTATCATGCAGATAGCAATAATAGAGAATAAAACAGGTTACAGCTCGTAAGGCGAAATAGCTACCATTCAAACGAAAAGCTTAGAGCCGCTTAGTTCCGCAACTGAGCCAAGGCAATTGTGGACCCCTTGCTTTTCCAACATAGGGTTAGTTTTTAGCGGTTTAGTGCGTATGGGCTATTTTCGGGCAGCAAACTTTTTCTTAAAACATTCCGGACAAAATTTTTGTCTGAAACCTTTTCGGGACTCTGTCTGAAAGATTTTTCCGCACGAAACACAGGTCTTCTCGCAAAAAGGTTTGGGCTCAAGCAGCTTGAGTCTCCTTTTGATCTCAACTTTAACGTCAAAGTTATTCTCCATTTTTAATGCATCGTTCAACAGCTTCTTCGCTATCTCCAAGCTTTCATTGCCAAATGTTTTAGTAAAAATATTAGGTCCTTTGCCGTTGGGACTAATCTGCATGGGTAACATGCAAACAAAATTCATGGGATAATCTCTAGCTCTTTCCAAGTCAACAACGGCGAAACGATAACGTCTCCCTCTTGAATAATCCACTGCGTTATCGCATATCGATATGTGCAGCCTTAGCCTCAACCAAACTACCTCGATAGATAAAGAACTCAACTCGCTCTAATTAATTAAATCCTTCAAAATATAATAATAATTTTATAAGATATCTTTTCATTGCCAACTCCGAAGTGAGAAGAAATACAACTTTCAGTTAATAAAAAAAAGATGAGCGGAACATTTCTGCACTATTCCCTATGATGGTTCATCAAGGGTTGAGGCGGAAGAATTACGCAGCAAAAAGAGCCAATAGCTTAAGGAAAATGAAAAAGAGACAGTATTTTAGAAAAACGCATATTACCCTTTGTCCTATTAGCCATTTAATTCTTTTTTTGCCCTTTCAATTTGCTTAGAAGGATAATACCTACCAAAGAAAGAAATACAATAATTGCGGTTGCCTCTGTCAACATGACAATATTTTGATTTTCACTTTGCTTCACTGCAATACCAATGAGCGCCCAGATTATAACGAGTGAATAGGCAACGTCTCTTCTTGTGGACAGCACAAGCAAGGTAATCAATAGGGCAACAATTACGATTAAAGTTGCCCATATTTCGGGGTTTATTCCGAAGCCATCCCAGTTTGCTGAAACCATGGTGACGGACACGTTGGCTATAGAGGCTATTGTAATCCAGCCTAAGTAAACGCTGAAAGGGATGTGGATTGCCAGTTTTTCCTGTATTGTGACTTGGGATTTGCCGATACTTAGTCGAGTGTAAATCAAGATCAATGTTGCCAGAAGCAGGAACATAAGTATGACTGATGCACTGAGGAGTTTGTATTGCCAAAGGAAAAGCCACGCAATATTTATGATGCTGCTGAGGACAAAGAGCCATCCTATTTGTTTCTGGTAATCTTTTTCTTTTTGGCTTGGCAACGCTTGGAATATGACGAAAAGGCCTAGCAAAACGTAGATTATTCCCCAAATGGAGAACACGTAGCCTGCAGGGGTAATTAAAGTAGGGTTTGAATCAGAGATTTCAGCGGTATTAACTCCGCCTAAAAGTGTAGTGCTACCTGCTAAGCCGTTAACTAATACAGTTATTACAAATGCAACTATGTTCGACGATCTAAGCAGAATTGAATTATTGGTTATCATTCGCTCTTTCTCCAGTCTTATTTCCTGCTTTTCGGTATAAAAGATTTAATGTCTGTCACAATCAAGATAATTCTGAGCGTTATAGAACATTCTATTCCAATATAGCTCATTCAATAGTTATGATTATGATACTAATCTGTGGAGTTGGAAGTCATACGTTCAATTCCCAGCGGATCAACTGCCGACATCATTTAACAAGTGCTTAAATAGAGCAACAGAATACTTTAAAATCCTTAATATGACTTCTTTAAGATAATAGAATTCTTCGAAACGAATCTCCTCTGCTAGTCATGTGTACTTCATGTGTTCCATTTTCATAAATTTTCCGCGAAATGCATAGGCTAATGGAAATACGTTTTAGTCGAATTTCGATTGTTGGAAAGACTTATTTTCGATAAAGACAGTGAATTCATAAAAGTATAAAGTAGATAACAGGCATATGCCTAAACATGTCAGCTGCAATGATATTCGCTGGTGCTTTCATCCTGCTCATAGCAATTACTTTTATTCTCCCCGTTTTACCTCCAGCGCAATTGTTACACGCCTTTCTAAACATTCCACAACCAACAACAACCATTTTGGGAGTATCCCTCGCAACTCTTCTGAATGGCGTTACAAATGGATTATTCTGGGGAATCATTGCCGCGGCTACCTACAGTCTATCTCGGCACATAAGACGAAAACCGCTTGCACCTATGCCCGTTGCTCGCGACCTAGCTGAACCTCCGCCCAAACCGATGCCGCTTGACTACCGCGCAGATAGATATCCACCGACATTTACAATAAGAAGAAAGCGGGGTCGAACAGACCAGGACGTCGAAACAATTGAGGGCATAGGGTCATTACGTGGTCGAATGCTAAGGATGGCGGGAATTAGGTCTATCGATGATCTTCTTAGAGCTGGTGCCACGAGATGGGGGCGACAACGGTTAGCTAGAGAGATTGGCGTGAGCTACTCGACCTTGCATAGGTGGGTTTGTCGAGGAGACTTGCTGCGAGTAAGAGGCATAGGCAAGCAATACTCGGAGCTTTTAGAAGCCGCTGGAGTTGCCACAGTAACGGATCTTTCGACGAGAATTCCTCGTTTTCTCTGGCAAACTTTATGGGACGTCAATAGAGAAAGAAGGTTGGTTAGGCGAATCCCTCCTTCTAAGACAATTCAAACCTGGGTATTTAGGGCCAAGAACCTTGAGCCGATAGTTAAATAGACGAAACAAATGTGCACAACTATATTGAGATAGCAAAATTGTTCAAAACGAAGACTTTTGACCTTTCAAGTCTTCTATCTTTGAGTAGAATTGAACTGCTGATCAAACCCTGCGAGCTAGCATTTTGGAGGCGGCTCAATAGAAAAAGGGACTTCTATCAGAAAAACGAAACAGCAAAATCAAACTTGGCTAAGTATCTTCGACTGTTCTCTTGCATATAGAACTTCATAGCATTGCGACTGATAAAAAAGGTAATAATTAACCTCAAATAGTTTTCTGGCAGAGGAAAATGAAAAATATTACTTGTGATATAATTATGTTTGGGAGGGTGAGAATAGCGTGGAGTATGTTACAGTTAGGTATGTTCAGGGAGCTCCGCCTGATAGGTGGCATTGGTGCAAGAATTGTCCACAATATCCCCGTTATGTCTACGAGAAACGCTCTAGAAGACCTAACAAGGATCTCTGTGACCAGTGCAAAGCGTTAGAAGACAAAAAGAACTGCGAGATATAAAGAAAAAGCTGCGGCTTAACTTCTATTAACGTTAAATCGTTTTCAGTTGATATAACAGTATTATTTTTACTTAAACAGTAATTAGTGAAAATGCAGGTGCTGCATTGGTTATAAATACTCTTGGGCTAAATATGGTTCTAGTCGATATGATAATGCTGTAAGGCATAAATCTCCTGACTGCTTTAACTTTCTGAACATACGCCTTTATTCTTATTGCCGGAACAAACGTCGCTCCTCACGGCACTCAGATTGCTTCTAAAGAAACCACGTAGTCTTATTTTGGGTAGTTTGAGGCAGAGTTGACTTTATTGTTCCAATACTCATTGTGACTTGCTTTCTACTGTTTAGCAATATTTTTACTGAATTTGCTGAGGATAATGCAGGTGGCTCTTTAATTGAGAAAATCTTGTCACTTTTATTTTTGTAAGGGAAAAATTTCGGTTTGCTTAAAACATATAAAGTACCTTTATGAACAACATATCAAGAGGCAATCAAATGAAGCAGAGTTCACTGATGATAGTTACAATTTCAATCATGATCTTTTGTTTTCTGAACATCGGTTTTGTGGCTGCACTTGAACAAAATGAGGCGTCGATAACTCTGGCTTGGTCAAGTCAAACGATCTATCAAGGTAGCATAGTTAATGTAGAGATAACTTTTCACAACAATGCCGTTGATGAGATTAAAATAGAACAAATAGGTCTCCATTTTGACTGGATGGCTGAAGATTACTTTGCCGGGCGTGATTTTTCAACTAGCCCTATAGCGGTTCCAGCTGGTGGTAGCCATACCTTTGACGCTATAACTATCACCGTTTCAAATGATACAAGTGTTGGGGTGCACAGTTATTTTGTTGGGGTTGATGGGTCAGATAGTTTTGGGATTTTCATCTGGGATTCTCCCGAGTATTCGGTAGAAATTTTTAGTTCGGGGAGAAAGGCTTTCCAAGATTTGTTATTTATGGTCCAAAAGGAACTGAGCGAAGCTCTCAACGTTACCTATGAAAGCCCAGAAGCTCAATCACTTTTACAGCAGGCAAAAGATGCTTACTCGCAGGCTAATCGAGAAGCAGATGAAGGTAATTATGGGGATGCAATATCCACTTTAGAGACTTTGTCCAGTTACTTGGATCAAGCAGAAGTATCCGAGGAACAATATGCTGAGCAGATGGTACTACAGCAGCAGCTACTACTGATTGCAGCTATCATAGCGATTGTGGTTGTTGCAGTTGTCATAATTGCTTTAGTGTGGCGCAGACGAAGAAAGATGAAACCAAAAGTGAAGCGAGTTACGTTGAAGGAAGAGCTAACAATATCAGGCGTTACTTTTTCAGGCGAAGATACCATTGATGTAGTAGTTGACAATTCTGGAACAAAGGATTTTGTCATCGCTGAAGTATGGATAAACAACGAAAAACAAGCCTTTAACATGACACCTTTGATGACAAGAGTTCCTCCAAACAAAAGCGTACACGTTTCCTTGGCTTACACTTATTTAAAAGGTACTAGCTATAACATTAAAATAGTGTCCGACAGAAAGAAAGTTTACTTAGTTAGCGCAACCGCTCTCTAGTGGATTTTAAAGTTTAACACAGTCAAGAAGAAATAGAAACTGAAATTGCATTGATAGTAACAGAGAATAGTGACATTTGAATGAAACTGTATTGAAGTGGCTTCTGGATGTGGTCAAGCTATTTATCAAACATTTCTTTATAGAAAAGAAAGGGATGTTGATTTTCGAACTAACCCAAGAAGGAAAAGTTTTTTAACTATAGATTGAACTATGCGCCAAGTTATTCTATTCAGCTTTTGGTTTGAATTGCTTTCCGATGTCGAATGCCTTCGCCAGAAGCTGCCCGAGGGTCCAATAGTTACCAAGACCATCTTCATATAGTAATGGATCAATGCTTTTCAAATCTGGTTTTTCATTAATGAGATATTTGTTTTCAATATATACGCTAACAATTTCTCCTATGAAAAACTCGGCGTGAGACAGTTTAATAGTCTGGGTGAGTTTGCATTCGACGTTTATTGGCATTTTTCTTATCATGGGAGCTGTCTGGAGTTCTCCATAGAAAACATCAAACATATTTGATTTATCAATCTTTGCACCTGAATAAATGCCACAAAAATCTGTAGCGGAAACCATGTCAGAAGAGGGTATGTTCACACTGAACGTCTTGTTTTCCTTTATCCCCCTGTTTGTGTAATGTGATTGTTCAGATGACAAGCCAATGAGACAAGGATCATAATCTACCATATTAAACCATGCAATGGCTTGGAAGTTAGGTTTTCCTTCTACATTAGCTCCGACAAGACCGATAGGTAGAACCAACGGAGGACGTTTAAACCGGGTCTTGATCTTTCCCATAGTGACACTTCACGTACATAATTGCACTAATCTGTATTTCTGCCTAGGCTAGCTTTCTCGGTAAAGTTTTTAGGCGAGACATGTAAAAACTTTTTGGAAAGATAGAATAAGATTTTCGTTTCTAAGACGGTGGTTGTTGCTGTTGCACCATGATTTCTAGAAGCTTGAAAAATTCCTTTCTAGAAAGATTCTTCTTATTCATTATTTCAAGTATCGTGAAGAATTTTTCTCTGGTTATGCTTCCCAAACCGAGTACCTGCTCTAGAACTTCAGAAAAGTCCTTACTTTTCTCTCCCTTCAATAATGACGTCTCCTTGAAAATAAAAAACTGCATCAATAATAAACCAAACTCTAATAACCGCAATATTTCAAAAGCGAAATTAGGAAAAAACAAAAGCCTTAGAATGCTAAAAAGCCTTTTAAACTATAGACATTATGTATGATATATTGCGATAACTGAAACATCGCTTTTAAATTGCTTTTACATTTACTCTCAATATAAACAAGGGGTATGCGAGGCTTTAATAACGGGGCTTGGCTCCCATACCCCTCCCTCCTTTGCTTACGATGATATTACACTAAGGGAACATTCCAGTTTCCATAATATTATCAAGATTGAAACATTCCGTTTTTGTAGGATATTCTTCTATAGGAATATTATAGTTATGATTTCTATTTTTTGCTTCGTTAGGAGTAGAGACCTAGGAACAGTTTAAGCGAAGCCCTGTGCGAAAAAGAAACTGCTTGGATTGAAACAAATTTATTATATGGCGAATTTTATAGGGTAAAACTTAACCTGTTTGGAAAAATAAACAAGCGTGTTTTCTAGTAGATATAAGGAATTATTTTTTTGGTGTTTCTTTTATATTCTTTGTATTCCTCACCGAACACTGCGACGAGCATTTTTTCTTCAATATCAATACGGAAGAACAGAAAGATTGAAGCTAGTAAAACTATCAATGTGCCGTACATACTTGAGAATATTATAGTAACCCCAAGGTTTCTCAAAATTTCACCTAAATACAATGGATGCCGAATATGCTTGTATAGACCGTCTTTAACCAGGTGGTGCCCTTTCACTATTTTAAGTTTAGCCGTCCCGACAAGACTACCAAATCCCGCTTTCTTTTTCAATTCTAATCTCGCTTTCATTCGAATTAGTCCTCCAACTGTTAGCATAATCAATCCAATAATTACAAAAATTTGGAGACCAAACTTTTGCAGATAAGCAAAGTCAAGAATCGCAGCAACAAAACCCAGAAGCGTTAGTCCCAAAAAAGGGATTACGGTCCAATCTTCAGTTAAAGTTTTTTTAACTTTAGTCATTCTTTACCCACAAAACATATACTCATTATTACTCTTTTGGTTTTCCTTTATTTCACTTTTTAGCTAATCTTGCACGCTTCAAAGAACGCTGGAGTTTCAATCACTTCCAAAGTATTGCGAGCCATCTGGATCTTCAGCTGTAGCCCATCCATGCATGATAAAAGTTACCTCCCCTACATCAAAAACAACAAAATCGGTTTCAGCTGGCCAATTGTTAAGAAGACTAACTTTTTGGTACCTACTATCTAGACTGGCTCCTAATGGGGGACTTGCAGGTGATTCTGCGAAAGCCATAAAGTTAAAGGCTGGAAACACTAGCAAGGACATTGCCGACAATATCGTGAATACTATTAGCGTATTTCTTTTCATTCTTGCGCTCTCACCTCCCCTAAACTGAATTGAATGTATATTATGTTCAGTTTATTTTTAAATTTTCATAGAAGATAGTTCTATTCCTTTTCAGTTTTGAATGTTTGCGAGAACAGACGTGTAATAAGCTTCACTGTCCTTCTGGCTGGATAGAAAAGGAAGATATAAACCGTCACTGCACTTTTAATATTCAGAGTTACCTAAGGGATTAATGAATTGGGCAAACGGAAATGCGAAATGGCTCATTGTGTTAACAATCTTGACGGATATTACCAGTCAAGGGTGAGAAAGTGGTTAGGAATTTGCAGGTTCAAACGAAAACCCTAGATCGCTGAAACTTAAACGTCCTCCCCCCAAAATTAACACTAAAAGTTAAACCAACTCTCCAAAAAATACCCCCAAAAATTAACCCAACACGTAAGAGCAACGAAAGAAAAGCGGAAAAAAGCATGCTTACAAGATTGTCATAGCGATTTAGTAGCGGGGTTGCGTTGTGGGCTTATATAGCAAGTTAGGTTGTGGATTGATTACTGCCTTTTCCTCGCTTCTTGTGTGGCATCTCAAAATTCTGTATGCGATTATAACCTAAGCCATTAAGCCTGATAACTTCCTTGTCATCATTCGGATAGATACAGGATTTATTAACAAGGAAATATGGCACATGAATAGTGGCTATTCTTTTTCAGCACTTTTTTGCTTCTTCCTAAGAATCAACAATACCGCGATTGCCAAGCATAAAGCGATTATTGCCGCAACCACGTAGCTTGCTTCAATCTGCAAACCAGACGCGTCATCAGTTGCAGAGGGAGATGGTGTTGCATAGGGTTCAAATGATGGCATGGGCAAAGCCTCCAAGCTCTGGAAGGATTCACGCATCTTCTCGACTATATCCCAAGTTATCTCCTCATGATCCCAATCGGAACGGCTTCCTTCAGAAAAACCCTCAGAGAGCACAAAATAGAAATTCAAATTGTCCCAATCATTCCAACCTGTGAGCGCCTCTTCTGGAGGACTATCATAATTCCAATATGGATAGTTATTCACGTTAGTAGCAACATCAAGATCAATACTGCTATCGTTATTGTAGTCAATAGGCATCAAATATGAAATCTGAGCTTGCTGAGCGGGTGTCAAAGCAGTCTCCCAACGCGAAACAGCTGTTAGAAACCATGGAGTTGTGTAGGTATCTACATGATCTACACCCAAACCATCAGGTTCGTCAAGCGCACTCTCCTCCAATGTAGGTAGTTCTCTGCGGGAAAAGTCCAATGGGCGATTCATTGGTTCGTTGTTAAGTTGAAATAGATAGTTCATTATGCTCAGATAGTTGGGTTTGTAGTTTATCCTATCGATCCCGCCATGGTGGAGGCCGAGGTTGTGTCCCAGTTCATGCATGAATACGGCAGCTTGCTCGTCTCTAGTTCCCGGATTTGAATCCCATTCGCCCAGAGAAACAATGAAGTCATTGCCTGGAGTTAGTGAAATTCCTCCAGTGGCAGATGGTTTCCAAGTGCCTGAAGCGTCATCCAATTTCAATATCGCATGGATAAACATGCAATAATGATACGTGTATTTCTTTGCCAAAAGAATCCATTCAGCATTCGCATCCGTTCGCTGAGCTTCAGTCCCAAAAAAGGCCTTCTTGAGTGGAATAAAATCATCCCAGATTTTCAATCCAGCTTTATGTTCTATTTCGTCTGCTTCCTCAAGCTCTAGATGAAGGTTTATGCCTTTGTTATTATCCACTGGAGATTTATGGAAAGCAGTTTTCACATCTTGGAGCGCATCTTGATCAGGTTCATGGCCAACGCAACCTCCAGAAGCGCCCATGTAATCGATTTCGACATAAATATCCTTACGCTCAAAATTAGCATCCGTCAGAACCAGATCAGGCATTCCATCTTTATTGAAATCTATATAATCCTTTTCCCAAGAATCAGGGATTGCATCTTTGTCTGTGTCTTTATCTATTGTAATGATACAGTAACCATCATGGTTTAACATCCAATAACCTGTCACCTGAAAAAATAGATATTTTGCGCCCGGGGGAATTGTAATCCAGAAGCCGTTAGTGAAAAACCAGGTATCGGGAGTCCATTGTACTCCATTTTTTCCCGCGTTCCATTCAGCATATCCCATTATTCGAAAATCTTCTGGAATATCATTTTCAACTTGCTGTCCCTGTTTCCAAGTATTTGTATCATCTCCAGGTGGATGAACGTAACCTCCCAGAGCAACGTCAATTGCGCCTGGAACCCTATGCGCAGGCCCAATCATAGGCCATTTCTTATCATCCTGTAAGGGAGCAGATGCTTCTTCCGGAGAATAATTCCAACCCTCGGTTGTCAACTCAGATGAGGAACTGAATAATCCAAAAAGAGGCATACCCCACGCCGAGTCGTATATTGCGTCGCGAATACAGCTTTTTCGGCTAATCATTATATTGTCCCCAGGGTAAAAGCCATTTTCAGCCAGGTTAACAATTAAAGGCTCTTCAACATAATTCGTCTCTGGAACTCCATCCCCATCAAAATCCCTTGAATATCCAGGATCTAAAATTCCATTATCATCCTTATCCACACTAAATCTGGGATCACAATTTATTGTCTGTAAATAAGCACCATTTAATGGCACTTCTTCTTCAAAATATCCTTTTTCACCGATCTGGGCATTTATGCTATTGTCTTTCTGTAATTGGAATAATGACAAAAAAGCAATTATAATCAGGAGAATTAGAAGTCCCGACTTTTTGAATTTTACCATAGCATTTTCACTCCTTAAAAAATCGGCAGTAAATGCTGTTATCTTCGATTTAATTTATAAATTTTTTAGCCAGCTCAGGCTAAGAAGGGTAACTTTATTGGCGGGAATAAGCATGCTTTTTCAAGGTTAATTTAAGAAAACCTAAGCACAGGGCGTGTCTAGCGTACTTAAGAAGAGATATAAACACAGGACTAAGAAGATAATAGGGGTGCTTGTCGGACTTAAATGAAAATTAGAGAAACTTGGATATGTTTGAAGTGCCTTCGGGTTTTTCTAAGGTGTAGGGGGGCAAAGCTGTTTGAAGTGGGGTTATTTCGGCTGAATGCGTTGTTTCTAGTGTTTTCGAGTAAGTACACGGTTTTTATAATAAAATAACGGTTTTATCGTAATCTCTCTAAGCAGGTAATACGGTTTTAGTTTGGCTGGTCTTGGGCTTATTTGGGCTGTATAAGGTCGCAAATGGTTTGGTTCGCTCGCGCATCATGTTATCGCGTTTTTAGCCGTGCGCGAATCGGCTTAGCCTATAAAGTCACAAATAGAGAAAAAGGGAGAGGGCTAAAAATACTTTGCTTCAGGCAAGATTCTTAGATTGGCTTTTTGGTAGACTTTCCTCAGTCGTTGCATTCCTTTTCCAGTGTAGTGTTTTGCCAAGATCGAGCGTGGTGCTCTTCCTTGAAAGATGTCGACAAACCTGTCTGGAATCAGCTTTTCTCCCATTACTGTTGCAAACCACGCTCTTAGAACTTGAGGTGTAATTCTTATTTTTGCAGCTTTAGATGCTTTACGCCAAATCTTGCGCCATTGCCGATCACTAATCGGAAAAAGCTTTGGGTCTGGGTCTTTTCTATTCTGAAGATAAACATCTAAGAAAGGTTCTGTATCTTTACTGTAAAATGTGATTCCGCTCCTTTTCTTTCTCGTGAAATGGTTAGGGATAACACCTCTAGTTTTTCGGTCAATTTGCTCTTTTAGAATTGTTAGGATTTCGCATTTCCTCAATCCAGTTGTTGCAGTAAAAAGGTAGATTGCTCTTTCTTTTCGATCGTTTAATGATTGAAACCCCAATCTTAGTTGCCTATTGGTTGGTAGTCTAACAATTTTTCCTATGCTATCGACAGGAGCCATTTTAAAAGTTGAAACTACCTCTTTTTTGTTGAGAAAGTCCCTAATGAATCTTCTAAGGTCGGTAAGTTGACTGTTGTATGTTTTAGGCCTCTTTCTCAGATAGATACATAGATATTGCTTCACAACTTCATAATTTACTTTCGCTTTGGACAGTTTAAAGAATCTATTTATGTTTCCAACTGACTCTTTTATCGTTCGATCTTCTAGCCTTAGGTTTATCCTTAGAAATTCCTCGTATTTTGGTAGTAAATGGTAGTAACTTTCTGGTAGTAAAGAAGTCTGATTTGAACCGCTTATACAGAAATTGGTGGACGGGGCGGGATTTGAACCCGC
>Ga0209427_10005749_pt1 | contig 14217 bp, 13 predicted proteins | sample DeeMarSWOR136_30_FD_187465 | JGI IMG/M metagenome (GOLD analysis project Ga0209427, IMG submission 187465) | Marine sediment microbial communities from White Oak River estuary, North Carolina - WOR-1-36_30 (SPAdes) (version 2) | ecosystem: Environmental > Aquatic > Marine > Intertidal zone >... | reverse complement strand
GAGGGCCGGACTTGAACCATCAACAGTTGGATATATCTCCCGAAGACCCAACTTAAAGTTGGTTATCTTGGTATTGGTATACAAAGCACTTTAAACATGGTTACTTTTAACTTTCGTGTTCTGCATCCTTGCTTTTTGTGGGGTTAAAATTTAATCCCCCCACCCAGTCGTTCTTGATTAAGTTACAATCTTTTTAGTTGATTAAATTTTTTTGTTTTCCCCATTCAAGCTTATTCCAGAATCTTTCATGGAAGTAATACAGTATCATCGTAATGGCATTGTATATTGTCCCAATCGCAACAGAAACATCAATCTTTCCTGTCAGAAAGTATGCTGTAATAATGCTAACTGCTATACAGATAATTCTCCAAGTGATTGACTTGGCTAATGACCTTTTTCTTGTTTCTATCATGAAATTAATTATCGAATACATTCATAATAAGTTTTAATACGCATTCAAAAATAGCTGATCAAGATATTGTTAGAAATATAAGTTATCACGACCTTCCTCCGCTACAGGTAGTTTTCACCTCAGCAAGTTTTAACTTCAAAACCAAAAACCCTTTTTTCTTGAGATTCCAGTCTAGCTAAGGGAAAAATTACCCGGGTTATCAACAAACCAAACACAAACTCTCTCCACAACTCTAAAAAACACACATTGCAAATTGGATAATTTGCTTTTTCATATTGCGCGAGCATTCTGAAACCATTATATGAGGCGTTTGACTTTTTTCACTCCTTAGTGACACTCTCATGTATGAATTAAAGAGGCTTAGGAAACAAGTAGAAAAAGGAGTGTGTGCCTAATTTTTACTTCTTCATTAAATTTTTTGCGGCGCCCGCCATAATATTTAAATGTTTTAATAAAGAAAATAAACGCCATGATTGAACAAAAAAAAATTCAACTATTTGTGTTAAATAATTTAGTTTGGTTCATTCTTATTGGTTTTTTTCTTGTTATGGGTTTTTTTATACCACGGGGATGGTTCACGCTAACAAATATTGACCTCATTATATACGTTTCCATTCCACTAGCCATTGTTGCATTTGCGGAGGCAATAATTATTATAGCAGGGTGTATCGATGTATCGCTCACCGAAATTGTCGGCTTTGCAGCAGTCCTTACGGGAGTGACGATTGTTCATTGGATCACGGGGCTAAATGGATTTGTAAGTATCATAATGATTGTAGGATTAGCAACTTTGTTGGGGATGATCAATGGATTTTTTGTAGGTAAGGTTAAACTGAGTCCAATTCTTGTGACAATAGCAACATACCTCATCTACATGTGGATGACTCGATTTTTCATGACAAGAACGATCGATGGTAGCGAATTGCCAAGCATACTCCTTTATCCTGGATCAGACGTACTGTTCGGTTTTCTAAGGTTTCCTATTCTCATTCTTATTGGTGTCTTCTTGGCGGTTTACATTTTAATGAATTACACCTCTTTTGGCAATAGAATATATGCTGTCGGTGGAAATCCAGCTTCTGCGAAGATGCTTGGAATCAGCGTTGGAAAAACACACTTTTGGGTATATACACTCGCTGGGACACTTGGTGGACTTGCCGCTTTGATTTGGGTTGGTTTTGTTGGGTGTATCCCACCGACTTTGGCTGACGGTCGAATTTTTCTGATCTTCGCTGCAGTTTTTATCGGAGGAGTTTCTATGGCTGGAGGGAGAGGTAGTCTAGTGGGTGTATTAGGTGGTGTTCTTTTGCTATCAACGGTTTCGGCGGGATCTACAATGTTAGCCGTAGACCCCAAGTTAAGAGAGGCGCTTATGGGGGTCGTGATGCTTATAGCGATTATTATTAACAAGACGAGAGAAAGATTAATAGATAAGATACTGTTGCCGGGGTAACATTGAATGAACAGTCCTCAGGAGTGAAATTGAGTAATGAGTTTTGATGAATTATCAAGTAATGTAATTTCTAGGGGACAATGTACAGTTTGTGGTGATTTTTCCGCCGAACTCGCAGATATCTCCTGCGATGGAGTGGGGTTGGATTGTTGGATTCAATGTGTAATTAGGACAAGTACTGATGCTAATCTTTTTTATGATGCTGTAAAAAGAAATTTGCTTAAAATTGAACCAGCGGAAAACTTTCAAACTTCGACAATACTCTTGGTTAAACTGTCAAGGTTGAAAAGGAGTCGTATTGATTCTTTTCTACGAGATTACAAGCGGGTGAAAAATAATTAAATATAAAGCAACAAAGAAAAGGGATAAATTTGAAGCCGCAACTAAGAGCAGAAAATATTCATAAATGGTATGGATCAGTTCATGCCCTTAGAGGGGCAGATCTTGAAGTTTACCCTGGTGAGATAATAGGGTTATTGGGCGATAATGGTGCTGGCAAATCAACGCTGGTAAAAATTTTGGCAGGAGTAATTCCTAAGAATAAAGGAAAAATCTATTGGGAGGAAAAGGAAACCGAAATTTCCTCAGTGCATGAGGCTAGGAAGTTAGGAATCGAAACAGTTTACCAAGCTCAAGCAGTAGTAAGTGACATGAATGTGTCACAAAATATTTTCTTGGGAAGAGAACTGAAGAAACGCTTTGGCCCAATAGAAATTCTTGATAAAAAAAGGATGGATGAAGAAGCTAGAAAGATTACAGAGTATTTAAATTTAAATATAGCAACACCGAAGCAAGAAGTCCGATTTTGCTCTGGCGGAGAAAGGCAAGGAGTAGCGATAGCGAGGGCTATATACTTTAAAGCCAAACTGGTTATTCTGGATGAACCTACAACTGCTTTATCGGTTTCAGGTGCTGAGAGAGTGTTAAGCTTCGTGAAACGCTTGAAAAAGGAAGGGATTAGTTGTATTATCGTAACCCATAACATTCACCATGTATATTCCGTCGCGGACAAATTTATTATCATCTCTCGCGGAAAAATAGTGGAAAAGCTTGAGAAGAGTAATATTACTAAAAACCAACTCATATCTAAATTGAGCCAGTGAAAGTGAATAGTAATTAATTGAATTTATGGGGGTTAAAAATGAAAAAATTCCCCAAGTTCCCAAATGTTATTGAGCTTTCGGGTAAGCCTTACGAAAGGGGACATACGTATGGCTCAAAATGTAAGAAACTAATCAAGAAATACTTGGATATATGGTTTTCGTGGCTTTCTTCAGTCCAACCTCCTGATGCCTCGTTAACAAAAGAGCAAGCGTTAAACCTAAGCTCTAAATATCTTCCTTACGCAACGGATTATGCCCCTGAGTTGATAGAAGAATGTCGTGGTATAGGAGATGGCGCAAACATAGATTTCGCAGAAATATTTTTTCTTAATTGCTCCTTGGATATACTTGATTTTATTTTTGCTTCGTTGAGATGGAAGTATTCCACACGTGGCTCCTCGATGAAAATATGGCTACCGCTCTTTGGGTGCACAACCTTTATGGCATCGGGAAAAGCCACGAAAAGCAATAGTGATGTGATAATGGGCCAAACTTTTGATATGATACACGGAGAAGCCTTACAGGAATCTGCGGTTCTTCTAAAGATTAGACCAGAGAAAGGACCAACCTCTATTCACTACTCCATCGCTGGTGTGGTAGGTTTTAAAGGCCTCAATTCTTCAGGAATCGGAATAGTTTACAACAAGATAGTTACAAATGATTCAGGACCAGGAGTCCCTCAACCCTTCATAGTCAGAAAAGCATTGCAGCAGAAGAGGATAGGAGATGCAGTAGATTCTATTCTAAACTGTAAGAGGGCTTCAGGATCAAATCATATTGTGGGCGATAAGAATGGGGAGATATTCAATGTCGAGTGTACAGCAACTGCCCATGAAGTTCTGATCCCGTTAAATTCCATCGTAGGGCATTCTAATCACATCGTGTCTGAATGTCTGAAGCAATTTAGTATTTACGCTCCGGATTATACCAATAGTCTAGTGCGATGGAGTCGAATAAACAAATACTTGAATGATGAAAAAGGTAAAATAACTGTTGAAGGCTGCAAAGAGTGGCTAAAGGATCATGTAAATTACCCATTATCACTATGCAGTCATGAAGAACCACCCAGTGAAATTAAAACCATGTCAGGGATGATCATGTTACCAAAGGAACTGAAAATTCTTGCAACCTACGGAAATCCATGTACCCAGCCGTATATTGAGTACTGGGTCCCAAAATAAATAAGCTGTAAAATGCCCAAAATTCGATAAACTTGTGCCTTATGCATTCTCAAGCGTTATGTAATTTTTCCTGCTTTTTGCATGCAGCTCTTAGCAAGATAAATATAGACTTCACTCTCTTTGTCTGTCAAACCCAAAATCCTTGAGAACATCTACTACGAACTGATTCATAAGATTCGCCAAATTTTAAATAGAAGATTTTCATATAACGCAGGTTCGCTCGTCGAGTTAGGGAGGAAACATAAGCTGAATTAAAAGGAGGTGAATTGAATGAAAGAAAATAGAGGTGTAACTTTTAAAACGATTGCGTTGGTAGCTATTATCATTACGATTCTCGTTGTGGCAACAGTTGCATACATCTACACTCGTCCCCTAGGAGGAGAAGAAAAAAAGTATACCATTGGGTTCGTTTCTCGACCATACGGCGGATGGGGCGGCTGGCAAGATGCATTTTGGCTAGGGTTTAGTATGGCTTGTAAGGAACTTGGTGTCACGAGTATCCATCTTGAGTCACGTGGCGAATCAGCGGAAGATCAAGTTGAAGCTGGCATGCGGATTTTGACGATGGGAGTTGATGCTCTTATAATAGCCCCTTGGGATTCCATAGGTACAATACCCATAGTTGAAGCAGCTAAAGCACAGGGGATTCCAGTCGCTACTGTAGATGGAGATATAGACTCTCCTCTAGTTGATTTTTACGTTGCTTTCAACAATTATGATGGTGGAGTGGAAACGGGTAAGGCTATGGCTGAGTATATAAGAGATAACATAGAACCTATTGGCGAAGTAAGCGGTAATATCTTAATGTACTCGGAACCACAGTCAAATTTGGCTTCTTGGGAGCGCGGTGAGGGATTCAGAAGCGTGATGGATGACTATCCTGATATCCATATCTATGAGCATATGCCCGGAACCGGTGAAAGAGGTCAAGTAATGGAAGATGCTTTAAGCGCACTCCAAGCTCGTGACTATGTTGGTAGTTACTGTGTCAGTGGCAACAAAGCGTGCGGAGTGGTAGATGCAATGTTGACTCTTGGTATGGATCCAACCAAATACGCTATCTTCACGATAGATGCAATGACATCCGTAATAGAATATATGAAACAAGGATACATACAGTTTGCTTTTGACCAGCCACCCCAATTTTACATTCCAATTGCAATACACTACCTGCTGAAGATTTGTGATGAAGGTCCAGACGCTTTACCCAAAGTTGGTGATACAATTACTTCTCAGGACCTTATTCTTCCAAACCCAGAAATAGAAGGTGCATACTTCTGGTCGTATAGTGAATACTGGGAGCCCATAAAAGTCATAGAGCACTTCGGTCATATCCAGCTCAGAACCAATGCACTTGCAGTAACTCCAGATATAGCTGATGATGATTGGTTATGGGGAAACATGTGGAAAGAGTACTTCGAATAAAAGCTAAAGATTCTTTCTACAGTCGATCGTATGTGCGTGCATACGATCTTCGATTATTTTTATCGCCAATTTTAAACTTTTTTTTATAAGCAACTCTCCCGTTCTGTTTGAAACTTTGCTTGAATTCGCGATCCATGTCTGATATCCACCAAGTTTGAAAGCTTGCGCGGTTGGTATATATCCTATCCAATCATTAGCCAATTCTACTATAAACGCCTTGTAATTCCTTTCATTTAGTTCCCTTTTAATTTTCAAGCCAAATTCTACAAAAAGTTCTCCAGGTATTCCAACAAGTAAGCTATTACCTATCCTAACGACTTGTAGCAATGTATTAATAGAATTCTTGTATCTTCTCTTTAACCACTTAAATTCATATTGATATGTTGCTAAAATTTTCTCTTTGATTTCTCTACTAAAATTTTGATGATCAAGGACCTTTCTTATATCTTCCTCTTCGAGTCGTGTAAATTTTCTTAACGGTACAGAAACCTCTTCCTTCAAACTATCAATTTCCATCTTGGAATAAACTTCTATGCCCTGAATTATATCTGCGATCTTATGGGCCAACTGCTTCCCATTCCGTTCTACTGCATTAGAATATTTTAATAAAGCATCTTCCGATAACCACGCTTCTACTGGATGAATATTACCACAAGCCCCTGGCGTAAATATGGCGATCCCCCCAAACTTCTTTTCTAAAAGATCGGAGGTAATACCAGGATAGTCAGCAAAATATCTATTTTCCGCATATGTACAGGGATGACAGGAATAATTGTACAGGATGGCAATCGTCCTTTTATCTTGTCCTCTTATGTAGATTACCCCTACTTCAGGGTCAACAGGTCCTGTTGGTCTCACTATTTCGTCTCTTGTAAAATCTACCAACGCGATTGTACCATCTTCTAGCAAGTATCTGCTGTTTTCTCCGAAACCATCTACCATCTGGCTGGAACCTATTCCTACATCTGCTTCGGCAAGATTTTTGGTGGCTGAAATAATCGATTTGGATATAAGATCAACGACTTTTTTTGTATAGGTCTTGTTCTTCACAGGAAGTGTCCTGCCAAACAGATGAGAAGATATCCGGGGTCCAGAATGTGTGTGAGTTGCGCAAATCATTATATTCTTAGCTGGAATTCCTGTCTCGTTTTCGACTTTTTTGCATATTCGTTGTGTGTATCTTTTTTCCAAAAATAATAAATCACAACTTGCAATCACTACTTTAGTATTATTGTCCGACAAAACCAGCGCCCTTGCGTATAGCTCGCTGTCCTTCCCACAAGCCATTCTTTCCTTATGAGCAAAACCACTCATTTCTAAGCGTAGTGGTGGCGTAATTTTTATTTTTGCAGCCCCTGCTTTTGTTTTACCTTTATTTATTTTTTCACTCATTCTGACCAACTCTTCTCATAAAAATATTACTAGTTAGGTTTTTAAAAAACTTAAAGGTTCTACGTCGGCATTGTTAACGCCTATGAGATTCTCCGTCGTGTCCCGATTTCCACATTACGGTCAATAACAGGACGAAGCAGGTCTTGGCGATGGAGGTAACGGAATGGATCGGCGACAGCAAGGAGGTTATGCTAAAAGTGTTCGCTTACAGCTTGATGCTTAAAGTGGTAAAATGGTAAGGTACGGGGAAGCCCTGCCGGACCAAAAAATGAAATGAGTGAAAATCGCTGAACATTTTTCAGTTGTGCGATACAACAAAAGAATGGTGTTAACTTCACTAGTTTTTCTCCGATGTGATGTACCCCCTCAATTGATCGGGGAGGAAGGTGAACAACCACACAGGAGGTGGTCTCCAATTTTCGAGAAACTACGAGAGTTCCTCTCGCGCCTCCGCATGTGCTACTTATGGTAGCCCCTGTACCGATGGCCGACCCGACGGCTCTGACTCGAATATGTGGTCATCTCGGGAGGTGAGCGCAACTACATCGAACGATGGTTCGAGATTTTTAAGGACTGACTGAGAAATTTCGACTGCTATTTCCCGACTCAGGGCCTCGATAGCATCGAAAACTTCAGCTCGGTATTCTGCTTTTTGTACAACTACTGCAAAACCCACATGTCGGTGAAAGGGCAACCGTCAGGCGGCGAATGAGGATTCAAAACGTGGCTGGAGGTGGTAAGTTGACACCATCCAGCAAAACTACCAAATATTATATATTCAAACAGTTTTATGTAAAACAGGTGAATTGAAATGAGGAGCCCACAAATCAATGGAGTGATACCCCCTCTTACTACTCCTTTTACTAGAGAGGGAGATATATATGAAGATGGGTTGAGAAAACTTCTGGATTTCCAGATTGAGAAGGGGAGCCATGGAGTATTTCTCTGTGGTACCTACGGCTCAGGACCCCTAATGTCTGTAACCGAACGCAAGAAGGTAGTAGAGATCGCAGTGGATCAAATTAAAAACCGTATCACTACTATAGTGCAAGTGGGAACACCAAGTACCAAGGATGTAGTCGAACTCGCAAAGCATGCGGAGAAATGCGGGGTAGATGCGATCGGTTGTGTACCTCCTTTTTACTATCAACATGACGCGCAGTCAGTCTTGGAACATTTTAAGCAGTTAGTTAAAGCGGTAGAAATTCCTGTCTACGTGTATAATAATCCTAAGACATCTGGATTTACAGTGACACCTCAAATCCTAGCTAAGATGGCCGACATTGGGGTTAAAGGGATAAAGGATAGTAGTTTTAGCCTAATTGAATTCTCACATTTCCTGATAGAGCTTAGAGACCGAAAAGACTTTACTTTTATAATAGGTACTGAAGCACTAGCTATGCCAGCACTACTCTTGGGAGCTAAAGCAGTTATCTCTGGAATTGCTAATTCCTTCCCAGAAATAGTGGTAGATCTCTACAACGCGACAATAAAGGGAGACATTGAAAAAGCGGCCAAACTGCAACTTAAAGTTAATGAAGCCAGAAAAATACTTCATATACCCAAATCGACAAATGCAGCCTGTTACGCTATGCTGAACGAGAGAGGTATTAATGTCGGCATTCCTAGGCCGCCAGTGCTACCGGTCCCAACCGAAGAGGTTGAGTTGATGAAGAAAGAATTCATGCGAATAGGTTTATTAAAAAACCCATAATGATTGAAGAACCGGGCACATAAACGAATTTGGGAGGAGGCGTTAAATTGTCCCAGAAGAAAAAAGGTGTGACTTTTGGAGAGATTATGATGCGCCTTTGCCCACCAAGATTTCAAAGATTTAATCAGGCCACATCTTTCGATGTAATCTATGGTGGGGCAGAAGCAGCCGTCGCAGTAAGCTTGGCGAACTTTGGTATGCCCGTCGACTATGTGACTCGTCTTCCTAAAAATGATTTGGGAGATGCGTGTTTGAACTTTATCCGTCAATTTGGAGTAGGTACAGAACAAATTATACGTGGTGGGGAGAGGTTGGGAATCTTCTTCAATGAGATCGGAGCTGTTCAGAGAGGAGATAAGGTAATCTACGATCGGGCCAATTCATCTTTCGCAACCATTAAACCAGGAATGTTTGATTGGAAAACGATCTTCTCCGATGCCAGTTGGTTTCACTGGACAGGAATAACACCAGCCATTAGTCAGGGAGCTGCGGAAGTCTGTTTGGAGGCAGTGAAGAAAGCGAAGGAAATGGGAGTGACTGTGTCCTGTGACTTGAACTATCGCTCAAAACTTTGGAAGTGGGACAAAACGGCAAGAGAAGTGATGTCTGAGCTTGTAAGATATGTGGATGTTGTTATTGGTAATGAGGAAGATGCAGACAAAATTTTCGGGATTAAAGCTCCTGACGTAGATATTACCACAGGTAAGGTAGATGCCGAAAAGTATCTTTTCGTCGCCAAGAGATTAAAGGAAGAATTCCCAAATCTCCAAAAAGTAGCAATTACCCTCCGGGGAAGCATTAGTGCAAGTCACAATACTTGGTCGGCTGTTTTGCACGATGGCGAGACATTCTATAAGGCTCCAGTTTATCAGATAACACATATTGTTGATCGGACAGGAGGGGGAGATGCCTTCACAGGAGGCTTAATCTACGGACTTTTAACATATGGCAACGATCTTCAGAAAGTATTGAATTTCGCGGTTGCAGCTTCTTGCTTAAAGCATACAATACCCTGTGTGTTCAACCTAACCACAATTGAGGAAGTAGAAAGATTAATGAAAGGAGTTATCTCTGGTAGAATAAAAAGATAGAAAGAATAACAAAAAAATGGAGGGTCACAAAATGAAAATTACGGAAGTGGAGGTTATACCACTTTTAGTACCTGATGCGAAATTAATTAGAAGTGCCTGCATTATACGCGTATATACTGATGAAGGCATCGAAGGCATCGGCGAAGTTGACATTCCATCCCTAGTGGTTCAAGCAATTATAAAAACTAAGGAATTTCAGAGGTCAGCATCAGAACCATTGGGCGGGGCTTGTGGGCTAGAAACAACAATAGTGAGAGAAGATCCAACGCAAGTTGAACGTCTTTGGCAAAAAATGTATCAAGACACATTCCTCTACGGTCGCGGAGGAGCGGTCATGGCTGCGATGACAGGCATTGATATGGCCCTATGGGATATCGCAGGAAAGGTGCAGGGTAAACCGATATGTGAGCTTTTGAATGGCACCTTTGATGTTGTTGGTTGGGGCAAGGAAGTAAAATCAAAGGTGAAACCTTATGCTACTGTCTACCTTTCAGGGAAAACACCTGAGGAGGTTGAAAAGAATTTTAGAGATGTTGTGAACAGTGGTTTCGGGGCTGCTAAGCTTGAAAGTGAAATAGATGGATTCGGTTTAAAAGATGTTGAGACAGACATTAGTTTGGTCGAGGCGGCTCGCAAGGCTCTTGGGGATAAGCGGGATCTAATAATCGATGCACAATATTATTGGACCAATTTTAACCGAGCATTAGCAACCGCTCGTAAACTTGTCGATTATAATGTCTTCTTTCTAGAAGCACCATTCCCCCCAGACTGCTTAGAGGCTTATGCGAGGCTTTCACAGGCAATTGATACCTCTGTTTCATGTGGGGATGGCGGTGACACCACGAGACGGGATTTTTTAGACTTGATGGAACGTGGAAAGGTTGGAGTGGTTCAACCCAGCATAGTTCGAGCTGGTGGTATTACTGGGGTTCTACGCATCGCAGAGCTGGCTTTCGAAAGAGGGGTCCTATGTATCCCTCATTGTTGGGCCAGAAAAATCGGTGTTGCAGCTGAAGCCCATCTCGCTGCGGTTGTGCCAAACATGCCATACATCGAATATCCATTTCCTATTCCCCCCTCCCCTTTGGTGTCTGAATTAGTAGAACCAACTCTTTTACCTAAGAATGGACTGATTGATGTACCCAAATCTCCGGGATTGGGGATCAAGCTAAACGAAAAATTTATCGAGAAATATCGCGTAGACGCATTTTGATACATAAAATAGAAAGTAGAGAAGAAAAATGGTTGAAAAGAAAATAATTGACTTAACCCGTGAGATTAGAGCAGACATGATGACTTTTCCTGGCTTATCTAGACCTGTTATAGAATGGTTAGCAACAGTAGAGCAGGAGGGCTATTATCTTTCTAAAATCACATTTGTAAGCCACACCGGGACGCATATAGATGCCCCAAAACATTTCTTAAAATTTGGGAAACCAATTAATGAAGTTTCACTGGAAAGATTGATTGGTGATGCAATAATCATAAATGTTGAAAAGGAACCAGATTCGATTATTACGCTAGCAGATTTTAAAGGAATTGTGGACAAAATAAAAGATGACGATATAGTAATTGTTAATACTGGAATATACCGCAAATATGGTACTTCTGATTTCACTAATCACTTTCCAACTATAGATAGGGAAGTTATCCAGAAGTTAATAGAGAAGAAGATTAAGGCTTATGGCACGGATGCTCTGTCTATAGATCCAATGAACAGCGACGAACCGAATCATCGAGCCCTCTTCGAAAATGATATTCCATTAATTGAAAATTTAACCAATTTAGAGAAAATTACGAAAACTCGCTTTATGTTTATGGCTTTGCCACTTAAAGTGAAAGACGGCGATGGAGCACCTTGCCGAGCGGTTGCTTTATTGTAAAGCCATACATTTTAATGGAAGATAACCAATTTTGAGCCTCCTGATTATCGTCAATGCACATGATTTTTCCTCACCAATTCAGTTCTGAAAGCTACCTCCACCCCCCAAAATCGTAGGCACTCCTAAACAGTATCAACACCATCAAGTAGTGGCGTGATTTCCAATACAATTGTCACTAATGTTTCTTCGTAAGGTCCTCCAATACAATCATTCCTTTTCAGTAACAATGCAAGCCGCCGGTCACTTGGAATGCACCGCAGATGCTTCAGCAATTGGGCCTTCAACATGGAAACCGGAGGATAAGGCTTCCTACCAGCCCCTTCTCCATGATAAAGAGACATCAAGAAACCACGAATAGAATCTAAATTCAGCGACCCAAGCACTTGTCTGATGCTCAAACTATACTCCTAACAATAAATAATCAAACAACAAAATAATTTCTAAACAGCTTAGCGCGCATAATTTTATTCAATAGAATTCAAAATTTGCATTATTGCATTGAACAACAGATTAGTTACTGGCATTTCCAGTTTTTTGGCTTTTTTTTCAAGTTCGTTGAAGAGACTTTTCTTGATTACAACGTTGACGAAGTTGGTATTACGGTAAGTGCATAATCTTAAAGCGTCTTTTGGATCATCCTCTAGGACAAAGGAGTTTGTTGCATGGCCTGCAACAAATGTTTTCTTACGGGCCCTGTTGTGCACCCGCTTGTTATCCTTGAATCTTTTTGGCAAATACTTCGCTACCCATCGGTAGCTCATTCCAGTCTGATACATCAGTTCATATACTACTTTTCCAATTGGTGTTCCTTCATTTATGCAGATTTGTCCCAGTTTTTCCAGTAGTTCTGTCTTTTCTCTGCTAGTCGCATTTCTTCTAATGGTGTTGCAGGCAATGCGAGCGATAAATAAGTCTTTTTCCGTCTTAATGTGATCTAACTTTACTCTCCTCCAGTTTGGATTTGCTTTAGAGCGGTGCTCTCCATCGATTATCTGCCCAAAATGGTCAATCAATATTGGATAAAGCTGACCAATTCTGTCAGAAGAATTCTTCAGCTCTTTGATGTCCATTTTTTTAACCCACTACCATAAAACTGGCAGTATTATAGTTTATTTCTCAAATAAAAGCTTTTTTATTCGGTCAATAACCAATAAATTCTAGTATTTATTGTACTCACGTGACTATAAATTATAAGCACCAGTTCTTTAGATTTACATAGCATAAAGCTATTTGTTACCAGGGAGCGAGCAAGCAGACTACAAAAGAATTAAAAAACACTGAACCTAAGTATCTTAGGGAATAGATCATGCACGCCAACATCGATGATGTAGATAAAGGACTTCTTGAATTATTACAGAAAAATTGCAGAATTCCCATAGGGCGAATAGCTAATAGATTGGGGCTCCCCAAGTCAACTGTCCAGTATCGAATAAAGAGGTTAGAAGCAACGGGAGTAATCGGAGGTTACCATGCACAAATCAACCCAGAAAGAATCGGAAAAGATTATACTACAATAACTTTTGTCCGCATAAAAGGTGGTAGAAAAAATGTTGAAAAAGTAGGTACTTTGTTAGCTCAAATTCTAGGTGTTATCGGAGTCTATTTTGTTGCGGGAGAAAATGATTTCGTCGTTATATGCATATCTGATAATCGAGAAAATTACCTTGAAAAACTCGACATAATGAACAGCACCAAAGGTATCGAAAGAACCAATACAGTAATCGTTATGAAAACAATAAAAGAAGAGTTGATAATAAATTTATAATCTCCATAGGTTGTCGATAGATTCGTAAAATTCTCATATAATTCCTTCGTCTGTCAAAAGTTATGTTCCAATAAAGGGACAATAAAAAGATTTCACATTTAAGTTCTAGAGAAGTTCCGAAATCTCTGAATACAGTGCCCTAAGACCAATTTCAACCTCCTTTTCGGGATGCAAATCATTAGTACCTTCTTGTCATCAAGCCACTCGGTCGGGTTCCGAGGGTCGTGTACGCCGTCGGGTCAAGCTCGACGAATGCCGCCCTTGCGGATTTCCTGCTTGAGCGAAGGCCGAGGGTGCTGCTCCTCGACGAGCTAGAAAAGATTAACCTCTGGTACACGGTTATCCTCCTGTCCCTGACGGAGACCGGGATAGTCACCGAGACCAAGCACAGGCGGAGGCGGGAGGAACACCTTAACAGGATGGCAGTGACCACCGCTAACCGTATAGACTAACTGCCGCCCGAGTTGAAGTCTAGGTTAATGACATTCCACTTCTGTGAGTACGATGACGAGATCTTCAGGAAAGTGATCGAGACGGTCCTGACCAGTAGGGAACTGACCAAGCCTTGGTGTTCCACATAGCAGAAGTGTCCTTGAGGGAGCTTAGGACGAGAGGTCCGCGAGAGGTCATAAGGTCAGCCAGGCTAGCTAGGGACAAGAGGGATTGGATAGGATTGCGAAGACTATAAGGAAGTACTGGCCTACGTAGGAATGGTTTAATGGAGCCAGAGATGCGAACCGTACTAAAATTGAGTGCGCGCGGGTTTTAATCTGCTTATCAGACTAGGGCGAAAAAGGA
>Ga0209427_10005748_pt1 | contig 14217 bp, 10 predicted proteins | sample DeeMarSWOR136_30_FD_187465 | JGI IMG/M metagenome (GOLD analysis project Ga0209427, IMG submission 187465) | Marine sediment microbial communities from White Oak River estuary, North Carolina - WOR-1-36_30 (SPAdes) (version 2) | ecosystem: Environmental > Aquatic > Marine > Intertidal zone >... | reverse complement strand
GCCACCGTGCATGATTTTTTTAACCTGATATGTGTGGCCGTAATGTTTCCTCTGGAGCTGGCGACGGGTTTTCTCCAGAAGATTGCGACCCACATGAGTAGTGCATTCGCGGATTTTGGAGGGATTAAATTCACCAGCCCTATAAAAATAATCACACAGCCTGTAATCGATTTTATCAAGCATCTGTTAATCGATTTTTCTGGCCTGTCAAAAAATGCCGCCTATATCTTAATGCTTGTTGTTTCGATAGTGATACTTTTCTTCTGTCTTTACTTTATCGTCAAGCTAATGAAAGCGTTGGTTGTGAAGAAAGTGGAAGCGGTGTTGGATGATGTCCTGAGGAAAAATGCGATGATAGGCATTATGGCGGGAGTAGTTTTTACGACTATAGTTCAGAGCAGCTCCGTTACGACATCGTTGTTAGTGCCTTTGGTGGCAGCGGGCGTCATTACAATGGAGACTGCTTTTCCGATAACCATCGGGGCCAACATTGGGACAACCGGCACGGCAATTCTTGCCTCGTTTGCCTCGGCTGCCGCGACAGGAAACGTCTCAGCCATTGTTATCGCTTTTGTTCATTTCCTGTTCAATTTAACAGGCGCCATATTTATTTATCCAATAAAAGTGTTTAGAAGGGTGCCGATAAGCCTGGCACAATCGCTGGGGAACCTTGCACACCGCAAGCGTGGATATGCAATTGCTTATGTGTTGGGTTTGTTTTTCGTTGTTCCTTCGTTATTGATTATTATCTCAAAATATCTAAGATAAAGGAGATATGAGAATGTTCAAGAATCTTTTAAGTTTCTGGAAAGGCAAGGATTTTCTGGCCCAGGTTTTCGATGAGTTCAGGGACATGCTGGATGAAACGAGGCTTATGTACGAGATGGTTTGCAGTACCCTTCTGGACAACGTGGAAGAGCCGGAACTGAAAAAGAAAATCTACGAGATAGATGGCAAGGTAAATAACCTGGAAAAGAAAATACGGACGAGGATAGTAGAGCATCTATCGCTTCAGCCGACCGTGGACGTGAATGCCTGTCTTCTGCTTATGAGCGTTGTCAAAGACGCGGAGCGTTTAGGCGATTATTGCAAGAACCTTTATGAGGTGACCGAGATTATAGAAAAGCCGATAGACAAGGCAATATTTTCACAGTATTTTAACGGCCTTGATAAGGATATTCTGACCCTTTTTGAGCGGACTAAAGAAGCATTTATTGAAGCAGACAAAGGTAAAGCGGAATCTTCATGGGATTATGAACATCGAACAGCAATACGATGCGACCGCGTTCTCAAGGAGATCGCAAAAAGCAGTCTGTCGGTCAACGAGGCGGTGTGCCTTGCCTTGATAGCGAGGCATTTTAAACGGATAGTGGCCCACTTGACAAATATTGCGACCTCTGTTATCCTGCCGCTAAGCGATCTTGACTATTATGATGAAAGGAGAGCCGATGAGTAAGTTGTCCACAAACACAATTTGCGTTGTAGTGTCGTTGGTATGTGGTGGATTTCTAAGCGTGCCTTGTTTTGCCTTTGATGATGGAGACTTTCAATGGTGGACCTCAGCAGGTGCTTCCGTTGATATTAACAAGGACTGGAAATGCAACTTCGAGGAGGAATTTCGTCTCGGTGATGATGGGGGAGAGTTGTATTATCACCATTCAGATTTGGGATTTGTATACGGGAGCCTTGCGGATTGGATAGATCTTGGATTCAACTACAGGCAGGTATTTACAAGAGCGGACAGCGAAGGTGAGTGGAAGCAGGAAAATCGGCCGCACCTGAATGTCACGCTCAAGGGTAAACTCTTTGGCCTTGGTGTGAGTAACAGGGCAAGATTCGAATATCGCGACAGAGAAGACCAGGAGGACCATTGGCGTTATAGAAACAAGTTTACTGTAAAGGTGCCGGTCGAGCTGACAGAATTTAAATTTAAACCTTATGTGGCGGATGAGGTATTTATTCCTCTCAACGATGATAATATCAGCATAAACCGGGTTTATGCGGGACTTTCCTTCGATGTTTTGGAAAATATGACAGGGGAGGTCTTTTACCTCTGGCAGGCAAGCAGAGCGCCCGGGGACTGGAATGATTTCAATGTGCTTGGTACCCGGATGAAGTTCCGATTTTAGTGGTTCTTTTGTTGAAGTGACTGTCCGTTCTTTACCTACGTTTTCATCGAATCGAGTTCAATGAAGGCTATCGGCAGGAAAATAGCGGCCGGCAGCCACGCCCATAACTCCGGCATGACCCTATCACCGAAGACAACCTCAGTGGCAAGCATTTTGCATACAAAAGTGGTGATGAAGCAAGCCGTCGTTAAGCCGAAGCTAATTGTAATAGCTGACTTCATCGACTTTGGGTCGCGGCAAACCAAAATCGGCAGACACACCATAAGCATGGCCAGGTTTATAATCGGCTCGGTAATGCGAAAATGCTTCTGACTGTAAAGCTGGGCCCGGTCTTTGATTTTTGTGCTTTGGGCGGCAAGGGTGGCTAACTGTCGTGAGCTTAGCAGGATTAAGTGTCTGGATTTTCGCCTGACGGGGATGTCTTTTGGAGTGATGTCGCTGACATAGGAAGGGATAGGTTGGGCGACATTTCTGGATTCTTTTTCAGTGTACCGACCGTTGGTAAAAATCCACACTCTGGTGTTAGGATCATAAACCATCTTTTCGGCAGAGATTCGGCCAATTAGCTCCCAAATTAGCGCATTTGCCTTCTTACTTCGCACGATAATAGTCGGGTTATGCAGTGTCGATGTTTTTACGTCGAATTTTGGAGAACGAATTAGTGAGCCATTGCCGTCCATTATAAACGATACGTCATAGGACTCCTGGCCGGGAATTTCGTCCTGACTGCGCACAAGCTTATCACTAAGTGGTGGTATTATTAGTTCCTGGTTAATGACAAATAAACCGGTCATTAGCAGTGCGAGGAGCACAATCGGCCCAATCACCCTCTTCAAACTGACTCCTGAAGCCATCACCGCCACTAATTCGTTTGTTCGGACCATTTTATATAGCGAAAAGACCGCTGCAAATACGGTTATCATTCCCGCAAAATCGCGGAAATAAAGTGTGCTGTGAAGGCTATAAAAGGTCAATATATTTTTGATGACTCCCCACATGCCAAGCTCGGTGGTATGTTCGGTAAATTCATCGAGATTCAAGAACAAATCGATAGCCGTTCGCAAGCCTAACATAACACAAAAAACAATCACGTAGCCAATCAGAAAGTTCTTTGCAATGTATCTGTCCAATATCTTCATGTCAGCTTCGTTGTTAATTTTTTTCGTTGATTATAGATTATATTCTTTTTTTTCTGCTTGTTATCGGCAGAAAAGTCTACAATTAGTTTTTCAGCAGTTTTCGATATATTCCTACAGCTAACAGGGACAAAAACACCAGACCACCCCACATCAATACGATACCTGAACCTGCCGTTGAGCCCGGATTTTTAGTAATGTTTTTGCCCGTCATTATGCACACTATCAGCACTGCGGCGGGTATCGAACTTGCGCCGAAAGCGCTGAGCAGATGTCCGCCTTTTAAGAAGATACCCAAACCAATCCCAATCATTATCAGCGACACACAGCCTATTCCGAACACGAGCCGGGTATGTATTTCGGCCTCTATTTCGACTAATGTACTCCTTATTTTATATTGAAGCCTGTCCTGCAATTCCCTCAGTTTTGGGCTTAGTTCTTTTTGTAGTACTGATGGTTCCGAAGCCAGCTTTTTAGCATCCAGACCACCTTCGGTTGCGAATTTATCTGTAAAATCTCTCACGGCTTTGGGAATAATCAATCCGCGAATACGAAGCCACCCCATTGCCACACCCTCTGAGCCTTCCACCTGGTGCCAGGTCGGATTGTAGAGTTCCATTGTCAACGTCGGTGCCAGCTCATCGCCTTCGAGGCGCAGTGAAGCCTTTTCGCACTTCAAAGTTCGTAAACGTTGTTTGCTAACCGCATCGTGTTCAACTACTATAACTTTATCGAATAACTCGATTTCTTTCTCGTCCCCTGCGCTGCAACTGCTTGCGGCAAACTCAATATACTTTTCACTGCTGTGCAGTTTGTAAAAGCTGCCGGCTTCTTCTGTGACTTTGTTAATAATATCTTTTTCTAATGACTCCAGGATAAATTGGCTGTATGTTTCACGAGCTAATTTTGCAATCGGATAGAACAGGGTCAAATCCACATCCCGAATTTCTTTCATTTGGCCGATTTTTTTGAATTTTATGTCATCTCCCAAAAGCGAGCCGAACTCCAGGGTCAACGGCAGTCGTTCTGTAGTGATCCATACTTCGTCTTCAGCATCGATCTGGTAAACGTTATATGCAGTTATTTGTACCTCATTGAATCTTTCCTGTGGGTCGAAATCTATTCTGGTACTTTCGGAAGTGATTATCTTTGTGATCTTGTTGTTTTTCAATTCGGTGACAATCACACCCGCAAGCGTGTCTTTTTGTGGATAGGCCTGGTCGGCATAAATTAGATATTGGCCTTTCGGGGGCAGTTTATAGTAACCTTTTCGCTGGATGTTACGGAAAAGTATCTGCTTAGCATTTGCCTTAAGGGATTTTTCTGCTCGGTGTACAAAAGTCGGAACCACCTGGAAACTCAAAATCAAATTTGCAATCGCCACGATAATCGCCAGCGCTAAGCCCGGGTAAACCAGAGTCGTCAGACATATTCCACTTGCCCTGCAGGCATCAAGCTCATTGTCGCCTGCAAATCGGCCATAGATTAAAGTTGCCGCAAATAAGGCTGCCATCGGTAATACGAATGTCAGTACTATCGGCAGGAAATAGCCCATAAGATGAACCACCTGGCCAGGGCCTATGCCGTATTCCTGCACAGGACTAAGAATACTGCCTAAGCTAAGGATTAGTGTCAGGGCTATCGTGGTAGGCACAAAGACTTTCAAAAGCTCCCGAAATATATATCTATGCAGTGTGAAAATCATATCTTGTATCTCATATCGTGTGATGCGTATTGCACAAGGGAAAACACTCAATCCGATATACGTGATACGATATGGTTTTGCAACAAAATTCTCAGCGCTGTTTGTGAAGTTATTTTTTGTTTCCCAACCGACATTGATGGCGGCAGCATTGACATGGAAGACTTTTATGCGTGAGGCCTGTTACTATCCACAGTTCGGACTTTAATAGTTGCTGTTTATTAAAGCCCTGCTATACGGCATAAAAAGGCCCTATGCGCTCAAAGATTATTTGGTTAAGTTTTGGTTGTTTTAAGGTATATCCAGTGGATTGACGTCCTTTATTCTGTCGGCGTACATTTCGTATGAATATTTTTCCATGAGTTCTTTTCTATATTCCTCAAGTGCAGCGTTCCTTTGTTTGGTCAACACTTTCGATTCGATCTCTCGGTTCATATCAGCCGAGTATTCTTTTATTTTAGCGGGCGTCTTTTCCATTATTTTAACGACTCGCCACTTTATTCCATCAATATGAAAGCCTTTTATCGGGCCTACTATTTCATTTGGTTCGCTATTCCATAAATCCTTGAAGAACATCCCTTCACTACTGAAAGATGTGTTATAGGAAGTGCTCTTTTTCTCAAAAGAGTATGCTTGTTTAACGGCCTCGAAATCCTTGCCGTCATCCAGCTCGGATTTTACCTTCTGTGCCGTTTTGAGATCCTGGCACCAGATTTGGTCAATCATAATCATATTCTGTGTCCCGAATTCTTTCTTGTTCTTATTGAAGTAGTCGATGATCTGCTCCTCCGGGACCGGGCCTATTATATCTTTGATCTTTTCTTTCCTTGCCTTGTTGAGAAGTATTCTGTCTTCGTATTCTCTCGCTTCCTTTAGAATTTTCTCATCCTTGTCATATCCGAGCAGTTTTGCCTCAGCGACAAAGACAGGCATCTTTAAAGCCCTGTCTAATAAATTTTCAACTCCCTGGCGTGTATTCAAATCTTTGGGCCTACTCGGAGGGGACATTTCGCACAAAGTATCGAACCAGTCCTTCAACGTTATTTTTCCATTATCATATGTTGCCAGTACGATGTTTTGTTCTTCGGGCGTCAATTCTTCTTTTATTTGTCTGATACGGATAAAAGTTGCTTTACGGGGCTCTTTCGGCCAGTTCAGCAGCCTATTGTGGATTTGAGCTGTTTTATAGAAATTTTCGCTCAATTTCCGGACGTGGAATTTTTTATATAGCTGGTCGTAATATTTATCTAAGAGTTGTCCGCTTTTTGCCCTTGTGAGCATTGCCTTTGCGCGTTCTCGGTCCATATCCGGATTGGCTTTTATATGTTTATCTATTTCATCGTTTGTAACCGTTATTTTGCCTTTTAAATAGTCCAATAATAATGAGTTTACAAACCTTTTATCCTTAAAGTCTTTAATCACTTTATGGGTTGTTTCATCTTCGTGTAAGTTTTGCTTGCGTGCCTCCATCACCATCGCTTTTTCTGCTATCATTTCCATGAGTACAGATTCGGCATCAGGTGTTTCGTCCTCGCCTCTAAGTTCGTAAGGGTTTGGTCGAAGCTCCCTCATTAGTCTTTCCTCAAGCTCGTCTTTTGAGATAGTATAAAGGTCAATTTTGGCAACAATATTTGGGTCTGTTTCTTCCTGTATTATCTCAATAACCGCCGGTTTATCTGCCGTTTGGACCTCATTTATATCTACAACTGCTGATTTATCGGCCATATGGGTTGTCTCCGGCTCTTTTTCCAGACAACCAAGACAAAGGACTATCGACAGGCCCGGGAAAAACAGTGCCAACTTGCTTATAAATAGTTTCATCGTATCTACTCTCCTTGATCAAATGTTTGGGATTATTCACTAAATATCGATTGTCAGTGGATAACCTTGTTCAGAGGATAAGTGATTATGCCTGAGGCACCTGCTCGTTTCAAAGCCGGAACCAACGATCTTTCAACTTTATCCTCGATTATTACTTCCACAGCGGTATAGTCGGAATTGGCCAGACTCGAAATAGTCGGGCTCTTTTCAGCGGGCAGTACCTTAAGTATCGATTCCAAATCAGCCTTTCTTACGTTCATTTTCAAGCCGACTCTGTTGCCCGCGTTGATGGCGGCATTAAGCAGTATGGAGATATTTTCTATTTTTTCCCGCTTGAATTTATTCTCCCAGGACTGCTTATTTGCGATAAGCCTTGTTGTAGAGGTTATCACAGTATCAATTATTCGTAGATTATTTGCCAGCAGTGAAGATCCGGTCTCGGTAAGCTCTACTATCGCGTCCACCAACCTGGCCTTTACTTCGGTAGCGCCCCAGCTAAATTCAACTCTCACGTCAATGTTTTTATCCGCAAAATATTTCTTTGTCACGTTAATCAGCTCGGTTGCAATTATCTTTCCCCGCAGATCTTCGGGCTTTCTTACTTTCGCTTCATCGGGCACAGCCAGTACCCATCTGGTTGGTCTGCTTGTGGCTTTGCTGTAGGCAAGTTCGGCAACCTGTACTACGTCCGAGCCGTTTTCCATTGTCCAATCATAGCCTGTAATACCTGCGTCGAGGGCCCCGTCTTCAACATATCTGCTCATCTCCTGTGCCCGCAGACAGGTCAGCTGGATTTGCTCGTCGTCTATCGATGGGGAATAACTTCTTTCCAGGTCCGAAATGTGGAAGCCGGCTTTGCTAAAAAGCTCGATCGTTGCCTTTTGCAGGCTGCCTGTGGGAATACCTAATTTCAGTATATCTTCTGTCATTTTTCGCATCTCTTTTTCGAATCTAAGACCTCGTTCAGAGTATTCTTTAACTTTTGCTCTTTGGTTTTTTGCCTTACTTACTTATTTTTTCTTTTTGGTTTTGACTGACTTTTTTGTTTTCCGGACAGTTTTCTTCTTTTTCCCGGCTCTTTGTGACTCGCTATGTCGGCGCAAGAGAGTGTAAAACTCGTAAGCATTTTCAGCCGAAATCTGCTTAGCTAAAAAGCCTTCTATCTCCTGTTCATCAGCGTCAGGATAGACCATTTCATTGCTTCTTAAATATTCTATCATTTTTTGTGTGAGGGGTATTGCATGGCCTTGCAGGGATGTTAGCATGCAGTAATTTGCCGCAAAACGGCTGACGCCGTCCGTCTTTTCGAGGATTTGCTTAGCCGGGCGTTTGCCGATTTTCTTCAACGCCTCTAAACTGACATTATTGTACTCATCGAAGACGGCTCTTAGGGCCCTTGTAAGGCTTGAAGCTATATTCTTTGTACTCTTTGTTTCCTCGCCCAATACGTCTAAAATTTCTTCCGCCCGCGAGATGCGTAGGTCGTTTAAATCAATAAAATAACCGTCAAATTTCTTAATCGCAGATTCGGTAGCCGGCCCACTCATATTTTCTGCAACGATAGCATAAACAAGTGCGTCTGCAGGTTCATCATACGTAATTTTTTTGACCTTCGGATATTTAGCCTTCAATGAGCGATACAAACTATGCACTTTTTTCGAATAATCTTTGCTATTTTTCATATCATCCCCGGCAAATATAGGTCATTGTCTGACGGCCCAACCGTCTATGTATCAAAGTCTTTCTTTTGCGGTTTATTGACCGCCTGCTCTATTAGTTTCAAGGTCTCCAGTGTTTTTTTGAATTTTTCGTCTTTGTGAAGATGCAAAACCGGGCAGAATTTGCTTCGCAACCTACCAGCTATCAGTGATTGTATTCGACTCTTAGCATGTGAGATTGCCGTAAAAGTTTTATTCTGTGTAGTATCATCTTTACCGAAAATACTAAGATATACGTCGGCATTACGCAAATCAGGGGCCATATCAACTCTTGTAACACTGACAAAGCCATCAATACGTGGATCATTGAGGTGGTTTGCAATAGCATCACTTACTGCTTCTTTAACCACGCGGGCAACTTTTTCCTGTCTTCTTGTCGGCATAATTTACTCGCACACTTCTTTTTGTCACAGGCTTCGCGAGGAACGATTCATGATTAGAGGGTTCTGGCTATTTTGACGATTTCGTAGAAATCAAAGACATCATCAACCTTAATATCATCGAATCCCGCAATTTTAATACCACACTCCAGACCTGCCTTGACCTCGCGAACATCGTCTTTGAAATGCTTCAGAGTTTCCATGCTCAGGTCATCTCTGATAACAATGTTGTCGCGTATCAATCGCACTTTTGCGTTCTTCTCCACGATGCCACTGCTGACATGGCAGCCGGCCACCGTTCCAACTTTTGAAATCTTAAACACAGCTCTTACAACAGCTCTGCCAATCGACTTCTCTGTCTCTTCGGGCTCAAGCAGGCCCTCCATGGATTTTTGCAGATCTTCAGTTATGCGGTAGATTACATTATAAAGTCTTATCTCAAGGCCTTTAGATTCTGCAATTTTCGCCACGTGCTCCTCACTAACGACGTTAAAGCCTATAATAATGGCATTCGACGCTTCGGCAAGTACAACGTCACCTTCTGTAATGCCGCCTGGTGCAGCGTGCAGAATTTTGATTTTCACTTCGTCCGTGCTTAGCTCGGACAGATATTTAGTCAAAACATCTACAGAACCCTGTACATCAGCACGTATAATAATATTTAATTCTTTTACATTGCCGGCCTCTATTTGGCTGAATAAATTATCCAGAGTTACCTGTGTTCTTTGTGCCAGTGTGTTTTCCCTTGAGAGTATTTGGTTTTCCTCAGCAGCGGTCTTGGCCTTGTTAATGTCATCCAGGCAGTAGAATCTATCGCCGGCCTGGGGGACGCCATTTAGCCCTGTAATTTCCACCGGCATGGAGCTTGTTGCCGTCTTGATTGTTTTACCATAACTGTTTTTCAGCGTTTTTACTCTTCCAAAAGCACTACCAGCCAGTATCACATTACCTTTCTTTAATCGGCCCTCAGCAACTAATAGGGTCGCCACCGGACCCTGCTGTGGTGATATCTTGGCTTCAACGACCCAACCGGTCGCAGGGATCGTATCATCAGCTTTGAGTTCAAGCAATTCGGCTATATAATCGAGGTGTTCAAGCAAATCGTCTATGCCTTCACCTGTGATTGCGCTGGTTTTCACAACTTCGGTGTTTCCACCCCATTCGGTCGGTGTTAGTTCCTGCTCAGCTAATTGTGAGTAAACACGATTTATGTCGCATCCGGGCAGGTCTACTTTATTCAGCGCCACGATGACCGGTACATTCGCTGCCTTGGCGTGGTGTATTGCCTCGATTGTTTGCGGCATTACACCGTCATCGACCGCAACTACAAGTACGACCACGTCTGTTATATTGGCACCTCTTGCCCGCATAGCCGTAAAGGCTTCGTGTCCCGGAGTATCAAGGAACGTTACCTTCTTGTCATCCCATGTGACCTCGGAAGCCCCGATATGCTGCGTGATACCGCCAGCTTCACTGGCTGCTGTCTGAGTTGACCGGATTTTATCCAACAGGCTGGTCTTGCCGTGGTCAACATGCCCCAGCATCGTAGCCACTACCGACCGCTTCTTGAGATTCTTTCGCGGGCGTTGCTCGAATTCGGACCGTATCTGCTCGTGCAGTCTGCTCTTGCGTTCCACGACCAGTTCGGTGCCGAGTTCCAGAGCAACCAGTTCCGCAACTTCGCTACTGATAGTTTGATTTGCTGTTGCCATTACACCTTGTTGCATCAACTTGCTGATTATATCTGCTGATTTAATCGCCAAAGCTGCTGACAAGTCCTTTACAGTGATTGGTTCGCTTATAACGACCTTTTTCGGCCTGACGGATACGGCAACTTCCCGCTCTGACTTGGTAGCGATTTTCCGAACCGGTCTTAATCTTAGCCCTTCACCTCGAGCTGCATCGAGCCTGGCCTGTCTTTCTTCAATGTCCCTTTGTCGCCATTTTCTAATGGATTTGGGCTTCTTTACAGTTTCCACATATCGGTCTTCCTGACGCCGCCCATGTGTTCTCTCTTTAGTTCGCTTTGGTATCCCTTTCTTTTCCCTGGTCGGAGCCAAAGTCGATTGTTCCTGATCCGGTTCACTGTACATCAACGGTTCGGTGACAGGCATATCGTACCTGACTTTTGGCTTCGGTTTTGGGGGTAGTCGTACCGGTTCCGGCGCTTCTACTCGAATAACCTGTGGTCCGCTAAGGCGGGCAGGTTCAGGCTTTTCCAAAATAGGCCCGGCAGGCAATATAGGTTCAGGTTCCTGCTCTTGGGGTTCTTCGATTATCGGTTCTTCTGTGGGTTTTGGTTCTTCTTCAACTTCAACTACTGCAGCGGTTTCGGCAGCCGGTTTTGTTCGCTTAGCCTTTTTTACTGTTTTCTTTGCTTTCTTCGTTTTCTTTGCCGGCGACTTTACCTTCTTCTTTTTCTTTCTAATTCGGACCTTTTTCAGATCCACTCTCTCGGTTGTCTCGATCGTTGTGATATTCTCTCCCTCGCTGAACCACTCCCGAATCGTCGCTGCCAATCCGGCTGAAATTGTTGACATGTGATTTTTAACGTCAAGACCCTCATCCTGGCACTTTTTTACAATAGAAGTGCTTTTTACTCCCAACTCCTTGGCCAAAATGTATACTCTTGTAGTAGCCAGAAAAACTCCGATCTCTTTAAGACGCTAAGCTTTAACTACTCCTTATTCGCTGCTTCTTTTTCGTTTTCCGCTGATTCCGTCTGCCGGGCCTGTTCTTTTTCAGGCTCTTGTTGTTTTGCCTCAACCGCTAAACGCTTTGTCTCTTCGGCTGCCGCTGCAACCAGCTGTTCTGCTGTTTCCGAGTTGATGTTCAGTTCATTAATCAACGGCTCGGTTCCTACATCATCCAAATCCAAAACGGAAATAACACCCAGTGCTATCAACTTGTCAACCACCGTATCATCAGCGATTTCCACGTTCTTGACACAACTTGTCAATCGTTCAATGCCTTGATTATATTCCTCCGGCATTAGTATATCGATATCCCAGCCCGTCAGTCTTGCAGCCAGGCGAACGTTCTGACCGTGCTTGCCGATAGCCAGACTAAGTTGGTCCTCATCCACAACTACCGTTGCTTTTCCCAGCTCGAAACATAATGCGATTTCGCTGACCTTTGCCGGCATCAAAGCGTTTGCGACAAGTACCTGCGATGACTCGTTCCACCGCACAATATCTATTTTCTCTCCACCAAGTTCATCGACGATGTTCTTTATTCTGCTGCCTCGCACACCAACGCAGGCACCGACAGGATCTACCTTGTCATCAAGAGAAGCTACGGCAACTTTCGTTCGGTATCCCGCCTCTCGTGCCAGTGCCCGAATTTCGATAATGTTTTCTGCGATTTCCGGTACCTCTAACTCAAACAGTCGGCGGATAAAATCTGGGTGTGTTCGAGAAAGAATGATTTTGACCTGATTCGAAGTTTCTTTTACATCAAGAATCAAACATCGAATTCTTTCTCCCGGCCGATGTGACTGGCCCATGATCTGTTCACCTTTAGGCATGAAGCCTTCGGCCCAATGGCTCAAATTGACAATCAGTGTGCCGCCTTCGTATCGCACGGCCGAGCCGCTTATAATTTCCCCTTTTCGCTGAACAAACTCGGCATAGATGCTGTCCCGCTCATCGGCCCTTATCTTCTGGATCATTACCTGCTTGGCTGTCTGGGCCGGGATTCTACCGAGCTGCCTGATATCGATTTTTTCATCGTCTTTGAAGGCTTCAACCTGGCCGGTGGCCCGGTCGATGTGCACGAGTATGTTGCTCTCCGGTTCGCCGAAATGCTTCCTGACCGCAGAAACCATGGCTTCTTCCAAATCGACGAACAAGGATTCCTTATCGATATTTTTATCGCGTGCGATGTTATCGACAATTCTGATTAGTTCCTGATTCATTCTTTTTTCTTTTCCTAACTTACACTTCGTTACAAAATGTAAAAAAAAGTGGAAACCTGAATAGTTTCCACTCCAAAAAAACGCCAAAAACAAATCGAGGTTGTAGCTTTCCTTATACTACATCAGTCTCCTCCGATAAGGTTCCGATTTTGCATCCTGTCGCAAAATGGGAAGCTGGCAACAAACCTCGTTCGTTTTCCGAAACTGAAGCAGAAACACCGATTCCCAAGCCACCATATACGCAAAAGTGCAGTCGCGCAGGTCAATTGTTCGTTTACTCTGCACTGTTCGCTAATCCTGTCAAAAGCATTTTAACGCCGCCTTAATTTAAATTTAGCTTTGGTAGCCGTTAATCCTTATAACTAAACTCATTATGCTAATCGTCCAAGTTCTTAATGACAATAACTTTTTTGTCGAATTTGTATAATTTTCGGTCCGAATTCGATGGATTGCTCGTGTTCAACGGCCAAAATGGCCGAAAATCCCCTAAAAAACGCGAAAAAGCACCTCGGAATAGCTTTTCGGACTTTAAAAAAAAGTTTTTTATGTCTCTGTTTTGTTGTACGGCGGATTGCTTCGGACGGTCCCAAATTAAACTTCGGAATTTCATAGCTTGGTCTGGGCGTTTAGACTTTATTTGGAGCTGTTTGAGCTAACTTAAGTATAAATAGAGCTTTAGCCTAAAAAACTTGGTAAATATGCAAAAACTTCTGGACAAAGGCGGTGTTTATATTCACACTAATCCCCAAGATAATGCTAATTTTGTATGTAATCTTTGTTTATGACATAGAAAATGAGGGTAGATGAAAACCCAAATCAACATATTTGTAACTTACTCAAGTTTTTCATGCTTTGTGAAGTTCAGGAAAATTAAGGACTGTTAACTCGAATCGAAAAGGAAGGAGTGATTTATGAAAAAGTTTTGGATAGGTATAGCTGTGTTTGTAGTGTGTGGTATTAATGTGGGAGACTCGTTAATTTCTGCATCAGCAGCCGGTTCCGGAGAGAAACTTACTTATATTGACCTTATAAGCCGGCTCACTGATTTAGAGCATTTGGCGACATTGCCCGCCCCGGGAGAAAAATGCCAGCAGTGGTCCAGCTATGACAGAGGAAGTAAGTATGATGAGGCTTCCGGTAAATATGTTGGCTGGTTTGCTAACGGCGATGGCAACGGTATCATTCGCAAAGAGGGCAATCAGCTCGTATTTGCCGAGATGGAAGGTCCGGGTGTCATCTGGCGAATCTGGTCGGCGCTGGCAAAGGATGGGCATGTGAGAATATATCTCGATGGTGCCGCTGAGCCTGCTGTTGACCTGCCCTTTATCGGATATTTCAACCGCGAGAATGAGCCTTTCACGTATCCGGCTTTAGTTCACATGACCGCCCGCGGACAGAACTGTTATGTCCCCATA
>Ga0209427_10005744_pt1 | contig 14221 bp, 10 predicted proteins | sample DeeMarSWOR136_30_FD_187465 | JGI IMG/M metagenome (GOLD analysis project Ga0209427, IMG submission 187465) | Marine sediment microbial communities from White Oak River estuary, North Carolina - WOR-1-36_30 (SPAdes) (version 2) | ecosystem: Environmental > Aquatic > Marine > Intertidal zone >... | reverse complement strand
TAGATCTTGATACTTCACAGCAGGGAGTTCAATGTGAATATCGATGCGATCCATTAAGGGACCCGAGATCTTCGACCGGTAGCGCTGAATCTGGGGAACCAAGAGCATTTATTGTTAGGATCACCATAATAGCTAGTGGTAGTCGTGCACAAAATAAGTCTTGACAAAAAAAGGTGCTGTGCTAACATCAGGCCCAAATATTCCATATATGAAACAAAGTTCTAAATATGAAACCCATTCAGGAAGCACCTCTTACTTGGCGAATTCAAGTGTCAAAGAGCTGCTAATTTTGGAATGTTTTACTCCGAGCAGGCCCCGGCTTTCCCAGTCAGAGATCCAAAAAATTACCAATATTTCAAAGTCCACAATTTGTCGGTTGGTGAAAGCCCTTACAGAGCTGGGTTATTTGAAATATGACCCTGAAAGCAAAAAATATTACCTAGGACCAAGAGTATTATCTTTAGGCTTTTCAGTATTACAGAGTATGGAGGTTCGTGAAATTGCGAGGCCATATTTGGAAAGACTGTCCAGGGAATGCAATAAGAGTGTAAATTTATTGATGTTAGATAGGAACGAAATGGTTTTTATAGAAAGAATTAGAGTTCCTGGACCGCGAGACTACAATATTAGCATTGGGAGTAGAATACCCATATACAATACCGCCGCAGGAAAAGCAGTGCTGGCTTACCTTGAAACAGAGAAAGTTGAACAAATAATTAATGAGATCAAGAAGAACGATCAGATAGCTCAGAATATTGGCAAAAATGGGTGTATATTAATTACTTCTCTGAATAAGGTGAAAAAAGAGAAATATGCGATAAACGATGAAGAGTCCCAAAAAGGAGTCCGGGCAATTGCTGTTCCAGTTTTCTCTACCGAGGGTGTCGCATATGCTATGGATTTGGTGGTACCTTCGGAAGAGATTTCGATAAACGAACTCAGGAGCATTTATGCACCCAAAATGATTAAAATGGGTAAGGAGATTTCTGAGGCAATGGGATATCAAGAGAAATAATTGATGGGAAGAGCCTTCGTCGAAGAGTATCAATCAATAACTTGGAAGACAAAGGTGTAGAATGAAATGGGTGACGTGAGTCTTTTAGAATTGGGCAGATGATTAAAGTATATTCTTGACATAACCTGACGAAGGACAGGCCTTGCAATCGTTCTGTCAGAAGTTTTGATCTACAGATCAACTAGGGAAAAGAATGGAAAGCAAATTCTGCGAAAACGGAAGGATTTTTGTCCTGGTTGAAAGAGAGGGTCTAACCATTGCACCTATTACCTTTGAGCTATTAGGGATGGGGAAACGGATTGCCACTCAGTTAAAGGGAATTTTGTGTGCGGTTACGATAGGTCATGAGGTTGCTGATATCTCAAACAAGATTACCCATTTTGTGGATGAAGTTTATTCCATTGATCACCCCCTGTTCAAAAGTTTTAAGCCTGAGCTTTACATTAGTACCCTTGAGCAGTTGTATCAGTATGTGAACCCCGAGGTTGTCCTAATAGGGTGCACCTTGAATAATCTTGATCTGGCCCCGAGATTGGCCTATAGAATGGGAGTCTCAGTTATCACTGACTGCGTTCAGCTTGCAGTCGAGCCTGAAACTGGACATCTCCTCTGTACTAAACCGGTATTCGGAGGTAAGATTACCTCCATTTTCAAACTCATGAAGAAGCCATACATAGTGACACTAAGGCCAAAGGCAGTGGAGCCCATTGGAACAGGGTCTGCCACAGGAAAGATCATTGATGTTGATCCGGTAATAGACGAATCTACGGTCAAAGTGGAAATGATAGAAAAAATAAGTGAAGAGGCTGTAAGCTTGGATAGAGCTAAGGCAATCGTTGCTGGTGGGCGGGGAGTCAAAAACGCCGAGGGACTCGGGCAGCTTAGAGAGCTGGTAGAGGTGCTGAAGAAATATTTTGGCAAAGTAGAGTTGGGGGCGAGTAGGCCTTTAGTGGATGCCCATTTAGTTCCCTCCTCCCGCCAGATAGGATTAACTGGGGAAAAGGTAGCCCCAGAGCTCTATATTGCTGTAGGGATATCAGGGTCTTTGCAGCATCTGACTGGGGTATTAGGTGCAAAAAAAATTGTCGCCATCAACACCGACACAAAGGCAAATATATTCAAGGTCTCTGATTACGGGGTAATCGGCAATTTCGAAGAGGTTGTACCTGCTCTTAAGAAGAAATTAGACGAGTTGTAATGAATCCGCTAAAATTGGTCGTTTGTGCGAAACAAGTTCCAGACCCAGAAGGACCTGCGGATGCTTTTCGGGTTGATCCGGAGGCAAAAAAAGTAATCCCCGTAGGGATTCCACCTGTCATCAATCCCTTTGATGAAAATGCCTTAGAAGCTGCCCTGCGGATAAAAAACCAAATCGGCGCCAAGATCACGGTCCTTAGCATGGGAGAAAAACTTGCCCAGCCAGTCCTTAGAAAAGCATTAGCTGCGGGGGCAGATGAGCTTATTCTTTTGATGGATCAGCATTTTAAAGACCTTGATAGTTCTTCAACGGCCTATGTTCTTTCAAGCTCGATCAGAAAGTTGGGGCCATTTGATATTATCCTGACAGGCAGACAAGCTGGCGACTGGGATTTCGGAGTCACAGGGCTGCTTGTCGCGGAAATGCTTCAAATTCCAGTGATTAACTTAGCCCGGAAGGTGGAAATAAAGAATGGTAGTGTTTTGATTGAGAAGTTATGCGATGGCGGTTACGAAGTTGTTAAAGCCAACATGCCATTGGTTGTGACGGTAAGCAGTGAATTAGGCGAACTACGATACATCTCTCTTAGAGCCCTGCAAGCTTACAGTAAAACACCCGTAAAGATCTTCAATGCAATGGACCTTGAACTTGATCTTCAAAGGATGACACACAGAACAATTTGCAATCTGCTTGCCTTTCAGGGTGAAAGGCAGTGCAAATTCGCAGAGGGCGAAACTGCGCAAGATAAAGCTGAGAATCTGGTCGGCTTAATGAAGAGAGACGGAATAATCTGAAAAAATCAAGACAGGGAGTGATTAAGATCTGGGAGACTAAGTAGTCATTTAATAAGGTGTTGCAAAGCGTAAGCAAAAAAGGGGGTAAAGAATGGCTGAAAAAAAGGAATTAGCTAAGATTGTTGGCAGCGAGAATGTCTTGGATGACCTGGAGACCTTGGAAGCTTACTCGAAGGATCAGAGTTTTGCTCTACCGAGGAAGCCACTGTTTGTCGTAAAGCCTGAGAACGTGGACGAAGTGCAAGGAATAGTGAAGTGGGCGAACCAGACAGGCGCACCGCTAGTACCATTAAGCTCAGGTCCACCACGCTTTTATGGTGATACCGTACCCACTGCAGCAGGGGCAGTTGTTGTGGATCTGAGCAGAATGAAACGGATTATAAAGATTGACTCCAGAAATAGGGTCACGATGATTGAGCCAGGGGTAACTTACAGTGAACTCAAGCCAGAGTTGGCCAAGCACGGGTTGAGACTCACTACGCCCTTGCTCCCACGGTCGAATAAGTCGGTGGTGGCGAGCCAACTGGAAAGGCAGCCTACACTGGTTCCTAGGTACCAGTGGACCTTGCTCGAACCATTGCGATGTCTTGAGGTAGTCTGGGGTGATGGTAGCAAGCTATGGACTGGCGAGGCAGGGGAGCATCCTCCATCACTGGAAGAGAAATGGGACTTAGATTTGGCCCAATTGGATCCAATAGGCCCAGGGCAAGTGGACTACTACCGACTCGTTTCGGCAGCCCAGGGGAGCATGGGTATTGTCACCTGGGCAACGCTAAGATGTGAGCTATTGCCTCAGTTGCACAAACTCTTCTTCATTCCAGCCCAGAGACTTGATGACCTGATTGACTGCACCTATAAGCTCACGAGGGTAAGGTTAGGTGATGAGTATCTTTTACTGAATAGTTCGAATTTGGCATATATCCTTGGAGAAGGGAATGATCAAATCACGGCATTGAAGGAAATATTCCCACCTTGGGTGATTATCATTGGCATAGCTGGGCGTTCTTACCTACCTAAGGAGAGAGTTGAGTTTCAAGAGAAGGACGTCACTGCTATTGTCCAGCAATTTGGCTTGAAGCTCATGTCGGCAATCCCCGGGGCGAGGGGGGAACAGGTACTGGACGCATTACTCAATCCATCTAGGGTGCCCTATTGGAAACTTGGCTATAAAGGAGGATGTCAGGACATATTCTTCCTGACCACACTCAATAGAACGCCAGAGTTCATTAAGACAATGTACTTCGTAGCGGAAGGGCTGGGCTACTCCCCTTTAGAGATAGGCATTTACGTTCAGCCACTGCAACAGGGTGTATCTTGTCACTTCGAATTCAGCCTGCCCTACAATCCAGATAACCAGAGAGAAGTAACAAAGATGCGCGAACTCTTTACCAAGGCCAGTGAAGCACTACTAAAGCAAGGGGCGTTCTTCTCACGGCCTTACGGTATCTGGGCAGATATGGAGTATAACAGAGCGGCACAGACCACAATTCTCCTCAAGAAGGTGAAAGGGATATTTGATCCCAATCATGTGTTGAACCCAGGCAAACTCTGTTTCTAGAAAAAGGGAAATAAAAGGAGGGTATAGAGATGGCATTAGAAGACTACCGCGGAAATATGCAAAGATGCACCCGATGCTCATATTGCAAGTTCGTTCTGTGGGACCATTTAAAGAGTTGGAGATTTGCCAAAGGCTGCCCCAGCATAGGATATCACAACTTCCAGAGCTACTCGGCAGGAGGCAGGTTATCTGTCGCCCTATCGCTCTTAGATGGCAGGATTGATTACACAGATGCGGTTATAGATATCGTTTACCAATGCCAGTTGTGTGGGGCTTGCGATGTTGCTTGCAAGATTTGCCGCTACGACATGGAGCCATTAGAGACATTGCGTGAGCTGAGGTTCAGGTTGGTTGAGGATGGTCAGCTTCTTCCCGAACATATGTCTGTCATAGACGGTCTCAAAAAAGAGAATACTATGGTTGTGGGTAAGGTTAAAGAGGAGCGGGGCCAATGGGCGGAGGGGTTGAAACTAAAGGACCTCACTCAGGAGAAGGCGGAGGTTGCTTTCCACGCTGGATGCCGACTGTCTTATGATGAAGACTTACGGAAGGTAACTAGGACGGCGGTAACGCTGCTCAAAAATGCAGGTGTTGATATTGGTATCATGGGGAAAGACGAGAATTGTTGTGGGGGTCGTGCTTACGAAATGGGATACAAGGGAGAATTTAATAAATATGCTCAAAATAACATTGAGGCATGGACAAATGCTGGTGTGAAGACGGTGGTTACTTCCTGCGCTGATGGCTATTGGGCATTCAAGCGCCTTTATCCTGAGGTAGGCTCCAAGTTTGAGATTCTCCACACTGTGGAATTTGTTTACCGTCTTGTTAGGGAAGGCAAATTAAGATTCACTAAGACTATTCCTAAGATTGTCACCTATCATGATCCCTGCCACTTAGGAAGACAGGGAGAGCCTTATGTCCCGTGGAAGGGCGTGGAGAAAAGAATCCTCGGGCAAATGCTGGTACATGAGCCCAAAAAGCCAAGGTACAATGGAGTTTTTGGCGTTTATGACACACCAAGATATATCCTGCACAGCATCCCCGGCTTAGATTTGGTTGAGATGGAGAGAATCAGGGAAAATTCCTGGTGCTGTGGTGCCGGTGGGGGAGTCATGGAAACCTATCATGACTTGTCCTCGTGGACCGTCAATGAGCGGATTGAAGAAGCAAGGGTTACAGGAGCAGAGGCAATCGTAACTGCTTGCCCATGGTGTGAAAGGAATTTCATTGATGCCATTAGTTCGAACGGCATCGAAATGAAGGTCTATGACATTATAGAGCTTGTTCAACAGGCAATCTGAGAAGAGGAGGCATTTAGACATGACACTATCTAGAGAGGCATATCAGGTATTAGAAGATATTGTAGGGCCAAAAAACATCACTGAAGAGCCGGCGACGCTAGATGCATACGCATTCAACTTCGGGAATGAGTTATTTCCGCCATACGCAAATAGGTTTTTCATCAGACCTGCTGCTGTCTTGCTACCGGGGAGCACTGAGGAGGTTCAGGCTATTGTCAAAGCCTGCAATCGATACAGAATAAAATATAAACCTTTCACTACTGGCTGGGGTTATATAGGTGGAGTTAGGATGGAAGATGAAATCCAACTGGATTTAAGGCGAATGGACAGAATCTTGGAGATAGATGAGAAGAATATGTTTGCTGTGGTTGAACCATATGTCATGGGTGGTGTACTTCAAGCTGAAGTGATGAAAGTGGGACTCAATTGCAATATGCCTGGAGCCGGAGCTGCTGTTTCCCCCTTAGCCAACGCTACCTCCCAGTGGGGGCACGGACCACCTACCGTTTACTTTGGCCATAATAGTGAAGTTTTGCTTGGCATTGAATGGGTGATGCCCAATGGTGATATCTTGAAGACAGGGTCTTTGGGTTCTGGAGTTGGCTGGTTCTGTGGTGAGGGACCTGGACCAAGCCTAAGGGCGTTGATCAGGGGAGCAATAGGAGCTCAGGGCAATCTGGGTGTTTTCACCAAAGCTGCCGTCAAACTATCGCCTTGGCCCGGACCTACTGAATTGACCGTCGATGGTTCACCGCCCGCTTACCGTTTGTCACTCCCGGAAAACTTTAGTGTCTACACACTAACCTTCCCCAGCTGGCAGGCTTTTGCTGATGCCGCCCGTAAAATTTATGACGCTGAAATAGGATATATATGCCATAGACAGTGGCATAAGTTGGGTAAAGACCTAGCACCGGCGTTCTTTCTGATGTATAACGATCCTACCAAGACGCTTGATGACATGGAGGAAATGTTGAAGGACCCAGAGGTACAACGGTTTACAAAAGAGATGAGTATGCCTTTACCCATTGTGTTGGCCGGGCAGACCCCAAACGATATCGGGTATCAGGAGAATGTTTTAGACCAAATATTAGCTGAGACCGGAGGGCACAAAGTAGCTAGAATGAGTGAATCGGATATGGAGAAGTTTTCCCTTATCTACTTAATTAGGTGGGGGCACAAGAATCTAAATTTTGTTTATGCGGGGGGCTATGTGGGAAGTTGGCATCAGTACGGAACTCCAGATTTCAATATAAGGTATGCCCAGGTCGCTGAGGAGACACTAAGTAAGTATCAAGCAACGGGCCTACTCGTAAAATGTGGTGGGGATGCTATGATGGGGCCTATTGCTCGAATGGGTGGGGGGGGGACCTTCTCACTCGAGCAGTTCACTGCTTTTGATCCGGCCAGTAAGGAATCAGTAGAGGCAGTCGTAAAGTATATTAACGAATCAGCGGTACTTTCCCGGGAACATGGATTTCCTTCGGGTTTTGATGAGGTGTTGGCCTTGCGGATGAAGGGGAGTAAAGGGAGTCAAGCCTATTTGGATAGTTTGCCGGATACGCGCATGTACCAATGGCAATGGAAGATCAGACAAATGCTTGACCCCAATGGTATTGGAGAGGCAAGTTCTTACTGGACGGTAAAACCGAAAGAATAACAAGTAGGTGCTGAGTCAAGGATTATTACGCGGTCACCTCCAGGACCATCACGGATCAGATGATTGAAGAGTACACTGTTGAGCAAGAACGTGCCCCCATTCGCGATGACCGTCAATCTGTAACTGACGAAGACAGGAAGCTACCGCCTTTCAGGCGGTAGTTGTTCACTTATGCCGTTATTAAAGTGCATCCCCCAAATTAAGTAATCAGGGTGGGAGTATAGCTCCGTTTTGGAGAGCAGCGGTTTCCAAAACCGCAGGACTGGAGTTCGACTCGCGTTCCTGGCACCACGTAGATACTGTTTGAATGATTTATATGCAGGTAAGAAACGTGCCCAATATCTTACTAATTGACACCAACACGACGCATTTTAACGAAGTCACTCCGATCTATCCTATCGGCTTAGATTACCTTCAAGGCGCTCTAAGGCAGGTAGGCTTTACAAATACCCAAATACTTGATTTAAGGGAGGCAGGGGGTAATCTGGTCAATTTTAATCAAAGAGAGACAAAAAGTTTAACCGCTATTGCCCAAAAGGTTGGGGAAACAAGGTGGGATATTATTGGCATTGGTATTAGAAACATTGACTCTACCTGTTCTCCGGAAGCGACCCGGCCAGAGCTAGACTATTATTTACCCCAAATTAGGACCTATGTTGACTGTGTTCGGGCAGCTAATGGCAATCAGGCTCATATTATACTGGGCGGCAGTGGCTTTTCCATGATGCCAGAAGAAATACTTGACTATCTCGAGGGCGACTATTATGGTGTCGTAGGACCTGGGGAAGTGGCCTTGCCTCGGCTTATCGCTGACTTACTGGATGATAAACCTCGGCACAGGATATATGGTGGAGCATCAGAAATCAAAATTGGCAAGTTACAGAATTTGGACCTGCTAGAGAAATATGAGCACTTAAGCCAGAATATAAGTGCCGTAGGTGTGAGAACCAAAAACGGTTGCGGTCAACATTGTGGCTATTGTCCGTATCCAAGTATTAGCGGAAGTGAAGTTATAACTAAAGATATTGACGACGTCATAGATGAAGTCCGTATTTTAAGGAAGACTGGGTTCAGTAGTTTTATGTTTGCTGATGATGTATTTAATGTCCCTCTGGAACATGCCAAAGAAATTTTGAGGGCAATGCTAAGTACACAAGAAATACCTAAAAATTGGCATGCCTACGTAGATCCAAAGGAGATTGACGAGGAGCTACTGGAGCTGATCGTAGAAACGAATGGTTGGAGTTGCTATCCAAATATAGAGCAGTCACAAGGGCGAGCGGTTATATTCCCTTTTAGCATAGAGAGTGGCTGTGACCGAATCTTAAGGAATATTGGTAAGGGATTCACGACCGAAGATATAAAGAGGTCTGTGATGGCGTTTGATAGTGTAAAAAGGAGCTATAGGCAGAGGGCAGGGATAAGTGCATTTAGCACTGTGTTTTACCTTTTATTAGGTTATTTAGGGGAAGATGAAGAAAGTGTTAAAGAAAGTTGCGAATTTGTAAATGAGATACTTCCGGATTGGCTATCGATACAAGTAGGAGTGAGAATATATCTTCACACGCCTCTGGCCCAAAAAACAAGGGGCATACTATGGCATGAGCCAAAGGATTTACTGACGCCAACTTTTGTCCCTTTCGATAAGGCCGAAATAAAGGGCTGGCTGGCAAAGTATCTTAACCCGACATATGGCATCATTGAAGAAATGGGGAATGTGATTTACTTATCTAGACGAGACAGTTTATGTATTTAACTCAACAAAAGGTTGTCTAGCAATAAGTGCCTCCTTATTGATAATGGGTTTGTGAAACAAAAAGGAAAAAAATGGGTTGAGAGGTTATGAGAAAAATAGGATTTGCTGCAAGTAGCATTGTTAAAAGTTGGAAAAATTTTTCAAAAGAATTAGTTTTATGTGTTATTGGGATTTAGTGGAAGAAAGATCAGGAGGACTGGATGTTTTCACGGAATGAAAGGGAAACTAGATTCGCGCGCATTCGGCAAATTTTGATCGAGGACAAATTCAAAGCCATGCTGCTCATTGGGGATGGTAACATCAGTTACGGGATGTGCGGAGATTTCCGATATTATACGAATAGCCGCGTGATCTTCTATCGCCAAGTGGCCGTTGTCTTCCCGGATTCGGATCCCGTGCATTTTGCACAAAGTGACATTTCCCGACAGGCAGCAGCGCGCTGGTCTTTCGTCACCGACTGTCGTACCAGCCCAAATCTCCTCGCCGGAATAACTGATCTCTTGAAGGAACGGGGGGTTACACGAGGAAGGGTTGGTGTAAACTTCGAAATGCTCCCGGCGGCGTGGCATATCCAGATCAATCACGAGCTTCCGCAGGTTGAATTGGTGGAAACCCATGAGCGTATCATGGGTATTCGTTTTCAGCGCAGTACGGAAGAGGCCAACATTTACCGCCACGGGGCTGCGCTGGGTGACGGAGGCTTTGAAGCAGCCCTGAGGGTAATTAAGCCAGGAGTGACCGATTATGAAATTGTCGCTGAGATTGAACATTATGCCCGCCGCCATGGGGCAGAAGAGCATTTTACCTTGATCGCATCGGGAAAGTTTACACTCGGTGGAGAGAACAGAATGCCACTGGTATATGCACCCACTGGACGACGCATCGAGATGGGTGATAGCGTGATGATGGAGATCACGCCGCGCTTTGAAGGGTACTGGACACAGTTGGTACGAACTGTCAACGTTGGAAAAAACAATCGGGATCTCTCAAAGCTCCATGAAGTGTGCCGGGGTGCAATCGAGCGGGGTCTGGAAGAATTCCAACAAGGAAAAATGATCAAAGACGTGGCTGTTGGTATGCAAAACTATGCTTCCTCTCGTGGCTATCTGCTTAAATTGCCGCTGGGCCACCTCTGCGGTATTGACCTGGTTGAAGACCGTGTTACACCTGAAAATGATTTTGTGCTTACGCCCGGGACGGCAGTCATTATTCATCCTACAGTATGCACTCTGAATGGAAAGAACAGCTTCTTCTGGGGAGAAACATACCTCCTGACGGAAAGTGGCTATGACCGCCTTCACCGTGCAACAGACGAGTTGCTCACCTTGTAGAAGGCTTAGGAGGCTGCATCATGCAAAGCGCTTAAGAAATAGTCGTTGGAAGGCGTCCGGAGATTCCTCTGTGGCGCGACACGTTAGATCTCCTCTAAACATAACCAACTAGATTCGGGATCTCACTTTTGGGTTTAGGAGCGTTCAGGAGGTGAATATTCCTTATGGTTTCTGAAAGCAATCTGACAGAGGATTTAAGAGAGCTTGCAGTCGAACACCTGAGTATTGACTTGTTTGGCGTAGCGCCAGTGGGGCTTCTGGAAGGTGGCCCGGAGGGGGCACGGCCTACGGATTATCTTATTGATGCCAAGTCAGTCGTGGTCTGCGCAGCTAAAATACCGGATGCGGTGATTGAGGTTGCAGGACACTATGATGAGCCGGGGAAAACACTTGGACCCTATATGTGGTATGGCTATGTCGTGTTGAATTGGGATCTTTCCTCAGCAGCAAGGCGTCTGGCGAGATTCCTTGAAGCCAAAGGGTTTAAGGCCCTCCCCTTTCCACCTACGGGATTACTCTACAAACATGGAAGCAGAGCGGACTTCTCCCACCGACATGCGGCTGTAGCGGCCGGCTTGGGCGAGTTTGGCTTTAGCGGGCTTCTGCTGACCCCTGAGTTTGGCCCGAGGCAGAGGCTTGTCTCGATAATCACTGATGCACTTCTCAAAATCTCGCCTGTGTACAATGGGCCTAGGCTCTGCAGTCCACATGCATGTGAATACGCATGCATCAAGGGGTGCCCCACGACGGCGATGAGTGGAAAGGTCTCTCTGACGATTGACGATAAGACGCTTGAGTATGCCAAGTTAGATCCTGTTAGGTGTAAGTGGCCGTTTCCCGAAAGAGGCTTCCGTAGAACCAAAGTTCCGATGCCACCCAACCCGACTGAAGAAGATTTGGTAGAGGTGGTGAAAAACACCAAAGTCCATCCGTTTGACGCCGCCCTGAGCCAGTTCACCTTTGTCCCACGGTGCGGAGCTTGTATTTTTGACTGCCCATCGCCACGTTTTGAAAAAGCATCCTAAACGGTAAGAGGAGACCGAGCAGGAGGATTAAAAATCTCTCAGAAGAGTAATTGATCAAAGGATCCGGTATTACAATCAGGTCAGACGTCACACGGCGTTAGACAAAAAATCACCAGTCCAATCCTTCAGAGAGAGGGGCCAAATCCACGGAAGAGATGCTGGCGAATTTAGCCTTCGAATTGGGGCTAAGAATGGAGGGGAATATCCAGGGGGTGGTACTGTGAGCATTCTATTTGAGCCTGTGAAAATAAGGACGATGGAGTTGTCAAATCGTTTCGTAAGGTCAGCCACTTATGATGGCTGTGCTGACAGAACTGGGCGAGTGTCTGAAAAGCAAATGAAGATCTTTTCTGAGCTTGCCGAGGGTGGGGTTGGATTAATTGTTACAGGAATTGCTTATGTTCTTGATTCCGGCCAACGTTTTGAATTTCAGAATTCCATCGCGAGCGATGATTGTATACCAGATTTCAAAAAGTTAACGACTTGTGTTCACAATCGAGGAGCCAAAATAGCCGTCCAATTATTTCATGCGGGGAGAGAAGGGGCAAGTTTTTTCAAGTCTAAAAGCAAATTGGCAATAGCTCCATCATTTATTAACGATGATCCCTATTTCACAGAGAAGCAATATCGGTCTATGACAGAGGAAGAAATTTGGGAAGTGATTCGTGCCTTTGGTGATGCTGCGGAGAGAGCCCAGGAGGCCGGATTTGATGCTGTTCAACTTCATGGTGCACACGGTTATTTGCTGAGTCAGTTTCTTTCCCCCCATTCAAACCGTCGCATCGACGGCTGGGGAGGTTTTTTAGAGCGAAGGCTACGTTTCCACAGCGAAATATACTCGGACATCAGAACAAAAGTGGGTGGGGATTACCCAGTCCTTATAAAAGTTGGAGTCCAGGATGGGTTTCCAGGAGGACTTGAATTTGGCGAGGGAAAGTTGGCGGCCCAACTGCTTGCTCAATGGGGATTTGATGCTCTGGAAATAAGCATAGGGATAAGAGGGGAACGATTTGAGGGCACCGAATTTAAAACTGGAATTAATAGCCTGAATCGTGAAGGTTACTTTAGAGATTGGTGCAAGATGATAAAGTCTGAGGTAGACGTGCCCGTGATGATGGTGGGGGGCTTGAGGACTTTCGAACTCATGGAAGAGGTTGTCCAAAAAGGTGAAGCGGATTTTGTCTCTTTGAGCCGTCCTTTAATAAAAGAACCAGGGATCATTAACGAGTGGAAGAAAGGTAACCATCATAAGGCCAGATGCATATCCTGTAATAAATGCCTTGAGGTATTGAGCAAAGGAGACATGCTACATTGCAATCAGCAAGAGGGGTGAAGAGCTATTTTATGTATGTGAAAAATAGTGGTTCAACTCTTTGTTAGAGGGAATGGGCAAATAAGGCGAGAAAAACCTTCGATGAATAAACGCGGTCTGGCTGTAATTATCGGTGGCTTTTGTACGGTATTCACAGGATTTGCAATTAGAAGTAGCTATGGAGTACTTCTTCCTAAGATGCTACCTTCTTTAGAAATTTCTAAAACAGAAGCAGGGGTGATTTATAGCCTATTTTTTATGGCTTACACAGTTTTTTCTCCTCTGTTTGGGTTATTAGCAGATAGAAGCAACATTCGTGGAATTCTTACAATGTTTTTAGTGATACTTGGAATCGGAACATTATTAATGGGATATTCCTCATCCCTCATGGAAGCAAGCTTTTTCTTCATGTTGGCTGGGATTGGTGCTTCAGCTACTTGGTCACCTGTCGTGCCGTTAGTACAGCGCTGGACTACGGATAGACGAAGAGGGATGGCTTTGGCTTTTGTTGATGTTGGGGCTTCAGTGGGAGTTGCTGTGAGCAGCATTCTCGTGCCACTGGTTGTCCTAGCCTACGACTGGAGAATGGGATGGAAGGGGTTAGGAACACTTGCGCTCTTTATGGCGGGAATAAATTTTTTTCTGATCCGAGACTCACCGAAAGAGAATCCAAACGTTCATGATTCCAAGTTTGGTCGACAATTGAATAAGTCTGCCAGTACCATGTACATAGGGGTTCTAAGGGACAGGAATTTTCTGTTCATAGGTCTATCTTATCTAAGTATTGGTTTTTCAGCACTTATCCCCGTGACTTTCGTCAGCACTTACGCTGTACAGGAGGTAAAGCTAAGTTATGACGTTGCAACTAGGCTGATAACGATAATAGCTGCCTCATCTTTAGTTGGGAAGTTGGTTCTAGGGACTCTCTCAGACGCAATAGGAAGGATCAAGGCGATCCTTATATCCGAGATATTGATGGGAATAGGCTGTTCCCTTCTTGTATATCTTCCGAACGTTTTTGCTATTCATTTGTCCATGGCGATTTTCGGCCTTGGGCACGGAGCCGTATGGCCTTTATATGCACTTTGTGCCCCTGATTATTTTTCTAAGAACTCTGCTGGCTTTATTGTTGGGTTCTGGACTCTATTATTAGGTATTGGTTTCATACTCTCTCCTATCATTGCTGGTTGGATAGCTGATGTAACAGGTATTTTTATGTGGTCATTTGTTTTAGCCATAGCTACCACAACTCTATCTATGTTTCTGTTACT
>Ga0209427_10005743_pt1 | contig 14222 bp, 12 predicted proteins | sample DeeMarSWOR136_30_FD_187465 | JGI IMG/M metagenome (GOLD analysis project Ga0209427, IMG submission 187465) | Marine sediment microbial communities from White Oak River estuary, North Carolina - WOR-1-36_30 (SPAdes) (version 2) | ecosystem: Environmental > Aquatic > Marine > Intertidal zone >... | reverse complement strand
TGTGGACCTTCGCCGTGGTTCTCCGGGTCTTCGGTAATGCCGGACTCGATTATTTCGAAGTCTTTGAAGTAATCGAGCAGTTCGGTTTCAGTAAAGTAATGCACTGGCCTTCCCGGTCGGCTCTCAAACGTGTTCTTTTCAACTTCTTGGCCTCTACCGAAGCTCGGCTCTCTATCCGAAAAGACGGTGAAATACAGAAGCCCGCTGTCCTTTACCCTGTCAGCACACTGCTGTAGACACAGCTTCCTCTCCTTTTCTCGGAAGAGATGTAAAACGTTGTAGCAGTATATGGCATCGTACTGGCTTGGAGCGGGAGTCATTTCCAATACGGAGCCGCTATGCGTGCTGGTCTGAGGGTCATATTCCCGGGCCATTTCGCAGGCCGTATCCGAAATTTCAACTCCGGTGACTTCAAAGCCTGCTTCGCTGAAAATCTTGGTGTTCCGACCGTATCCAGAGCCGGGTACGAGGATTTTCTTTATCCCATCCTTGCGGAATATCCCGATGGCGTATTCGGCGGTGGGGCTTGGTGCGGTGCCCCACACGTAGCCCTCGTTTCGAAATCTCTGGTTCCAATAAGCTTTTTTGTCCATATTCTGGTTTGGGAGTTTTCCGAAATCAGGTATCTAGTGATGGTCAAGAAGCCAGGAGAAGCGCATTAATTTGTAAGGGTAAAATATTAAAAGTCCTGCCTGCCTTCAATGGCGCGGGTGAGGGTTACGTCATCCGCGTATTCTAGCTCGGTGCCGAAGGGCAGACCGCGGGCGAGGCGAGTAACCCGGATGCCCAGCGGAGTTATCAGATGGCTGAGATACATGGCGGTCTGTTCCCCTTCAAGATTGGGGTTGGTGGCCAGTATAACTTCCTTGACTATGCCATCCTTCAGGCGGTCCATCAGTTCTCTCACCCTGATGTCGTCCGTGCCAACGCCTTCGGTAGGAGAAATGGCGCCGTGCAAAACGTGGTACATCCCGCTGTAAATACCGGTATGCTCCAGCGCCAGTATATCCTGAGGCTGCTCCACAATACACACCTGGCTGCGGTCGCGCTTATCGCTGCGGCAGATGGAGCAGGGGTCGGACTCCGTTACGTTGCAGCAGGTCGAGCACAGGGATATTTTTTGTTTCAGGGAAAGAATCGCTTCAGCGAGGGACTTGCTCTGTTCGTCTCCAGCACGCAGCAAATAGAAGACGATGCGCTGAGCGCTCTTCGGCCCGATGCCGGGCAGCTTATTGAATTCCTGAATGAGGCTGTCAATAACATCAGCGTTAGGCAGAGAACTCTGGTCCAATGCGATATCTCCTTCGCTTTTTAAGTTAAGCCGGGGATTTTGAGCCCGCCGGTAAGACCGCCCAGGTGTTTGGCCGCCGCTTCCTGAGATTTGGACAGGGCTTCGCTGACCGCGGTCAGTACCAGATCCTGCAAAAGCTCAACGTCTTCCGGGTTGATTACTTCGGGGGATATTTCGACTGATTGAATTTTCTGCTGGCCGTTCATGGTGACCTTGACGGCTCCGCCCCCGGAACTGCCTTCGACAGTCAATTCGCCCAGTTCCTCTTGGGCTTTGGCCAGCTTTGCCTGTAGTTGCTGGGCTTGCTGCAGCATAAACCTGTTCATTTCTCCTCCGATTCAATAATCTGGGCGCCTATTTTCAAGGCTTCTTCAATCAGGTGGTTTGCCTCCGGTTCGTGAACGCAGCGGACCCGGCAGGCATGGCCCAGAAAATTGCTGATGATTTGTTCCGCTATCTTCTGATTCTCCGTTTTCTCCATGTTTTCCTTGTGCAGCGGGAACTTGAAAGAAAGGATAACGGTGTTATTTTCAACGGATTTTGGCCTGGCACTCCTGAGCAGGGCAGCGGCGGGCGTTCGGCTCAGGCTGGGGGGAGCTTCCTGGATGAATCTACGCCAGTTTTGTTTGAGGTGCTCGATTTCTTCGCCGCTGGTCTCAGAAGGAATGGTGGAGGTATCTTCAGTCGGAGCTAGTGCGGCCTCTGGTTCCTCTTTTTTCATCTCCGGTTCCGACACTGGCTCTGGTTCTGGTTCACTTTTTGCCTCCGACTCAGGCGCTGGCAATGGTTCTGTCTCAATTTCTTCCGCTGGCTCCGATATCGGTGCTGGCTCTGGCTCGCCCTTTTTCTCCACAGCGACCGGTTTTTGAGGTTGCTCTTCTGTGGTGGTTGCTTTTCTCGGTGGTAGCGGGGGTGTTTCTGGGGCCGCCGTTTTTACGGGCTGGCGTACCTCGACCTCTACTTTTGCCATTGGTGGTTCTTTACCGAAAGGCAGAGTGGCATCGACCAGGGCAAGCTCAAGCGGCAGTGTGGAGTAATTATCGAGGCTGAGGTCAAGCTGGCCGAAAAGCTTGACAGCTTTTAATATCTGATTGAGTGAAGCTTTGCCGGCCAGTTCCTTTAACTCAGCAATGTCCTCTGCGGGCAGTTCTATTGATTCGGCAGTGCCGGTTTTCACCAGCAGCAGTGCCCTGAGGTATTCCACCAGTTCGCGAGTGAACTGACGCAGGTCTAGGCCATCACTGCTGATGCTGTTTAAAGTCGATATTCCGCCGGCAATATCATTTTCGACGACATGTTTTACCATTTCTTTGGCGCGCCAGTCGCCGGTAATACCCAGGATTGTCTGGACCTGTTGCAGGGTGACTTTTTTACCGTAGTAGGTAGTCAGCTGTTCCAGTAGATTTTCAGCGTCTCGTAAGCTGCCGGTGGCAGCCCTGGCAATAAGCCTCAGTGCTTCTGGCTCTATCTTAATGGTCTCCTGCTTGCTGATATGGGTTAATTTGGCCACCACATCGGCCTGGGAAATGCGCCTGAAATCAAAGCGCTGGCAGCGCGACATTATGGTGGGGAGAACTTTGTGTATCTCGGTGGTAGCGAGGACGAAAATGGCATGGGGCGGTGGCTCCTCAAGGGTTTTTAACAGGGCGTTCGAGGCACTGGTACTCAGCATGTGAACTTCGTCAATGATGTAGACCTTGTACCTCGCTTCGTTTGGGGCGTAGTTAACTTTTTCCCTTAGGTCGCGAATGTTATCCACGCCGGTATTGCTGGCGGCGTCAATTTCAATGACGTCCAGAGCTCTACCTTCGGTGATTGCCAAGCACATTTCGCAGGTATTGCAGGGTTCGCCCTTACCTTCAGTGGTGAGACAGTTGACCGCCTTGGCGAGGATGCGTCCAGTGCTGGTCTTGCCGGTGCCGCGCGGGCCGCAGAAAAGATAGGCGTGAGAAACATGGCTGCTGCTGAGGGCGTTTTGCAGCGTCCTGGTTGCCTGTTCCTGGCCGACCACCTCGGCCAGAATCTGGGGACGCCACCGGCGATAAAAAACCTGGGAAGCCATTTTATTTATTATAACCCATCTATGGTGGCGTTTCTAGGCACTTGGTATCCGCCAGGAGGCAGGTTTTGGGCGCCAAAGATGATGATTGAGTGTTAGATTGATACGTTCTGGAAATAAAAATAAAAGCCAGCTTTACCACATTGGATTTACCAATCTTTCCGTTGTAAAGCTGGCTCTTCGGGCCGAATTGTTTTAAGAGAGAAGGGTAGGTATATCTTTGGAGGCGTCTTCGATGGCTCTCAGTTTGACCTCGGTCTCTTCCTGCCGCTTCTTGAATTCGGGGATAAGCTGCGTGGACTGGTTATAGTAATTCCTCACCTTTTCCACATCACTTAGCTCGGACAGAATTACTGTAACATCGAGCACGCCTCTCTCTCGTGGATAATCTCCATTTCTGATGAGAGCTTCCGGTGCAATATCCCTCATGTAATCGCCGAGGGCCTTAATCATGTCCATGTTCATCTCTTTACCCGGTGCAGAGATGAGGTACAGGGCTCGCTTGGAATCCACGGGGTTGCACTTGAGTGATAGCTCACTTATAGCCTCGTCCATGGCCTGAACACCTTTGAGGGTTTCATCGCCTTTGGCCCTGAAATCACGCCTTGATTCCCGTCGGAACCTTATCAGAGGAATATCAGACTTGCCGTATCCGATTACTGTCCAGCCAGTCAGAGTCTGAATGATATCACCGGCATCGAGCACTTTCGAGGCGATGTATTTGGCCTTCTTTTCCTCGCCGGCGCAGAGCATGTTGTAGAAAGGCTCCGCAATCATAGTGTTAATTTTAGCGATGTTCCCTTTTATGGAAGAGTCCTTGCGGACAAATCTCTGGTTGTCCACCAGAAACACGGCGTCAGCCACGGAGTAACATGATTTGAGGCAGGTGGCTGTATTGTAAACGGTTCTGTCCTCGGTGCTTTCCTCATGTTCAAAGGGCAAAACGACGAGGTTGTAAATGGGCTTGTCAGCATAGCGCTCTTTTATGTGCTGTGTTACCACCGATATTGACCCGGAACCGGTGCCACCAGCAGCGCTGGCAATAAACAGAAAGGCGTCCGTCTCGAAGAACCGTTTTGTGGTCCTAATCGCGTCGATTACCTTGTCGCCGTCCTCTCGGGCGATTTCAGCCCCGAGTTCATTGATTTTGCCCACACCGTGGCCACCGGTCTTGCGACTACCAATTAGGATTCGGTGCTGGTAATCCTTTCGAATGCTTGTCAGCCCACTCAGATCAGCCGCATCAGCGTTGACCGCATAGCAGCCGGTAATTATCTCAATGCCACGCGAGCTTTTCGCTTTCTTGTTCAGCCGGGCGAACTCATCCGCAATTCGACCACCACACTGTCCGAAACCTACAACGACTAGTTTCATAGCTCACCTCTAAATATATTTGTAGATTTTAGTTATTTTAAACACACTTATAGTACAATGTCAATCAATTACTCTTAAAAGGCCGTATATATTTCCTGGTAATAAGGTACTTAGTCATAATGTCATGGTTAACAAAAAAGGGGGCGAATTCAGGCGTGGAAATAGGTTTTTTTGTCAAGAGGGTTTACATATTTGTAAAAAAAACATTGAAAAAAGAAAATACCTATATTAGAATTGGTTAAAAACAAGCGGGTGTGGGATTAATGGCGAGAGAGGCCCCTCCAGACGAGATAGTAGAGAACGCTGTGCATGACATCGGCGCTTTTGAGAAGGCCGTTGACCGTGCGGAGCAGTTGAGTCGCGCGGCGATGGAGGCGGCAGAGGCGACCACCAAAGCTGCCCAGGCGGCGATTAAGCGTGCGGAACAGATCAGTCGGGAGGCAAAAGAGGCCGCTGAAGCATCTGTCAAGGCAGTTGAGGAGGCGATACGGCGCGCGGAAGAAGTGGGCCGTGAGGTCAGGGAGAGCGCCGGGGCGACTGTCAGAGCAGCTGAAGAGGCGATAAAACGGGCTGAGGGAACTGCGCTTACCCCGAAGGAAGCGGCCAAGACAATTGCCAAGCGTTTTCAGGAAGCCATCAGTCGTGCCGAGGAGATAAGCAAGGAGGCTATGGAGGCAGCAGAGGCGGCATATGTTTCTTCGGAAGAAGGATTGAATCGGGTCAGCGAGATAAGTAGCGAAGCTAAAGAAATCGCCGAGGCTGCAGCCAAGGCATCCAAGGAAGAAATTGAAAAAGCGGAAGAAGCCGGTCGGATTGCCAAGGAAGCGACGGCGGAGTCCATCAGGGCAGCTAAAGAGGCTTACAACAGGGCGGATAAAGCTAGTCGTGATGCCAGAGAAGCTGCCGAGGTATCAATAAAGGAAGCCAGAGATGCTGCCACCAAGGCAGAGAGAGTCAGTCTGGTAACAAGGGAAACGGCTGAAGCGGCATCGAAAACAGCTAAGGAAGTAGCACTCAGGGCGGAGAGAACAAGCACTGAAGCCAAAGGACTTGCCGAGACGTCCTTAAGAAGTTCGCAGGAAGCAATCATCCGTGCTGAGGCAATAAGCAAAGATATGAGGCTGGCGGCGGATAATTCCGGCCGGGCCTCGCAGGAGGCAATAGCTAGTGCCGAGGTAATAAGCAGGGAAACTAGGGCCTCAATAGAAGCAGCTACCAGGGCTACCAGAGCGGCTGTTGATGCTGTCATCATCGCTGCCAGAGAAGCGGCTGAAGCATCTTCCAGAGAGTCTCAGGAAGCAACCAGTAAGATGGTAGAAATCAGGAATGAGATAAAAGCGGCGCATGACGAACTGACTAAAACCTTCCAGGAAGCGCTTGGCCATGTTGAGCTTATGAGTAAGGAGACATTAGATAAGGCTGGAGAAGCGGTCAGTACCATACAGGAGAGGGCTGAGACATCAGTCAGGGCTTCAGAAGAAGCAATTATCCAGATAGAACAAGCTGGTCAGGAAGCCAAGGATACAGCCGACGTTTCAGCTGATGCAAGCCGGGAGGCTGCTGAGACGGCGATTAAAGCGGCTCAGGAAGCTGCTGAGGCATCAACCACTGCATCACAGGAAGTAAAGAGTCGGGCTGAGGAAATCGGACGGGAGGCTAGGGAGGCCACTGAGGCGGCTGCGCGGGCGGCCCAGGAGGCGATTGGCGAAGCAATGCGTATTGCCCAGGAGGCGGCGGAGGCGGCGACTAAGGCCTCTCAGGAAGCAATAGACCGGGCGGAGGCAATCGGCAGGGAGACGAAAGATACAGCTGATGAATCAATGAAGGCGGTTAAGGAAGCCACCAGAGCCGCTACCAGAGCTGCCAGAGAAGCGGCTGAAACTTCGGTAAAAGCTTTTGAAGAAGCGATAAGTCAGGCTGAGGCAATAGGGCAGGAGACGAAGGAGACTACTGCAGAATCGGCTAGGGCGGCTAAAGAAGCTACTGAAGCTACCGTACATGCGGCCAGAGAGGCAACTGCAGAGGCCACGCGGGTTACCAGGGAGGCCGCGGAAGCGGCAATAAAGGCTTTTGAACGGGCTATACTTCGTGTTGAGGAAGCTGGAAAGGAGGCAGCGGAGGCAGCGGAGACATCTCTCAAAGCTTTTGAAGCGACAACCGGAGGAACAGTAGGACCTCAGGAGGAAGACGAGGTTGCTGAAGTGGTAGCCGAGGCTGCTGAAGAATCTGCTGAAGAGACTGATGAAGAGGCTGCTGAGGCAACACTCAAGGCCTTTGCTCAGGCGATTGGTAAAGCTAAAGAATCCAATGTCAAGAGCAAGCCAAAGGCGGGAGCTGGTAAAAAGAAGGAAAAAATAGAGGCCCGTTTGAACTTTCTAGCCCAGATGTATGAGACCAAGAAAAACGAACGTGACAGTGAAGATGATACTTGGGAAGAGGACGAAGAAGCCGAAAAATAAATAAGAGAGAAACCAATCACATGTCCGTGTGTCAGTAATATCAATGCAGGAGGTACTCGATGGCGAACCCAAAAGAAAAGACCAAGAAGGTCGATGAGGCAGTCGAAGAAGTAATCCAGGAAGCGGCTGAAGCTGTTCCTGAAGAAGTTGAACAGGTGAGCGAGGAAATAGAAGAATCGGAACAAGCGGCCAGACCACTTGAGGAGGTTCTGGGACAGGCCGAAAGAGCTTATGCTGCTTTTATGGACGCGCAGCGGCAGGTAGCCAGTGCCTACAGGACCAATGAGCAGCAAATCGCCAGGGCTTACAAACGTGCTGAACAACAGGCGGAGAAAGCCTACAACGAGGCGATTCAAGAGGCAATGCAAGCACGTGACGAGGCTTTGGTTGCCGCAGTTAAGGCGCGTGATGACGCGTTTTCTCAGGCGGAGAAAGCGTACAAGAAGACGAAAGAACAGACGGATAGGGAATGCGAGGCACGGATAGAAGAAGCTTCGAAAAAGAGAGAAGAAGCCATTGCACAGGCTTGGCAGCTCCGTGAGGAAACTGTGGAGCAGGCCTGGAGCATATATGCCAAGTTATCAAGATAAGTACAGCGATATAATAAGCTGAATACCTCCTGGCTTGACTGATACACTCGTGTGTGATTGGTAGTGTTTTAGTTAGATTAGAGACGGGATATCCTTGAGGGTAACTTCTATTCCCCGGTACTTGTCCTCGACCCCTTCCTGTCTCTTTTTTAGTGCTGTGATGAGGCTGATGGTCTTGGTGAAGTAGTTCCTTACCTTTTCCACGTCGCTGAGTTCCGACAAAATGACGGTGATATCTAGTGCACCTTTTTCTCTGGGATAATCACCGCTTCTAATGACCGCCTCAGGGGTAAGGCTCTTGAGGTATGTGCCGAGTTCCTTGATGAGGTCAACATTCATTTCCTTGGGTGGAGCGGAAACAAGGTAAAGAGCCCTTTTGGAATCCACGGGGTTGACCTTCATGGAAAGACCTGTGATTGCCTGATCCATGGCCTGAGTTCCTTTTTGAGCTTCGGAGGCCTTGTTCCTGAAATCTCGTGTCCGGGCCAGGATTTTCTTACCCAGCGAGATTTCAGACCGGCCGTAGCCAATCGCGGTCCATCCGGTCAGCGTCTGTATAATATCGCCGGCATCAAGTATCTTCGCTCCGATGTACTGGGGCTTTTTCTCTTCGCCGGCGCAGAGCAAATTGTAGAACGGGTCTGCAATCAGGGCGTTGATTTTGGTCAAATTGCTTCTCAATGACGCGTCTTTCATGACGTATCTCTGGTTATCAACCAGAAATATCGCATCAGCAACCAGATAAGCTGATTTCAGACAGGTGGCGGCATTGTAGATGGTTCTTTCCTCAGTGGCCTCCTCATGCTCGAAGGGTAGCACTATAAGGTTGTACACCGGCTTATCCACATAGCGCTCTTTTATAAGCTGAGTAATAACGGGAAGCGAGCCAGACCCCGTGCCCCCTGCTGCGCCCGCAATTAGCAGAAAGGCATCTGCTTCAACGAAACGCTTTCCGGCCCTTATCGTTTCAATTATCTTGTCGCCGTCTTCTCTGGCAATCTCAGCACCCAGTTCATTAATTTTCCCAACGCCATGTCCGCCAGTCTTTCGGCCGCCAATAAGAATGCGATGCTGGTAATCTGGCTTGATCCCGGTCAGACCACTGAGGTCGGCAACATCAGTATTGACCGCAGAAGCGTTGGCGATGATGTCTATGCCCCGTTGAATATGTGCTCTACGGTTTAATCGCGCAAATTCATCGGCAATTCGGCCACCACACTGTCCAAAACCAACTACAATTAATTTCATTATTTACCTTATTACTTCGATTTTGTTATTGTAGGCATTATTTTAATGCAATGTCAATGCTGGTCTTACCTAAAGTTTACGATTGTGGCAGAGTGAGTAAGAAATCGGAGCATTTAACGGGTAGAAAAAAGTCCTCCCCCGAAAGTAACTCCTTCTCGGTTTAAAGAAGAGGTAAGGGTTCATTTTTCTCTCACTGCGCAGACAGTCAGTATATTTTTGCATCTCTGGCCTGTTTTGTTATAGTCCTTTGTCCGCGATAAAGGCAGTGAGGTCAGCCAGGCGACAGCTGTAGCCCCACTCATTGTCGTACCAGGCAAGAACTTTGACCATGTTGCCGCCGATGACCATGGTGCTCAGGGCATCGACGATGGTGCTGGACGGGTTGCCCTTGAAATCCATGCTGACCAATGGTTCCTCGCAGTATTCCATAATGCCAGCTAGAGGACCTTCGGCGGCTGATTTAAACGCCTGATTGACCTGCTTGGCAGTTATTTCCTGCTTTAGCTCGGCGACGAAGTCAATGACCGAGACGGTGACTACTGGTACGCGAAAGGCCATGCCGTGTAGCCTGCCTTTGAGGTCGGGGATGACCAGGGTAACGGCGCGGGCGGCACCGGTGGTGGTGGGGATGATGTTCATGGCAGCGGCGCGTGCCCGGCGCAGGTCATCGTGCACCATGTCCTGGATTCTCTGGTCATTAGTGTAGGCGTGAATTGTGGTCATAAGCCCTTTGTCCACTCCGAAGCTATCGTGGAGGACCTTGACTACCGGGGCGATGCCGTTGGTGGTGCAAGAGGCGTTGGAAATGATGGTGTGTTTAGTCGGGTCGTACTGCGCCTCGTTGACACCGAGAACGATGGTGGCATCCTCGCCCTTGGCTGGTGCGGAGATGACCACCTTTTTCGCGCCACCCTTGAGGTGGGCAGAGGCTTTGGCGGCGTCCGTAAAGAGCCCGGTAGACTCGATGACGATTTCCACTCCACAGTCGCGCCAGGGTATTCTGGCGGGGTCTTTTTCTGAGAAGACTTTTACTTTGTGGCTGTTTATGGTAATGGCGTCATCGCTGGCAGCCACACTGCCCGGATAAGGCCCGTAGGTGCTGTCCCATTTTAATAAATGGGCGTTGGTGGCCGTATTGGTGAGGTCGTTGATGGCTGCAACTTCCAGTTCCCCTTTATGGTACTGGTTGATGGTGCGCAGGGTCAGCCGGCCAATGCGCCCGAAACCGTTAATTCCGACTCTGGTTGTCATCTTGTCTTTCCTGCCTTGTTAGTTTAATGAAGTAATATTTTTAATCCAGTTTCAAATTGGTGAATGCTCCCGTTCCAGCAAAACGGGCTGCCTGTCCAAGCTCGTCTTCTATGCTGAGGAGGCGGTTATATTTGGCGGTGCGCTCGGAGCGACAAGGGGCGCCGGATTTGATCTGCCCTGCATTGAGCCCAACTGCCAGGTCGGCGATAGTGGTATCTTCGGTCTCGCCGGAGCGGTGGCTGACAATTGCCGTCCAGCCGACTTCCTGAGCTATCCTGATGGCTGATACCGTTTCCGTGAGGGTGCCTATCTGGTTGAGCTTGATGAGGATGGAGTTGGAAGCTTTAATCTCAATGCCGCGGTTCAGTCGGCTTACATTGGTCGTGTAGAGGTCATCACCGACCAGCTGCACTTTATTGCCCAGCTTTTCGGTGATAAGTTTCCATCCTGCCCAGTCGTCCTCGGCCATACCGTCTTCGATGCTGATAATAGGATAGTCGGATGTCCATTTGACATAAAATTCCACCATCTCGGTAGAAGTGAGGCTGGTGCCCTCGCGTTCCAGCACGTACCTGCCATTCTGATAGAATTCACTGGCGGCCGGGTCAAGGGCGATGAAGCATTCGCGGCCGGGCTGGTAGCCTGCTTGCTCAATTGCGGACAGAACGGCTTCAATAGCCTTTTTATTGGAGGGGAGAGAGGGGGCAAACCCGCCTTCATCACCGACGTTGGTGCTGAGCCCCGCGTCTTTCAAGACCTTCTTCAGCGAATGATAGATTTCGGTGCCCATCTGCAAAGACTGGCTGAAGCTGGCGGCACCGGCGGGAACGACCATGAATTCTTGGAAGTCCGTGGAGTTGGCAGCGTGTCTGCCGCCATTTAAAATATTCAGCAATGGCACTGGCAGAGTTTGCTCATTGGCCTGACCAAGGTAGCGGTAGAGTGGCATATCCAGTGAGTTCGCTGCGGCGTGTGCCACCGCCAGTGATGTTCCCAGAATGGCATTGGCGCCGAGTTGCGATTTATTATCGGTGCTATCAAGCTCAATCAATCTGCGGTCGATGGCTTCCTGGTCGGTGGTGGCCATCCCTTTGATGGCGGACGCGATTTCCTCGTTGACATGTTTTACCGCCTGAAGGACACCTTTACCACCGTATCTTTTTTTGTCTCCGTCGCGAAGCTCAACTGCTTCGTAAGTGCCGGTACTGGCCCCCGAAGGCACGGCAGCCTGACCAATGGTTCCTTCCGAAAGCGTCACTTCTACGGCTACGGTCGGATTGCCCCTTGAATCCAGGACTTCCCTGCCTTTTACCTGTTTGATGGTTACTCCCTTGGGCATGCTCTTTCCTCAAAATCAGTCGTTTATAATACCAAGTGCTTTCTTGACCGCATCAGCCGGATTACGGGCAAGGATAATCGAGTTATCAGGTTGCTCTTTTCGCGACAGTGACCAGGTATTCAGGCCGACCACCGGCGTACTGTTGCGCAGTGCGTGGCCGAGCTCGGACAGAGTGCCATAACCACCGCCTATAACTATAATTGCTTCAGCACTTTTGACCACGATGACGTTCCTCGCTTCACCCATATTGGTTACGATTGGAATATGTACGTATGGATTTGCCGTTTGCCGGCTGCCGCCAGGCAGGATACCAACGGTCAATCCGCCTTCGGCGCTGGCACCTTTACAGGCGGCTTCCATGACACCGCCCAGCCCCCCGCAGATAAGGACAGCGCCATTTTTGGCCAGCCCGCGTCCCACTTCTTCCGCCAGCCGGGCTTCCTCTGGCGTGCAGTCGCTGCCACCAATGACGGCGATAAACCGCTTCTTCTCTGTCATATCCGGGGATACAATTACATAATTATATCATTTAGACGGCTGCTATAGCAATGGAAAATGAGGGTACAGGGCTTAGTTGTACCTGTTCATCGCTGTGGTAAGGCCTTCGCTGATGAGGCATAATATGGCTTCACCGACTTTGCTGGTGACCTCAGCGATGATTTTGTTCTCACTGGCGTCAAAATCGCCGAGCACGTGGTTGATGACCCCGGCGTCTCTGCCTGCGGCGGCGCTGCCTGTTAAATCGGGTCGGCCGATGCCCACTCTTATGCGAATAAAACTGGCGTCTCCCAGGCAGGCGATGATTGATTCGATGCCTTTGTGTCCGGCGGAGCGGCCTCCCTGCCGTATGCGGATTTTACCTGTCGGCAGGTCAAGGTCGTCATGGATGATAATCACGTCTTCGGTGCTGATTTCATGCCTTTTTGCCAGCAGGCTTACCGAGCGGCCGCTCAGGTTCATCATGGTCTGTGGCCGGGCCAGTACCAGCCTTGTGCCGGCAACTTCACCCTTGCCAACTCTTGCCTGTGCCTGTTTGCGGGCGAAGCGTATTCCGTGCTTTCTGGCGAAGCGATTCAGGCACATGAAACCGATATTGTGTCGGTTGTGAGTATATGCTGTACCGGGATTGCCCAGACCAACGATTAATTTCATGTCAGGCTTTCTGGTTCAGAAGTTGCAGGAACTCCTTTTCGTTTATTATTTTGATGCCCAGACTGCGGGCCCTGGCCAGCTTGGAACCGGGGTCGGCGCCGACCACCAGGTACGTGGTTTTCTGGGTCACGCTGCTGCCGGCAGTGCCGCCGAGGGCTTTTATGCGTTCTTCGGCTTCTTTTCTGGGGAAGGCGTCAAGAGTGCCAGTCAGGACAAACTCTATGTCGGCGAGAGGCAAGGCCTCGACCTTCGATGGCTTTTCTTCCAGCTTGACTCCGGCTTCCCGCAGCCGTCTAATGATATCACGGTTGGTTTCCTGACGGAAAAACCCAATGATGCTGTCGGCAATCTTCGGCCCGATGGCCTCAACGGACATGAGCTTTTCCCGGGAGATTTCGGCCAGCGCGTCTATGCTGTGGAATTCCCTGGCCAGCAGCTCTGCGGTTTCCCCGCCGATATGGCGTATGCCGAGAGCCAGAATAACCCTGGCCAGCGGTCGGCCCTTGCTCTTCTCGATGGCGTCGAGGATATTGCCCACGCTTTTCTCGCCCATTTTCTCCAGTTCTAGAAGCTGCTCTTTCTTGTCTTTCAGATAGTAAATGTCAGCAATGTCTTTGACCAGCCCTTCCTGGAAAAGTGTGGCGGACATATTTTCGCCGATGCCACGAATATCCATGGCCCCGCGGGAGGCGAAGTGCTCAATTCGCTGCTGTGCCTGGGCCGGGCAGGCAACGTTGGTGCAGTAGTACATAGCCTCGCCTTCCGGTCGGATGACTTCGCTCCCACAGACCGGGCACGCCGGGCGACCCTTCTCTTTGTCGTATACTTTTTCCAGAAGGTTGAACTCCTTCTCTTTGCCGGTGCGCTTACTGACGACCGGCCCGACCACCTCTGGAATTACTTCACCGGCACGCTGGATGATTACAGTATCGCCGACACGGATGTCCTTGCGCTTGATGTCGTCCTCGTTATGGAGGGCGGCCTGCTTGATGGTCACCCCCCCCACCAATACCGGCTCTAGGATGGCGTAGGGGTTGAGGGTGCCCGTTCGCCCCACGCTGATGCCGATGTCAACCAGCTTTGTGGTGCCCTGTACGGCGGGGAATTTATAGGCTATTGCCCAGCGTGGCTCTCGGCCAACATCTCCCAGCCTCCGCTGTATTTCAAGCTGGTTGACCTTGACCACGATGCCGTCGGCTTCGTACCGGAGTTTTTTTCTTTTTTCCACCCAGGTCTGGTAGTACTCTGCTACCTGCTCAACCCCGGACAGGTGGCGATTGTTCGGGTTTATCTTGAAGCCCAAAGATTTAAGATACTCCAGCGTTTCCCAGTGGGTTGCCAGAGTGGCTCCACCTTCGGCATAGCCCAGCATGTAGATATATATGTCCAGCGGGCGTTGGACGGTAATTCTGGGGTCAAGCTGGCGCACCGAACCGGCAGCAGCGTTTCTGGGATTGGC
>Ga0209427_10005742_pt1 | contig 14223 bp, 13 predicted proteins | sample DeeMarSWOR136_30_FD_187465 | JGI IMG/M metagenome (GOLD analysis project Ga0209427, IMG submission 187465) | Marine sediment microbial communities from White Oak River estuary, North Carolina - WOR-1-36_30 (SPAdes) (version 2) | ecosystem: Environmental > Aquatic > Marine > Intertidal zone >... | reverse complement strand
CTTGCTTTTTATAGCGTGTTTTTTCTCGTTCTTCTTTAAGTTTTTGCTTTTCATCAGAAATCCTATTTTTCTCGTCAGTGATCTCTCTCTTTAAGTTACCTATTTCTTTATTTAGATTATCCCTTTCATTAGTTAAATTCTTGATTTCGTTTCTTAAATCCATTAATTTATTTTCTAAATCATTAATAGTTCTTTCTAAAGCACTTTCTCTTCTCTCCATACCAGGAATTTTTGTTTTTATTTCCTTTATTCGTTTTTCTGTTCTTTCTTTTTCCCAAGCTAAGTTCTTTTTTTGATTAATAATGTCTTCTCTTAATTTATCTAATGTTTCTTGAAATTTACGTAACTCAGAATTTTTTTGATCTAATTCTTCATTTTTACTCCTGATATCTTCTCTAAATTGCCGTTTTTGAGCAATTAATTCACCTTTTTGTTGTTCTATTTGATTTTTCGTTCTTTGCAATTCATCGTTCAATTTGTCTCGTTGTTCAAGAAGAAATTTTATTTTGAGTTCTTTTTCTTTTCTTTTCTTTTCAAGATCCTCGATATTTTCTTTGTAATCGTTAATTTGATTAATAACTTTTTCCCATTCATTTTTTTCTTTATCTAACTTGATTCTTTCTTTTTTTATTTTTTTTAGTAATTTTTTGTCTGGAATAGAATCTAATCCTTCATCTGGTGTTTTTTCTTTAATTTGATACTTAGGAATAGGTTTATCATTCATGATGTTTCAAATCTTAAGTTACTCTTTTAATATGTTCATATGAATATTAACTCTAAAGTGTTTGTATGGCAAAACTTAAAAAGTTAAATTTCTATTTTTGTTGATTCTATTTATATAAATTAGTTTCTATTATTTTCTTATAATTAAATTAAAAGATTTATCAAAATTATATTTAAAAAAATATTTAATATATTGAGGTTTAATTATGGGATTTGATAATGAATTTGATGAACAAGAATTTGATGAAGACTTAGAAGATATAGATGGAGAATTTGATGAAGAATTCGAAGAGAAGTATGAGGAAAAGAGAGATGAACAATTAAGAATGATTCCTGAGGAGGAGATCGAAAATAAGACCCCTTCCACTAAAATTGTTGCTACAGGCAAGAAGATCTCAGTGTTCTTTATGTCCACTATTGGCCCGGGAGAAAAAAAACAGAAATTAACTGTTAATGATGGGAATCTTGTTGGTGACTTAAAAGAAACTGTTGCGAATTTATTTGGTTTAGATCCTGCGGACTTTTATTTATCTTCTGGTGGTATAACTATGGATGAGGCTAACACACTAAATTATTACAAAGTTTCTGATGGAGATGATATACTTTTGATTCCAGCAAGTATTGCCGGTTAAAAATTAGATTATTTTATTAATCTTTTTGTTTTCTGGAGGGGATTAGAGCAATTTCGTCGTCATCATCGATGTTATAATCTTTTATTAATAAATTCTCCTTCAATAATATCCCTCCGGTTGATAAGACAAAATCATCTAGTTTATAATCAAATAGTACTGCAATTTTACCTTTAACTAAACTTATTAAATCATTTATATCAATAATAATTATTTTTGTTTTCTCACCAGGTTCAAGTAAAGACCTTACATAAACACGAATCTGATCTTCCAGTTCAATAGGATTGATAGGTGGGGAATAATAAATTTTTTCATCAGTTTTTTCCCTATTTTTCAACATATTTTCGATTAAATCCTTTCTTTCCTCTGGATCATAATATAACATCTCCCTGATGAATAATATCTTATCCATTTTTGGTAAATCTAAAAGGTTTATCTTATGTAATTCTTCCTTACTAAATATTGAAAAGATATATTTATCAATTATAGGCATATCCTTATATGATTCATCTGATTCGATATATTCATCTATTGATGGTATAGCATCCATATAATCTTCAACTAAAGTATCAGTTTGAATCATTTTTGGTTTTACAAAAGACTTTTTTGTGGATATTCTCTTATCTGGACTGGATTGTATAATTGTGTAAATAGTGCTACTTGATAATACCGCAACGCTCCCAATAGTTAGAAAAACAAATATGGGAGTACTTTCTATACGAAATAGAAAAAAAAACACATAAAACAATATACAAACAATGTAAAGAGCAACTACGATTAAAATTCTAAAATTTTTTTTCATGATTTTGAGGTCAGATTATTTTCTGAATTTAAAATATATAAATTAAAATTTAAATGGGATTGGAATAAATTTGGAGTTTTTCATTTCATGAACCTTCTATTGATTTTTTTGCCTTAGAATATTTCTCTAAATCTAATTTGAATAAATTTTTGTTTTTTTCTTTCTCAATTATTATTATTTTTAGATCAATTAGAATATCTAAATATTTTTTAATAGTACTATGATTTTTTTTTAACCCAGTTGCTATTTCTGTTATCATAAATGCTTTATTTCTGTTTTTTATAAAGTTAACTATTTTTTGAACTATATCTTTATTCAAATAATAGAACAATGGATCAAGTTTTGGATTAGAATCAAATTTGAAGAAAATTTTATGATTGTTGAGTTGTTTTGACCTGATGAATTTGAATTTTTCTAGACATGATAAATGCCATAATGCTTGATTACTGCCAATATTTAGAGTTCTCATGATCTCATTAATGTTACAAGGATTTTTTTTAATATAGTTAAAGATTTCATTTCTTATTGGATGTTCAATAATGTTATTTTTCATTAATCGAGTCCCTGGAATAATGACATGTCTTTTTATTAAATCTTTTAAGATAAACTCTATTCTGTTCTCATTTATATTAGGATTATATCTCACCCTATTATTTATATATGAAATAATTTCTCTAATTGAGAAGAAGGTCTTTTTAGTCAAATACTCTTCTATTAATTCAAGAACAACTGATTCTGCTTTATCCAGAGAACTCATGAGCATGTACTTAACTTGTGTTGAAAATTCTTGTTTTTATATTTGTAAATTCTCTCTAAAACAATGTTTAGTGTCTTATATATAATTATAGGCATTCATTTAATATATAATATAATTTCTTCAAAAGCTAAATTTTCTCACGTTAATTTTTGGATAGTATTTTAAAAACTTCAATATCATTCCATACGGTTTTATAATACATTTTTAATACCATTTTAATAAAATTAACAGAATTAAAAATTATAAAATGAAAAGAATTGGATGTGATATGAATGAGTTTTGATGAATTTGATGAAAATTTAGGTGGAGAAGAACCTGTGAAATCTAAAACTCCTGCATCTAAAACCCCATCAAGTGGAAAGAAAGTAACTTTATACTTTATGTCTACTATTGGTCCTGGTGAAAAAAAGGAAAAGTTAACGGTGAATGACAATAATTACGTAAGAGATATTAAGGAAACATTAGGAAATTTATATAGTCTCGATCCTAATGATTTTCATTTATCATCTGGTGGAGTTACTATGGACGAAAACAGTTCATTAAGAGATTATAATATTAATGACGGCGACGATATTCTATTAATCCCTGCGAGTACAGCGGGGTAAACTTATAAAAGTTACTTCATAATTTATAATAAGAGGGCTTTAAGCCCTTCATTTTTTTTTTATCTTTTATAAATATTAATGGTGACAAAATTGGATAAGGATTCAGATTTTTTTACAAAAGAATTATCGACAGAAGAAAGGGACCTATATGACCGACAATTTCGTCTGGAAGGTTGGTCTCAGAAATTAGTAAAGGACTCAAGGGTGTTAATAGTTGGTGTCGGAGGTTTAGGATGTGAAATAGCTAAAAATTTAGCAATGTTAGGCGTTGGTCAATTAGATCTTATTGATTTAGATATTATTGAACATTCAAATTTAAATCGTCAAGTTCTTTTTGCTGGTGCAAAGATAGGAGAATCTAAGGCAGTTGTTGCAGCACAGAAACTAAAAGAAATTAACCCTAATATTGTTGTTAACGGATATCATACTTCATTAGAGCGATTGAATCCAGCAATTTATCTAGCGGCTGATGTTATTGTAGGAGGTCTTGATTCGATGAATGCGCGTTTAAATTTGAATGCACAATGTATAAGGTTTAAGAAACCTTTGGTAGATGGAGGAGTTACTGGTTATCATGGTCACGTTTACACAATATTTCCTTATAAAAATGCTTGTTATGAATGCAATCCGTTGCCTGTGGGAGAAAATGATGAGATGGCGGCCTGTACGGTGGTTGGTGTCCCTCGAAAAAGAATTCATTGTGTTTTTAAAGGAGATATGGCTTTTAAAGAAAAATTTGACAGAGATCCGAATCCAAAAGATATAAATGATATTAAATTCATTCAAAAGGTTGCAAATGAATTAGTAAAGAAACATAATTTCTTACCCGAGTATACTAAAGATGATATTGTGAAAATCATCGATAGACACGATCCGGGGATAATAACTATAAATGCAGTTATCTCTGCGTTACAATCACACGAAGTGATAAAAATACTTCATTTTAAGAAGGGTCATAAAGGATTAGGTGAACCAATTAAAACATATGTAATTTATAATGCCATTACAATGAAATTTTACCATATTGAAAAACCAAGAAACCCAGATTGTTCTCAATGCGGTAAAAAAGTTCGTCGAGTATCTATAAATTTAAAAACCCAATCACCTTGCATAAATATTATTAAAATATTAAAAAGAAATGGATTTAAATTGGATACAGAGTCAGAACCAATTTTAACTTTATTGGATTTCAATGATATTAAGATAATTGATTTAGAAAAGAACCCTATTGAAAATGGGTTAAGAAATTACGAACTGATAACAGTTGCAGGTTTTGAGGGTGGGGAAATTTTTGTAACCTTAAAATTAAAATGAATTTCAAATTAAAGAAGGTTTTAAATTAAAATTATAATAAATTACTAATATTTAAAGAAAAATTTTTAATATAAAATTAGAGAAAAAAAACAGGTTGAGAAAATGAGTATAAGAAGTAGTCGTATTTCCCGAGACTTTGCCGGATTAAAGAAAATGCTTAATGAAGGTAGTATTGTTCAATTAAAACCATTTAATCCAAAAAGGAAGAGTATTGATCACTTAGCAATATCCTTTAAAGGTCCTAAAAGTACTGCTTATGCAGGTGGTCTTTTTAAATTAGAAATAAGATTTCCTGCTCAATATCCAAATCAACCTCCTTTTGTAAGAATGCACACTCCTATTTGGCATCCGAATTTTTGGCCAAAACCATCTGAATATAAAGGACAAAGGAATATTTGCCTGGCTTTAGTAGATCCCTCCTTGGTTGGAAAAAAAGGTGGATGGAGTCCCTCAAAAACTGCAGTTACCGTTGTTCAAGCGATAATTGCTATGTTAAACACACGTGGCAAATATGTTAATCCAACAGATGTCTTTAATAAAAAGGCAGCTATAGAAATGATGAAAGATCAAAAATTTTTCGAGAAAAAAGTAAAGAGTCTTGTGAAGAAGTATGCTAATCAAAAATGGTGATTTTTTTAATGGAAGATAAAGAAATAGCGAATAATTCAATCAAAGATGTAATTAAGCGGAAAATAAAAGAAAAAATAAAACAAGAATTAATAGATGAAATTTGTGAAGAACTTCAGTTAGAAGAAGATGAATTAACTGAAGAAATTTCTTCAATGCTTACGCAAAAATCTTCTGTTAAACCAATTATAAAACTCACAAAGATACCTACAGATAATATTATAGAAAGTAAAAAAGTCGAAACTCAAAAAGGAGTGGAGATAGAAAAGGAGATTTATATTTCAGTAAAAGCAGTTCTTAAAATAGCAAGCCATGCACTTAAATATGCTAATTCTAAAATTCCAAAAGAAAGTTGGGTAGAAGTTATAGGACTTCTTGCTGGAAAAGTGGATACGAATGATATAATCAATATCGAAGATTCTTATCCAATGGGACATGGGACCGCAGTTTATGCAGAAATTAAAGATTATAAAAATTATGTGAGAGCTTTTAAGGATATTAAGAAAGAGAAATTATTTATCTGTGGATGGTATCATTCTCATCCATCATATGGTTGTTTCATGTCTAATGAAGATATGGGAACTCAAGCAAGATATCAAAAACTATGGGATAAAGCTGTTGCTCTTGTTATTGATCCATATCAGATTGATGGTAAGTCTACTGGATTTGAGATATATAAAGCAGATTTCAAATCCAAAACATGGTATCCATTGGTGTATGGGATTAAAGGATCTTTAGATGTAAGAATGCTACCAGAAATTTTAAAATTTATGAATCCTATTATTGAGGGGAAAGCTGTATACCTTGAATATGATGAAGATTAAAATATAAACCAAGGTGATTGATAATGAAAGCTAAAATTAAATCTATTGTAATCATTTTGGTAATATTCTTAGTAATTGGAATTTTACATGGTTCTATTCTAAATTCCTTTAATATATTTCTAAGTTGGTTATTAATCGGGATCTGGTTAATCTTTTCTATTAAGGTTATAAAAAATATCAAACAATATCGTGAATTTAATTCTCCTCATAATACTGCTTTCTTTACGATTGGTCCCGTTTTTATAGGAATCTTTTATTCAATTTGGGGCAACTTTACAGGTTTATTAGGAGAAAATATTCTAGAAGGATCAAGTTTATATTTAAGCTGGTGGAGTATCTTATTCGGATTTCCCTATGTATTATATGGTTCAATTTCGTTATATCGATGTTTTAAAAAATATAATGTAATATATTTTGGGACAAAGTCAGTAAAGGCTCGTTCTTTTGGCTTTTTTTTAAGTATTTCAATTATTCTTTTTATAATTATTTATTGGATTAGTTTTTATTCATTAGTTGATTTCTACGAATCTATTCTAGTTCCTCTCCACTTCTTAATAGATCTTAATCTTTTAATATTTCTTATTAGTACGATACTCATAATTATTATACCAGGATTGTTTGGAGCTAAATCACGATTACCACAATTAACTAGAGATTATATAACTCAACGTACACAAAGATTAAATCAATTAACTTCTCCAACAAACTACTCCCCTCCTAGATCGCAGAGAAAAAGAACCCGTACTACTACTAGGACATCTCCAACACCATCAACTAGAACTATAAGTCGAACTTCTAGGACTGTTTCTCAATCATCAAGATCAACACCTAATGGATATGTCCATTCTCGAAGTTCTAGAGTTAAAACTAGTACCCATTCTACCAACAGAGTTACCACAAGAAAACCAATAAGAAGGAGTCAAAGTACAATAAAACAAGTAAATTATAAAATTTATAGACCAAGAGCAGCAAATTTATCAATAGAGGATTTTAAATGCATTTTTTGCTTCAGGTTACCAGAATTTCCAAAAGATAATGGCAGAGGAATAATTTTATGTCCGAACTGCAGATATCCAGCACATGCAGATGAGTTTAAAGATTGGCTTAGAACTTCTGGCCTCTGCTCTCGATGTAATGCCCCCATTCCCTTAAATTATAGAAGAAATCCTAAAATTATTAGTGTAAAAAATTATATAATGATTTATAAAGATTTTCTGAAGAAAAAACAATAATTATATATGTTTTTTAAAAATTTATTAAAAGTTAATGGCGGACTTTTAACTTTTTTTTTAATTCACCTATAGTTGTTTTTAATTCAGCGTAAACGTTGTGGGGATGAATCGATTCAAAGCTCTCAATCTTGAATTTTACTTTAAAATTATCTTCTAGGTTGGGGAAGTCTCTTATAATAAAATTTTTTGCCATTTCTCGAATAACATCCTCAGAAAAGAGAGGTTTTAGATGGGCACTCCTAACCAATTCCGCTTCTTCAGGTCTTTTTAAAACGGATTGAATCCTACCGCTCATTGATTCCTCTATGATATCTATAATATCTAATACATCTATCTTATGATTATCTAAATCCTTAATTTGGACTATAATAGTACCTATAGATCTTTGATTATGAGAAGAAAATGGAAGTATATTTAATAATTTATTAAGGTCTTCTCCCGATATGTTAATATCGTTCCGAGATTTAACAACTTCTTCTGCATATTCCAAAGAAAGCTCTTTAGCGCAGGGGCATACGGTCATACCAACAGCGCTTGCTGAAATAAAATAATTGAAATCAATAGTACCTGAATTTAATCTTCGGGCTTTTACAAAAGAACTTATATTATATGATTTTTGGATAATGCGCTCTTCATTTTCTCTTACTTGAACAATGATCTTGCCTTCTAATTTTACTTCTGCTTTTGAAGTATATGGATGTCGCTCCATTAATCTCTTTACGATTCGATCTCCTACAAGTTCTATGGTTGGAGTTGGTTTAATAATTATTTCATTAATTACTTCTTCTATAGTCTCTGACGTACGAGACATATGAATACCACGCTGTTCGGCAGGAAGGTTAATTAATGCAGAGATTTTAGGGTAAAATGAATATCTTTTATTCTCTTGAACTATTTCAACTTTTTTCTCTAATTCTACAATACCCACTTTATCAATTGGAATATCTATTCCAGATCCAGAATCTTGTAAATCTATTTTAAATTCGTGAATTTTAAGACACCAGTATCATAAATTATTTTTTTTGCTCTATTCTTTAAAAGGATTGGAATAATATAAAATATTAATTTCAATTTAATTTAGTTTGTCTAAGACTTAATGGCAAATAAATCTTTATTTTGCAGGTATGCTTTAATTGGAGAAGATTTAGAATTAAAACAGAATGTAAATCTAAAAATTGATTCAAAAGGGAAAATTATAGAAATCTCCGATGATAATGTTTATAAAAATTTAGAAATTCTTCCAGATGGTCAGTCTTTCTTATTAGTTCCAGGATTTATTAACTCACATGTCCATATTGGAGATAGTTTTGCTAAAGAATTAAGTTTTAATAGAGATTTAGTGGATATTGTTGCGCCTCCATTTGGGCTAAAACATAAATTATTAAGATTAGTACCAGAAGATATTAAAATTAAAGGAATTCAAAAGGCTGTTTTAGAAATGCTTTCAAATGGTATTACATTTTTCATTGATTTTCGAGAGGAAGGCGTACAAGGGATAAATATTTTAAGAAAAGCAATTTCGGATAGTTCAATTAATTGTTTGATCTTAGGACGATTTATAGATGAAAGTGAAATAGAAACTATTTTTGATTCAGCAGATGGAATTGGGTTATCGAGTTATAAACAAATAAGTTCATCAAATAAAAAGTTTGTAATATCTGCTAAAGCAAAATTTAAAAAAATCATCGCTTGTCACTGCGCTGAAAATATTCGTAATAAAACTCTAATAAATGATATGTTTAATGATAATCTTGTTGATGTAATCGTACATGGTACAAAATTCATAAAAAGTGATTTAGAAAAAGTAATAAAGAATAGTAAAAAATTAGTTTTATGTCCTCGATGTAATGGATATTTTGGGATTGGATTCCCTCCTATTAGCGAGATTTTGAAATTAAATGTTCCCATATCATTAGGAACTGACAATTTAATGGTAAATAACACAGATTTATTAGAAGAAATACGATATTTTTATAGGATTTCTAGAGTTTTATGCAATTATAACAAGGAACTTCAATTAACCTCTAAAGAGCTTTTGAAGATGGTAACAATAAATCCAGCAAAAAGTTTTAATCTTGAAAAAGAGTTTGGATCAATTTCAACGGGAAAATTTGCTGATCTTTTTTTAATTGATCTTTGCGATCCAAATCTTTTTTCTTCCAAAGTAGATTCTAATAATATATATGATTTGATTACCCAAAGAGTAAAATCAGAAAACATTAAAAAGACTTATATCAAAGGAGAGTTAGTATTTGAAAGGAAATGAACGACCATATGTAATTTTAAGTGCGGCAATGACTTTGGATGGAAAGATAGCTTCAATAACTGGAGATGCAGATATATCTGATAAGCAAGATTGGAGAGAAGTTCATAAACTCAGAACTCAAGTAGATGGAATTATTGTAGGGAAAAATACTATATTAAAAGACAACCCTAAACTTCACATAAAATTCTATGAACATAAAGGTTATTATAGGATTATTGTTGATAGTAACCTTTCAATACCTATTGATTCTAATGTAATTATTTTTCAACCAAATATATATCCAACAATACTATGTACTACTAAAAATGCACCTTTACAAAGGATTAAAGATTTTGAAGCAAAAGGTATAAAAATTTTAAAATATGGTAAAGGTAAGAAAGTAAATATTGCTGAGCTTATGCCAGACCTCTATAAATTGGGCATTCAAAAGCTCTTATTGGAAGGAGGAGGGGCACTAAATTGGAGCTTTATTAAAAATAATTTAATAGATGAAATAAGGTTAACTATCGCTCCATGGATGATTGGTGGGAAAAACGCAATCAGTCTTGTTGAAGGTAAAGGTTTTGAAACTATGAATCAGGCGCCAAGGTTTAAATTGCTTGAAATTGTAAATAGGAACAATTATGTGGTTTTAAAATACAAAAAGAATGAATAATGGATAAAAATACTAAAATTAAAAGCCTTAAAAAACTCACGTTGAAACAACTCAGAGGAAAGGTAAAGCTGATAAGAGAATGTCTACCAGATGAAGAGAAGAATGTAATAACTTATTCTAAGAATTTCACGCTTTCTCTTTCAAATTACTGTATTAATCAGTGTGGATATTGTTATTATAATTATAATATCTCTAAAATAGATGAAAAATTTAATGTAAAATTAATGAATAATGATCAAATAGTTACATTGACTCAACAAGCACTCGAATATAAATGTAAAGAAGCCCTTCTTATGTCTGGAGAACGTGCTGGGAATTTTCTTGAAGTAAAAAAGAAGTTAGAGAAATTAAAATATTCAGATTTTTTGGACTATGTGATAGGTGTTTGTAAATATTTACTTGAATTTAAAATTCTGCCCCATACTAATTTAGGCTATTTAACTCATGATGAAATGAAGCAATTAAAAAAGTTTACTGCGAGTATGGGGTTGATGCTTGAAAGCACGAACATGAACCTTTTTAATAAGGGAAAAGTGCATGAACATTCGATTGGTAAATTACCAGTAAAACGAATTGAACACATCACTAATGCTGGACAACTCAAGATCCCGTTTACTACAGGTTTGCTACTAGGTATTGGAGAAAGTGTTGAAGATATTATAAGAGATTTACAATTAATTAAAAAAATTCACACAAAATATGGACACATTCAAGAAGTAATTATTCAAAATTTCGTAAAAAAAAAAGGAATACCCTATCAACCTAAAAAGACTATTTCCTTTAAGGAAATGCTTAAAATAACAGGAATTGCTCGATTGATTTTTAAAAATGATATTGCTATTCAAATACCACCAAATCTTATCGCTGGTTTTGAAAAAGAATTTATTGAGTTGGGAATTGATGATTTTGGTGGAATATCGCCTTTTACATTAGATTATATAAATCCTGAAAGATCTTGGCCTCAAATAGAAAATTTACATAAAATTTGTAAAGATATAGGCTTTTCACTAAAAGAGAGACTCCCTATATATTATAAATTTATAAGAAAAGAAGGATTTTGTTCAGAAAATATTAAAAAAGTAATAGATGATATAAACTTAGATGATTATTAATCAAATTTTTAAAAACATTAAACAGGATATTAAAGATATTTTAAAAAAATCTTTAGCTTCAGAGGAATTAAGTCCAAATGAAGCGGTAAAACTATTAAAAGTAAAGGGAAAAGAATTTTTTGCTTTACAACATGTAGCTGATCAGATCTGTTTCGAAAAAAAAAATAATAGAGTGACTTTTGTTATAAATAGAAATATAAATTTTACGAATATTTGTTATCAAAAGTGTAAGTTCTGCTCTTTCAGCTTACCAGCTACTCATCCCGACGCTTTCTTGCTTAGTATAGAAAAAGTAGAAGAAAAAGTAATTGAAGCAAAAAATTTTGGATGCACAGAGGTTTGTATTCAAGGGGGTATAAATCCCGATTTAAAGTTTGAATTTTATATAGATATTCTTAAAACTGTAAAAAAGATCGCTCCAAATATGCATATTCATGCTTTTTCTCCGCAAGAAATATACTATATGTCGAAATTGTATAATTATTCAATAGAAGATACTTTAAAGGAATTGTTAAATGTAGGATTAGACTCAATCCCAGGAACAGCAGCAGAGATACTAGTTGATGAAGTGAGAAAAATTATCTGCCCTAATAAAGTTAATGTGGCTCAATGGAAGGATATAATAACTACTGCTCATAGATTAGGAATTCCTACAACTTCTACCATAATGTATGGCCATATTGAAACAATTTATGACAGAATTAGACATTTAGAAGTTTTAAGAGATATCCAAAAGGAAACTAACGGATTTACCGAATTTGTCCCATTACCTTTTGTAAAAGAAAAACCAATTTTATCTCAACTTAAAGAATTTCCTTTAAATCCTAGCTATGGAATGGATGATTTAAAGCTGTTCTGTGTAGCTAGATTATTTTTGAATAATCTTATCGATAATATCCAATGTAGTTGGGTGAAATTAGGGCCAAAATTTGCCCAAGTATCTTTAAATTATGGAGTTAACGACTTCTCAGGAACTTTAATGGAAGAAAACATATCAAGAAGTGCTGGCGCAGAATTTGGGGAGTTTTTAACTCCAGTTGAAATAATAAATATAATAATTGATGCAGGAAAAAAACCAGTTCAAAGAGACACTTTATATAATGTTTTAAAATGTTATTAAGATCTTTTATTTTTTTGGAAACTATGTTAAGTAATTTTATTTGTTTATTAATGAGGTTCTCTGGACTGTAATAAATCTAGAATATAACGTTGAGCAATTAAATCTGAGTTAACCTTTCCTAAAACAATACCTTCTTCAACAACGGGCATTGCTGAAATTTTATACTGCTCTAATTCACGTACAATATCTAAAATAGTAAATTTTGGATGAGCTGTAATAACATCTTTTGTCATTATTTTATCAAGAGTAGCATCTATATTACCCTCAGCTATAGCTTTAGTGATATCCCAATCCGTTACAACTCCCACAAGTTTATTTTCTGAAAGAACAGCAATAATATCACTCACATCCTTAATAATTAAAGATGCTGCTTCTTGAATGGTACTATTGGCATCTATAGTTGGTATTGGGATCATAATATCTTTTGCTGTACGTTCTCTTTCCTTGGCTGTAAGACGTTGAAGGCTTATTTGCTCAGCAGCAGCACATGGCAACACATCTTGATTTGCAGATAATAAATCAACTAATTCAATCATGTTTTTACGAATAACATTCTCTCTATATTCAACCCCTGCTTTTAAACGTTGTTTTGATAAATCAGTAAACTCTCTTGCATGATCTTTCAACCATTTTTCTACTGCTTCACAATTTCCTAATATTTCTTCTGGAAATTGTAAATGATTAGGAGTTCTTAAAATATGCTCTTGTGCAGCAAATATTACACCTCCAGAATTAACTAAATAATCATTTGCGATCATAACTCCTTTTTCTCGATATACAATTTGTTCCATCCGAATTCTAGCAGCTTTTCTATTAGGATCAGGAGAATAAGTATTAGCACCTTCAATAATCACTGACCATTTTCCCATTCGATCAACTGTCATTGAAGGATTTTCAGAGCTCCTAACACATAAGTAATTAAAAATAGGAGCTGCAGGTATGAAACAAAAAGCATTTTCTAAAAGTAAATTATCTGCATTTGTAGAAAATTTAGTTGGATGCTTATATCCTTCAGGGCTTATTTGATTTTTAAAATAAAGATTAGTTACTAGTTTTTTTTCTTTCCATAAATTAAATAATTCTTCAACAGGTAATCCAGATTCATTGTATAAATAACCTTCCAAATCACTAATTCCTATTACTTTTGCATTAGGCAGTCGCTCTTTCAATATACGAGCTGCATGTGCCCCAACAGCTCCAAAACCTTGAATCAAAATTTTAAGATCTTTTATGTTAGGAATTTCCAAATTAGTAAATTGAGGAAGTATTCTCAATCTTGGCATTATTTCTAAAAGTGTTTGTAAAGCAATTATAACACCTCCCGCTGCAGCACCAAGCTCATCAATACGGTTACCTCCCATATCAGCAGGTTTAGATAAGGCATTATCTAATCCATTTTCAATAGCTATGGTCTTCATATCTGCATCATTAGTCCCTACATCTGGTCCTGGTAGATAAATGGCTTTGTACCTGCGAATTAATCGAGCAAAACAACGTACAACCTCAGTATGTTTTTCCTGAGAGAGTTCCCTTTCTGCAACGATTCCTGCTTTTCCA
>Ga0209427_10005741_pt1 | contig 14224 bp, 17 predicted proteins | sample DeeMarSWOR136_30_FD_187465 | JGI IMG/M metagenome (GOLD analysis project Ga0209427, IMG submission 187465) | Marine sediment microbial communities from White Oak River estuary, North Carolina - WOR-1-36_30 (SPAdes) (version 2) | ecosystem: Environmental > Aquatic > Marine > Intertidal zone >... | reverse complement strand
CCCCGGAACATGGTGGCGGCTCGCTCACCGCCCTGCCCATCATCGAGACCCAAGCCGCCGATATCTCAGCGTATATCCCGACCAATGTCATCTCCATCACCGATGGGCAAATCTATCTCGAGACCGATCTGTTTAATGCCGGTATTCGACCGGCGATGAATGTGGGACTCTCCGTGTCCCGCGTTGGCGGCGCAGCCCAGACCAAAGCTATGAAGCAAGTTGCCGGGCGGCTGCGGCTGGATTTGGCTCAATACCGGGAGCTTGCCGCCTTCGCTCAATTCGGCACCGCTGAACTCGATAAGACCACTGTGGCGCAGCTGGAGCGAGGGAGGCGCACCACCGAGGTGCTGAAGCAACCTCAGAATATGCCTATGCCCTTGGAGAAGCAGGTGATGATCCTCTATACCGTGATCAATGGCTACCTCGATGATGTGCCGGTGGAGAGGATCAGGGCCTTTGAAGATGCCTTCCACAGGTTCATGGAGACGAGCCACCCCGATATCGGGAGCCGTATCGCTGCCGATAAGGATCTTTCTCCTGATGCTGAAGAAGCCTTGAAAGCAGCCATCTCAGAGTTCAAGCAGACCGTGCCCTACTAATGAGAAAATGACTGTTCCCATTCGCATCATCCGGCGGCGCATTCGCTCCATCCAGAGCACGGCCAAGATCACCAAGGCCATGGAGATGATCGCCGCCTCCAAGATGAGGCGGGCTCAGGCTGCGGCGCTGGCAGCCCGTCCCTATGCCGAGAAAATGCATGAGGTCTTAGCTGACCTCGCCGCCCAGACCCAGGATACGCTCCATCCCCTCCTGGAGCGACGAGAGATAGACCGGATCTGCATTATCCATATCACCCCCGATCGCGGGCTCTGCGGCGGTCTGAACACCAACATCAACCGGCATACAGCGAGCTTTCTCCTGGAGCAGAGCGTTCCCGTGACCTTGGTCACCGTGGGCCGCAAGGGGCGTGATTTCTTCACCAGACACGGCCGCGATATCCGTGCCGAGTTCAGCAAAATCGGAGACCGGCCTTCATTAGCCGATACTCTGCCTATGTCCCGCATCGCCATCGAGGACTACACCAGCGGCCTTGTCGATCAAGTATATCTGGTCTATGCCCAATTCGTGTCCACCATGGTGCAAAGACCGATATTGCAGGAGCTTTTGCCCATCGAGCCGACGAAGATAGAGCGAGGCGAAGCGGTAGAGTATATCTATGAGCCCAACGCTGCCTTTGTCCTCGCCCAGCTCTTGCCCCGCTATGTTGAGATGCAGGTTTATCATGCCATACTGGAGTCCATCGCCAGCGAGCAGTCGGCGAGGATGGTGGCCATGCGCGCTGCTACCGATAATGCCAACGATATGATCCAAGACCTCACCCTGACCCTGAACAAGGTGCGCCAGGAGATGATCACCAAGGAGCTTCTGGACATCGTGGGCGGAGTAGCGGGCCTGGAATAAGGGGGAAGCATTGAATGCATATTACTCGTTCCCCCGCCGTTTGAGGTTGAGTAGTTAGGAGGTTGCCATGGCAAAGGGAAGAATTGCTCAGGTAATCGGGACTGTGGTCGATATCGAGTTTCCTCCCGATGAGCTCCCGACGCTGCACAATGCCATCGAGATCCCCCAGGATGGGGAGAAGCTCGTCCTCGAAGTCCAGCAGCACATCGGGAACAACTGGGCCCGCTGTTTAGCCTTGGTCCCAACTGATGGCCTGGAGCGTGGCGCTGAGGCTATTGATACCGGAGTCCCTGTTACTGTCCCCGTGGGCCGGGCGACCTTAGGCCGCTTGTTCAATGTCTTCGGCGAGCCAATTGATGGCCTCGGCCCTGTTGACGCTGAGGACCACTGGCCCATCCACCGTCCTCCCCCTTCACTTCAGGAGCAGGAGACCACAACCGCGATGCTGGAGACCGGGCTTAAGGTGCTCGACCTCATCACCCCATTTGCCAGAGGGGGGAAGGTAGGGGCTTATGGCGGCGCTGGCGTGGGCAAGACGGTGATCATCCTGGAGCTAATTCACAACATCGCAACCCAGCATGGTGGCATCTCCGTCTTCGCCGGTGTCGGCGAGAGGTCACGAGAGGGCAATGACCTCTGGCTGGAGATGAAGGCCTCTGGTGTCATCGACAAGGCGGTCCTGGTCTTCGGGCAGATGAATGAGCCTCCTGGGGTCAGGGTGCGCGTCGGCCTCACCGGGCTGACCATGGCCGAGTACTTCCGAGATGTAGAGGGACAGGACGTTTTGATTTTCATCGACAACATCTATCGTTATATCCTGGCCGGCATGGAGGTCTCAGCTCTTTTGGGTCGCATGCCGTCAGCGGTGGGCTATCAGCCAACCTTAGCCACCGATATGGGCGAGTTAGAGGAGAGAATTACCTCAACCAAAAAGGGGTCTATCACCTCCTTCCAGGCGATCTATGTCCCTGCTGACGACTACACCGACCCTGGCATCGTTTCCACCTTCGGTCACCTCGATGGTGTCATCGCCCTGGAGCGCTCCATTGCTGAGATGGGGTTATATCCCGCTGTCGACCCCCTGACCTCTACATCCCGCATCTTAGACCCTCGAGTTGTCGGTCAGGAGCACTATGAGGTGGCGCGGGGGGTGCAGCAGGTATTGCAGAGATATAAGGAGCTTCAGGACATCATCGCCATCCTGGGCATTGAGGAGCTCTCCGAGGAGGACAAGCTCACCGTGGCTCGAGCCAGAAAGATCCAGAGGTTTTTGTCTCAGCCCATGTTTGTCGCCGAAACCTTCACCGGGAGATCGGGGAAGTATGTCCCGATCAAGGAGACGGTGCGCGGCTTCAAAGAGATACTGGAGGGCAAGTGGGATCACCTCCCGGAGCAGGCATTCTACATGGTGGGTCCCATAGAGGAGGCCGCAGAGCAAGCAGAGAAACTGGGGATGGTGTAAAATCTAGAGGATGCAGAAGGGTTGAATCAATGGCAAAGCTTAAATTTGAGATTGTGACTGCGGAGCAGGTGGTCTATTCCGATGAGGTGGATGTGGTTATCGCCCCCGGGATTCAGGGGGAGCTGGCGATTCTGCCCCACCACGCCCCGCTGATGACCATGCTGCAGACAGGCGAGCTCCGGGTGAGGAAGGAAGGAGTGGAGGCGTCGATGTTCGTCAGCGGCGGATTCTTGGAGGGGCGCCGGGATAAGGTGATAGTGCTCGCCGATGTCGCCGAGCGGGCTGAGGAAATCGATATCGCCCGGGCTGAGGAAGCCAAGCGCCGTGCCGAGGAAAGCATCAAGCTCCGTCCTGCCGAAGTGGATAAGGCCCGTGCCGAAGCTGCACTGCGCCGCTCCCTGGTGCGGCTCAAAATCGCGGAAAAGAAGAGGAAACGGCGCCCCGACGGCATGCCTTAGCCCTCACTTCACGCCGCTGTAGATTGCAATTGTCCCCAGAGTGAGGAGCTTATAACTGACCTCATCGAACCCGATCCCCTCCATGATCGCTTTTACCTCTTCAACTCGGGGGAAATCGGAGATCGATCTGGGGAGATAAATATAGGCCTCGCTGTCATGTGTCACTACGCGGCCAAGAAGGGGGATGATTCGCCACAAATAGAGCTGATGGAAGGCTCGCACCACACGCGATGGTGGCATGATCAGTTCCAGAGAGATCACACGCCCGCCCGGTTTGACCACACGGCGCATCTCAGCAAGACATCGAGCGATACTGGTCATGTTGCGCAGGGCAAACCCAGCCAGGGCACAGTCAAAGCTATCGCTGGCAAAGGGTAATTCCTCAGCGTCGCCCAGGATGAAATTGACTTTCTGCTCAAGCCCCTTCTTGGCTACCTTGGCTTTGCCCCGAGACATCATCTCGGGACAGAAATCCAAAGCCACCACAGTATCCACCGTTGGCGCAATCTCAATCGCCAGGTCTGCGGTGCCGGTGCCGAGATCGAGGGCCTGACCATGCTCAGGAGGGCTCGCCATCCTGACCGCCTCCCGACGCCAAGCACCATCGCGACCAAAGCTCGCAAGCCTGTTCATCAGATCGTAACGATGGGCAACCTTGGTGAATAGCTGGCTTATATACCTTGCTTTGGGCTCACGCTGTGGCAACACAATTACCCCGCTATCAGCTCGATGTCCCCTTAACTCGCTCTATCCTGGCATCAATCAGCCCCACTGTGGTCTCTTTAAGTATCTCCAGCTCCTCGAGGGAGAGATCCTCTAGTTTGTCCAGGTTATATTGCACCGTAGCCACGATCTCTTTAGAAGGACGTCGCCTGGGGAACATGAAATAGGTGGTAACAGTAGCGACTATCGTGCCAAAGAAAATCAGACTTCCCAAAGCCATCCATATGCCACAGAACGCCTTCCCTGCCGCGGTGACAGGCATATCGGCTATGCCCGAGGTTGAGAAAGCTGCTACTGCGCAATACAGGGCTTCACCATAGGAATTTATTGTCGTTCCGCTGGCGCCCCGGTCGGCAAAGTAAATTCCGACGGAGAAAAGCAGCCATAGGGCAACCAGAGCGAAAAGCATGGGCAAAAATGGCGTCCCCGTGACTATATCCCAGAGGAACCTGAAAAAAGCGGGCACATTGGGCACCAAGCGCAGTCTTCTCCTCGGCCTCCTCTTTCGCCGCAGCACCTCCTGCCCAGGGCGGGTTGGGGGTATGCGCTCGAATTGCTTTTCCTCTCCCATCCTGAACACCTCCTATTACAACTCGATAATCCTCGGCTTCACCCGGCACTTTTCCGCGCTGATGATGGCATCAATCTGGGCGATGGTCGAGTCTAAGCGATCCTGATGATTGACCACCACATAGTCAAACAGAGGAAGGCTGTCCATTTCTCCTCTCGTGGTCTCCATTCGTAGCTTAAGCTCCTCGCTTGATTCCGTCTTTCGCTCCTTGAGCCGTCTCTCCAATTCATCTAGGGAAGGGGGCGTTAAGAAGATGAACATCGCTTGAGGCAGGATGTTCTTAATGGTCGCCGCGCCTTGGACGTCTACCTTGACCATCACATCCAGCCCCTGGGCCAGTGCCTGCTGAACCTGGCGTTTGGGGACCCCGTAGAGATTGTCGTACACATTAGCCCACTCCAGAAGCTGTCCCGTGTCGATCATCCGCTTAAACTGCTCTTTGGACACGAAATGATAGTCCACGCCGTTCTTCTCCCCAGGTCGCTGTGGCCGAGTGGTTGCTGTCACCACATAATAGAGTAAGCGTCTCGACTGCTTCATCTTAGCCAGGACGGTATCCTTGCCCACCCCTGATGGTCCCGAGATGACGATTAAGAGCGGATTTGCCCCCTTCATTTGCTCAGCCTCGCCAAATCGCGCCAAAAGCCAGGGTAGGAGAAATTGACTGCCTCGGCGCCATGGATCACACTTTCCCCCTCAGCGACCAGCGCTGCTATGCCGAGAGCCATGGCCAGACGATGGTCCTGGTGACTATGGCACTCAGCGCCTCGAAGCTGCTTCTCGCCATGGATGACCATGCCATCAGGCAATTCCTCAATCTCGGCCCCAAACTTGGAGAGCTCTTGTACCGTAGTCGCAATCCTGTCTGCCTCCTTTACCCGGAGCTCTTGGGCGTCACGGATCACTGTTGTCCCCTTGGCTACGCAGGCAGCTACAGCAAGCACTGGGATCTCATCGATAAGCCGGGGCACAAGCTCACCGGCGACATGAGTTCCGACTAAAGGGCTGGACTGTATTGAGATATCGGCGATGGGCTCGCCACCCTCCATGCGCTCGCCCTCCACCATGAGGGCAGCCCCCATGGCCTTAAGCACGTCGATGATCCCGCTTCGCTTGGGATTGACTCCGACATCCCGTATCACGATCTCGGCGTGGGGATGAATTGCGCCGGCAACAAGCCAGAAGGCAGCGGAGCTGAGGTCACCAGGGATATGAAGGTCGATGGCGGACAAGGGGCTTGGTGAGAGAGTTATCCTGCGGCCCTCGATTTCTATCTTGCCTCCCATCGCTTGCAGCATCCGCTCGGTGTGGTCTCGGCTGAATGCCGGCTCCTCGACGGTGGTATCATGCTGGGCGAAAAGCCCTGCCAGCAGAATGGCTGATTTCACCTGAGCGCTGGCGACGGGGAGTTGGTATCGGATGCCATGGAGCTGGCCTCCTTTTATCACCAGCGGGGCTCGAGAGCCGTGCTCTCGGCCCCAGATATCGGCGCCCATAAGTCGAAGGGGCTGGATCAGGCGGTCCATGGGTCGGGAGCGAAGCGACTCATCTCCGGTGATGATGGAGAGGAAGGGCTGGGCGGAAAGAAGCCCGGCGAGAAGGCGCATCGTGGTCCCGCTATTACCGGCATCGAGCACATCATCAGGCTCCGTCAAACCTTCCATCCCTTTGCCAAAAACGGCAACGCTGGTCCCTTGATCTTCGATCTCCACCCCCAGAGCCCTGAGACAGGAGACAGTGGACCGGAAATCAGCAGAAGGCGAGAAGTTACTGATCCTGCCCTTGCCCAAGGCTATGCTGTTCAAGATCGCGGCGCGGTGGGAGATGGACTTGTCGCCCGGAGGCACAACCTCCCCCCTGAGGGCGCGGCTCTGCTTCACCCTTTGTTCCATTTTAGCCTTGACGCTCTTGAAGCCATTTCCTGCGTGCCTGTTGAGCGCGAAGAAATGCCTCCATCAGTTCCTCGCCACCTTCCGATATCAGGCGGCGATATTTCCTCAATTCCTCGATATACTGATCCATCCAGTTGACAATGTTGACTTGGTTAGTGAAACAGATATCCCGGCTCATCTCAGGGTCTCCCAGCGCAAGGCGAGACAGGTCGCGATAGCCACTGGCGGCAAGCCTGGACATCTCAGCCCATGAGGGGTCATTGGCAGTGGCGGAGACCAGAGCCGCCGACAATAGCATGGGCAAGTGGCTGACCGCGGCCACAAAGTTATCATGCGCTGCCGGGTCGATGAAGAGAGGGTTTGCCCCTACCAGCCTTACCACCCTGGTCATCGATTGCACTGCTTCTGAGCTTGCGCTTGATTTCGGAGTCAGGCAATAAATGCAGCCGTTGAATAGTTCAACCTCAGCACCATCGAGCCCGGAGATCTCCTTCCCGGTCATGGGATGACCACCGATAAAGTCCACTGTCGGTGGCAGCAAATGCTGAGCCCACTTCATGACCTCCATCTTGGTGCTCCCGGTGTCGGTGACGATGCACTGTGCTGGCAAGTGAGCCGCGATCTGTTGCAAGATATTCCTGATAGTCAATACCGGGGTGGCGATGATGACCATGCTGGCCCTTTCTACCGCAGCGCTGAGCTCGGCTTCGGCTCTATCGATAACACCAAGGCTCAATGCTTTGCTGGCTGTCTCTGGCTTTCGGCTGAAGCCTGAAATCTCCATCTCAGCTCCCCCGGCTCGTTTTAGCGCCAATCCCAGGGAACCGCCGATAAGCCCAAGTCCAATGATTGCTACTCGCTCCATCTCAAAGACTGATTATAGCATACCCAGACATTCTAAAACCAATGCGTCACGTTGATGCCGCCCACGGTAAGTGCGGTGACGATGATGCCAGCAAGAAGCACCCCAAGGGCGATCAAGGGCAATGCCCTCTTCGGGGGGATATCGAACGCCCACGCTGCTATGCATCCAGTCCAAGCGCCGGTAAAAGGCAAGGGCACGGCCACCAGAGGGACAAGGAAAAAAGCTCCGTACTTCTGGAACCGGTTTCCCTGTGATGTGCGCAGGCGCTCAGCCCGCCAATTTAACAAGCGCCCTGCTGGATTAGGGAAGGAAGTCAAGAGCCTTGACAGCCGCGGAAGTAGCCACAGAAGAAAAAAGACCGGGATCATATTCCCCAGGAGGGACAGTAGAAAAGCCACATACCAGGGCTGCCCGAATTCTAGAATGCCCAGCGGTATCGCCGCCCGTAGCTCGGCTATGGGACTCATGGCAATGAGTATGATATAGAGCGCTTCCATCACGAAGTCATACTGCGATGGCTATGATTCCAGCTCACGGCCCTGGAGATTCCGAAGATAGATTTTGGCCTTTTTCCACTCACTTGTCAATGTTTTCCTTAGCTCTGAGGGTATTGACAAAGTACTATTCCTCTGTTATAGTAGCTAACACAATTGCATAGGGTAAAGGCTGCGAACAAGGCGAGTACGCTTCGAGCCGGGCTACAGAGAGTCAGATAAGGTGAGAGCTGATGCCAGCGCCGGGGCGGAATGGGCTTGGGAGCTGCAAACCGAAAGGCACTGCTGAGTAGGCTTTGTCGGAGAGGCACCGTTATCAGGGCTTAGGGTATCGAGGAGTTGCCTCCGTACCTGAAAGAGATGGTTATCATCCGCGAGGGTGGTAACTAAAAAGGGTGGCACCGCGGGTTAACCCCCGCCCCTTGGGGCGGGGGTTTTGTTTTGGCAAAGGAGGTCAAATATGTAGTATATGTCCAAGTAGCGGGACAGAGTAATTGAAAGGAGGCGAAATGCAGACTAAGTTCATTTTGACAGAGAAGGAAATGCCCACTGCCTGGTACAACATTCAGGCGGACCTGCCAGTGCCGTTGCCGCCACTGGTTCATCCAGGCACCAAGGAGCCGACACGTTTGCCCCCTCCCTTGTTCCCGGAGGCGCTCAATGAGCAGGAGTTCAGCAAAGAGCGCTACATCGAAATCCCAGAAGAGATACTGCAGGTGTATAGGATGTGGCGGCCGACGCCATTGTTCCGCGCCTATCGGCTGGAGAAGGCGCTTGATACCCCGGCGAAGATATTCTACAAATACGAAGGGGTCAGCGCTGCCGGCAGCCATAAGCCAAACACTGCCGTGGCCCAGGCATACTATGCTAAGAAGGAAGGGGCTAAACGCCTGACCACGGAGACCGGCGCCGGGCAGTGGGGCAGCGCCCTGTCCCTGGGCTGCCAGTTCTTCGGCCTGGAATGCAAGGTCTATATGGTCAAGGTCAGCTACTATCAGAAGCCCTATCGCCGGGTGATGATGGAGACCTGGGGGGCTAAGTGTGTGCCCAGCCCCAGCCAGGACACTGCAATCGGGCGCCGCATCTTGGCCGAAGACCCCGAGTGCACTGGGAGCCTGGGCATCGCCATCAGCGAGGCGGTGGAAGATGCCGGCAGCCGCGATGATACCTTCTACTCCCTGGGCAGCGTGCTCAACCATGTCTTGATGCACCAGACCATCGTCGGCCAGGAGGCTCAGAAGCAGATGGAGATAGCCGATGCCTATCCCGATATGATCATCGGTTGCATCGGAGGCGGCTCAAACTTCGCCGGCGTCTTCCTGCCCTTTGTCAAGGGTAAGATTGAAGGCAAAACGCCAGATTTGCGCATCATCTGCTGTGAGCCCCAAGCCTGCCCCAGTGTCACCAAGGGACCCTATGCCTGGGACTACGGTGACGTCGCCGGGATGGCTCCCATAGCTCTGATGTATACCCTGGGCCACACCTTCGTCCCGCCCCCGGTCCATGCTGGCGGACTTCGCTACCATGGCATGGCGCCCATTATCTGCCACCTCCATCGTCTTGGGTTCGTGGAGGCAGTGGCTCTCTATCAGAGGCCTATATTTGAGGCTGCGGTGATGTTTGCCCGAAGTGAGGGCATTCTTCCAGCGCCAGAGCCAGCACACTGCATTAGAGTGGCAATCGATGAAGCCCTCAAGTGCCGGGAAACAGGGGAGAAAAAGACCATCCTTATTGCCCTGAGCGGGCATGGTCACTTCGACCTCGGCGCCTATGATGAGTACCTCATGGGCAAGCTCGAGGACTACGAGTATCCCAAGGAGAAGGTAGAGGAGGCGCTGACTCATCTGCCCGAGGTCCCAATCCCTATCCCACCGCCCGCAATCCGTGTGCCAGCGCGTTGACCTGTTCTCAGGGAGAAGCTAGGATAGGTGTCAAAGGTTAACAGCTCACCTGCACCACCTTTGGGGTGAGCTGTTAACCGCTCACTTGTGGTGCCGGAGATGATCGAAGTACAGAAAGGGGACTTTTCGGCAGACGAGATCGTTGCCGGGATGAAAAAGCCGCAAATCGGCGCGATAGTGGTATATGTGGGCACAGTGCGAAATTTCTCCGCCGGGAAACAAATTGAGCGCTTAGAATTCGCCGTCGATGACGAGGCTATCAGCAAAAGGCTGGAGGAGATAGAGAAGGCGGCTCGTGACAATTTTGCCATCGATGACATTGTGATAGTGCATCGTGTGGGAACCTTGAGGGTTTCCGATAATATCTTGCTCATAGCGGTGAGCGCTGCTCACCGCGAGCCAGCTTTCAATGCCTGTGGATATATAATTGACACTATAAAAATTGCCCATGCTCTGTGGAGAAAGGAAAAGTAGAAGGGCCAAGGGTGTCCGAGATGTGGGCTTTGGGCCTTTTACTCCTCGTTGCTATTGCCATCTCAATACGATATATAGGTAAGAAGCTGGCACCGGTACTAATACCATCCGGCAGGCTCAAGGCCATTGCCGCATGTTTGATCGGCGGCTTCATCGGCAGCCTCATTTTCCGGCTGTGCCATCTTGGAGATGCAACTGTGGTCGCTGAGATTAACCTGATAGGGGCTATTTTAGGCACTGTGGCTTTGCTCCTCTTAGTTGGGATCTATCCCTTTGTCAAGACCTTTTTCGGCAAAATATGATTATCTGGCTATGCGCCCCTCGCTGCCCTGTGATGAGGTATCTGCCTTGTCCTGCGAAAATGAGTGAGACCGACCACGCAGGGGAGGGCAATGCTATAAGCGATGAGCAGCCCAGGCAGCCCAAGCAACCAAACCACCAACGGCAGGGGAATGAAAAGGAAGGCGCTGGCAAAGACGACATTGCGAGTAGCAAGAAAGGGCACGGCAGCGAAGGCCAATAGTATCAGCATCGCTTTTGGCATCAAAACCAGCAACACGCCAATAGTGGTGCTTTCACCTCGACCACCCCGAAACCCAATATAAATTGGCCAATTGTGGCCGATTACCGCCGCCAATCCGGCGATGAGCAAAACGGCCATAGAGACATTGAGCACCATCGCTATCGTGATGGCCAGCATGCCCTTTGCCACATCGGCAAGCGCTACTGCGATCCCAGCCCTGGCTCCTATCTCGCGGAAGACGTTGGCAGCGCCCATATTCCCATCGCCAACAGCTCGGATGTCAACACCCCTCGCCACGCGTCCAACGATATAAGCGCAAGGAATAGAGCCCAGGAGGTAACTGAGCAAGACGGTCAAAGCCGCTGTGACAACCATAGTATCATTATGCCTTCTTGGCTCTCATAGTCTATCAGAATCAACTCCGAGTGAGGATTTCTGCTATAATAGGTTTCAAAGGCCAGCGTAGCTCAGCGGTAGAGCAGCGGTTTCGTAAACCGCAGGTCATCGGTCCGAATCCGATCGCTGGCTTAACAAATTCGGATCGGTTACGCCCTCGCCTTCACTTCCCACTCCCACTCGCCTGTAACAAACACCCGGAGATCGCCTGACTCCGCGTCAATGACAAACATTGCCTCCCTGATTTCAAGCGCGTCCGCCACCTTATAGGATATGTTCCCTTTCCACGTTTCAGCTACGCGATCTAAGGCGCAAAAGGTGACATCATACTCGGCTACCCTACCAAGCTTGTCCTCATAGTAACCACGCCTCAAGGCATCGTCAACGGTCGTCAGGACTTGAGCTAATGTGACTGCCATTCTCACCTCCCGTAATTAAACCCATCCACCGCCTGTAACGGCAACACCACCGCCGTTACCGCTAACACTAAGGGAATTAAAGAAAGTATATCTTTGGTCCATAGGGTTTGTCAATAGATGAACACAAGCGGAGGCAAAGATCAAAGCTTAGTCAATAGGCCCCTTGCCCCCTTCTTCCCCCCTTTCAGCAGGCTTTCTTCTCATCAGCTGATCGAAAGCGTCAAACCACCTCACTTTTACCTCATCAGGCCAACTCGGGTCGAAGCTAGGGAATTTGCTCAGAAGCATTTCCTCCCAAGCTATCCTCGCTGGAAATCCTGCAGGTACTTCCGAAACCATTCCACCTTTTCCCTTATGCCAGGATGGTTTTGTGGCAGCTCTCTTGGGCCTGTTTGTCGTTCTTGTAGCTCTCGTCTTTTTTAATATAAAAGGGGAAAGGGGAATGTCGGCATCATTCGCCGCTGCCACAAAGAATGCAATACACTTCCGTCCCACATCCCCTTCCGCGCCTTGTTGTTTGAATTTCTCGCCCAGCTCGGCAGGGGTTGCTCGCTCCAATTCCAGGCTGTCAAACACAAATGCGTACTTATCTCTTACGATCCCTTTGAGCGTCTCCTGCCGTTCTCTACCTTCGGATTCAACTATTCTGACCAACTTCTCAGTTGGCCTATCACCCTCATCTATGAGGCTGAGAAATCGCAGCGCAGTCATAAGCTGGATGCCGGTGCTCCCTGCCATTTTAGTTCCCCAGTAGCTTCTATCAACACGAGATGGAATTCCTTGCCCAAGGTCCAGAAGAAAATTGCGAAACGTTCGATACGAAACATAAGGGGGGAGACGCTTCGCATCGTTTGCTTCAGCCATTGTAACCACCTTTGGCTAAATTCCACATTTTATCACATCATACCAAATTCCATTTGTCAATACCAGTTTGGAGAATTTTGGACAGAATTTTGCTGTGCGTTATGGAATTTATTATGATGGCTAAAGACGAAAACGTCAAGGGGATATAATGAGCAAAGGAGCGTTGGTTCTGGTGAGAACCTGTAGCGGGAAGCCTTTGGCAAGGCGTATTTGGAAGGAGAGTGAGCGCGGCGTATTGATCTGCCGCGACGAAGGTTATATGGCGTGGCAGTCAACAGGGGAGGAACCGCGCGTGGCAGAGTTGAAGGTCGAAGCAGTCTTCATATACGAGCAGGAGCTGCTCTCGAAATTGGAGACGGCGTATCACGGACAGGCAGATGCTCATTTGCAGGACCTTTGGCAACAGGCTACGCCATATTATAATGGCAGGATAGAAAAACTGGCTGTGCCAGCCAGTTAAGATGTGCTTCCCTCGGACAGGCTCTTAGGGATGCGGCCACGGCGGGGAGGGCTTGACGCTGCAACTGACAGGGTGCTATGCTACTTGGTGGCAGCAAGTCGCATAGCACGTTTATAATTCCTAAACCACGGTCATCGGTCTGAATGCGAACACAGGCTTAGCAAGATGAGCAGGTTTTTGGACAAGCTGGAGCGAATCTGGGCTGGCAAAGCTCAGCCCATAGGGTTTGGCCCCCAAACTGCTAAGGCCAAGAGCCCTGCTATGGCAATCGTGACCAGATTATCCCCGGGCGAGCCCGATATGGCAGCCCTCAGTGGAGAAGAGGGCGCCGATGCCCTTCTGGTCTCCATTGATGACTTGGAACGAGGAGCTGAGACACTCTCCCGGGTTAGCCAAGTGGCGGGAGATATTCCTTTGGGGGTCTCAGTTAAAGCGGTCACCAAGGATGATGTGGAGCAGCTGATCGAGCTGGGATGTGATTTCCTACTTTTCAATGCCAATGAAGTGCCAGCAGCTATCCTGAGCGAAACAAGGATTGGCAAGGTGATGGAGGTTGACCCCTCGCTGAGCGATAGCCTGGCGAGGACCATCGCCCGCTTGCCCATCGATGCTGTGTTCTTCAGCGCTGAGCAACAACCTCTCAGCGTGCGCCAGCTAATGGACTACGCACGCTTAGCCAGTCTGGTGGGCAAGCCTTCCCTCGTGGCATTGCCTGCAGCGCTGCGCAGCGAGGACATCGAGGGGCTATGGCAAGCCGGGGTGCGGGGTCTGGTTTTGACCCTGGAGCGGCAGGAATTATCTCAAGTGAGAGAAATGATCCAAGCCCTGCCACCGACAAAGAAGAGAGCGGAAAAAGGGATGGATGTGCTCTTGCCTGCCGTCGAGTGGCCAAGCGAAGAGGAGCAAGAGATTTAGCCCTTACCCTTTAGCTCCTCGATCTCGTTTTCCACTTCCTTAAGCTCGGCCTCTAATTCCTCCTTATATCGCTCCAGCATGCGCAAATACTCCTCGCGACGAGGAAAAGGCATCGGCCCATAGAAATGGAAGCCAAAGGGGGAAAGTCTGAATCCGAAAAAGCCAGAGCTCCAGTGATGCATTTCCACCCCCCAACTTCATCCTTCATCTGTTTTAGGCTGTTGCCATAGCTTTGACAAGTTCACCCTGGTTACGCATAGACAGAAGATAGTGCTATAATTAAGGAAATCGGCGGGGGGAGTATGCGGGAGGCGATGCTCTATGAGAAGCTGCCCAATTCGGTAGT
>Ga0209427_10005740_pt1 | contig 14224 bp, 14 predicted proteins | sample DeeMarSWOR136_30_FD_187465 | JGI IMG/M metagenome (GOLD analysis project Ga0209427, IMG submission 187465) | Marine sediment microbial communities from White Oak River estuary, North Carolina - WOR-1-36_30 (SPAdes) (version 2) | ecosystem: Environmental > Aquatic > Marine > Intertidal zone >... | reverse complement strand
AATGGGAAGGAAGATAGGTAGAAAGGTCATAAACTATGCAATTTGGCTTTACTGCTTGATATTGTTGATCTACCAATTCTACTTGTTGGGTATTGAAACCAATCGAGAGGGTAATTTGGGCTCCCGCAGTTTCAATATCACTCCAGTAATTCGCAAAATCTTCTGATGTTGCATTTAAGGGGTATGCTATATGCTCTACCACAGTTAAGCCAATATAAGGAAAGAAGTCTTTAAATGCATCATAAATAGAATAAGTAAACCAATCATCACTACGGATGATGGCGAGTTTGTCCACTATTCCACCATATATTATGCTTAAGTAATTAGCAAGATACATAATGTATGTACCAACATCAACTCCCCATGCAGTAGCATTGTACGGCATGACTCTAAAAAAATACTTATATCTTTCATAATTGTCTAATACATTTTGACAATGTATAGTCCCAAAATTGCCAGTACCAAGAAAAGGAATTTTATTATTCATTACTACTTCTAAATAATTAATTAAAGATCTTTCAGATCCTCCCATGATGAAATGGGGATCATGTTTCTTTATCATGCATTTCGCAGCTTTAATTCCATCCTCTATTGTTCCCATCACTTCTTTTGTGTCCTCCGAGACGATGCCTATATAATATTGAGTGCCGCTGATCAAAATACCTCCCCCTTCATTTATCTCTCTAGCAGCTAGCAATGCTCCATTCCATGCATGTTCTCCTGTAATATCATTCATGTCATTCAATATCCCAATTTTCACTATCCGTTTTAATTTTATGGATTCTGAAACTCCAGGGACAAGATATGAACGTACGTATATATCATATAAATAAGGTTCACTATTTATCTTGCATTTCTTATCATAATTGCTGTAATTATAAGTATTTCCTTGCAAAAATAAGTTAAGGAAAAAAATCGTGAGAAGAGATAATACTCTCCATTCTTTTCTATTTATCATTATGTTTTCATATATATTGGCTTTCTTAAAGTAATTAGGATTATCTAAAATATAATTATTTTGCATATCTTATACATGTTGATTAGGTTTATCACATCTATGATTAAAAATGAGAGAGCTAAAATTAATTTGTGAAGGATTTATAGTTTATTATTGCTATTGATTTTCAGAGTTCAATTTCACTGTTGCATGCCCAACATTTTTCGCCCTTGTTCTTCAAGACAGTAGCACATTTCATGCAATAATAAGTATCACATGATGGGCATGAATACATTGCACCAACGATTTTGCCTCTATGAACAATACAGACATGATAATCTTTTTCTACACTCACTTCAGCTTCAGTTTTTCGTAAATCCTCTAATTCAGGAGGGTTTAATATACTCTCTGAGATTAATTTTTGTCTTGAGGATTTTTTTCTAAAAATATACATACCCGCCACAAATATTACACAGGTTATAGAAATCACGATTATTACTACAGTTGCAAGAGGAAAATCATTTTTAGGAGGATCTTTTATACACTTATTTTTTTTAAAAATATTTCCTTCACAATTTTCTTCTTCCACGTGAGCTAACTCATTGCCACATACATCGTTTTTAAATATATAATTATTATTAGAGTCGTTTAAAAAAAGACCAAATTTATTATTGTATATGTTATTTTTTATGACGTTAGTGATATTAGAGTTTTCCAAATATATTCCATATTGATTGTCATGTACATTATTTTTGCTAATAGTATATTCATAACAGTCAATTGAATAGATCCCCGCATCAATGTTATAGCTTACATTGTTTCGATATATTAAATTAGAATATACGTCTTCTAAATGAATCCCATATTTATTATTGGTGACTGTATTTCCTGAAATTGAAATATTCCAACTCTCTCCCAAGACTTCTATCCCTGAATCCTCGTTTTCATATATTATACACCCTATAATTTTGTTAATACGACTGCTGGATGATATACTTATCCCGGAATTACCATTTGTATTTACTCTATTTCCTGAAATGTTATTATTATGACATATATGTAAATTTATTCCTTTATCATCGTTGTTATTTATAATATTATCAGATATGAGATTATGCTCACAATAGTTCATTAAATAGATGCCAACATTATTATGACTAATATTGTTTCCTGTAATATTGTTTTGATTAGACCAGGAACTCAATTTTATCCCATTACCGGTGTTGTTATTCACAATGTTTCCAGAAATGCTGTTTTTATTACATTCTCTTTTTAAAATTATCCCGTTTCCATTATTATATGAGCAGTTATTGTCAATTAATTTTCCGTTGGTAACATACATTAACGTGATTCCTCCATCTTTATCAAGATCAGATCCAGAGTGATATAATATACAATTTTTAATTATAAAATTCTCATCGGAATTAATAATCTCAATACAACTCCCCGAAACTTGACCATCAATCGTAACATTCTCGATTAGGTAGGGATCGTTCCAAGTACCTGATCCAGAACACCAAGCACTATCAGTAGCTGTTTTACTCCAATTGTAATCGGGATCATTATTATCTATGAATATAGGAGAACCTGTAAGATACCAGTGGTCTGCGGGCTTTAAATTCTTTTGAACATGACTTTCGATATTTGAGAGTGATTTAAATGAATTGATATTAACATTTGAAAACAGGTTACTTAATACCGACAAAAAGACTGCTAAAATAATAAAGGTGAAGATAATTTTTTTATTAGATTTCATGAATATTTCAATTATACGATGGATAAATCGATAATCTTGTTTATTATTCCATAGCTTCTAAACATTGTCTTATTAATTAATTTTTCTAGAATATTATAAACTCTTGATAATGAGAAGCATAACTATTTAAACTTATTAATAAATTCCTTTAAGGGAGTGGTATACTCATCTTTATACCAGAAAATGTTATTATGTCCAGCACCTTCAATTAAAATTAATTTTTTATCTATATCTTTAGCAAGATTGTCATAAATTAGTTTTCCTTCATCACAAGGGATAATCCAGTCTCTCGTCCCATGGATGATTAATACAGGTTTATTAATTCTCTTAATTCGCGTATCATTCGAATATTCTGTTAAAGTTTCTGGAGTTATACCTGGACCTTCCACTCTAAATAGTCTTGTCATCATGTTGTAAATGCTAGCAAAACCACTTTCAAAGATAATTCCCTTTAGGCTGTCAGGATTATGTAAACCGATCTCTGAAGCACAAACACTTCCAAGAGAACGTCCTAAAACAAATAAAGAATCCAAGAAATTATTTTCAATCAGCCATTTATGAAATTGAGTATATATTGGTAAAGCATCAGATATTAGACTTGTATAGAAAGGTTCTCCTGAGCTAAAACCATACCCTCGAAAATCTACTACTGCAAGATTTACTCCGCAATCAAAGAAAAAATCTATAAATTGTTGATAATCTGCAGCAATTTCTCCATTTCCATGGAATAATAAGATTGTAGGAAATTTTGAATCATTTAAGAAAAAAAATCCTCCAATAATAACATTTTTTTCAATCTGGAGATTTAAGATTTTTACATATTCGTTTACTTTAGGGGGGATTGGGATCTTTCGCGGGTAAAACACAATGTTTGAAACTGCGGGGCTGTCAAGGAATGATTTTTTTACCATTATATATATAGTATCCTATTCTATTTGAAAAAGATTGCCTTATTAGCTAATACTTAAAGAATTTTTACAAAAATAGAAAGTCTTAAATTTAATAAAAAAGAGTTTTTATATGCCTTAAAATCCAATTTAAAAAAAAATAGGGTGAATCCAAAATATGGGAATTTTTATGATAACAGTATGGTATCCAATGCATAAGGGAATAGAAATTGCTAAAATGTATTTAAAAGCCCCTCGAGAAATTCCTCATGTAACAAAATGGCGAATTTTCAATACTCCTGCGGGTAAAGATGGTATGAAACAATATCACTTAATTTATACTGAAAAAGGAAAAGCAGAAGAAGCTGCATTAGAACTGAATAAATATTTTGTACCATTTGCCACTCAAATTGAAGGATTTCACATAACAGTTGAAAATTTAATGGGAGTATCTGATTCATATAAAATGGTTGGAATGGAATGGAAATAAATTAATCAAAAATAATTATTAATTTTTTTTATCTCTTTTAGAAAGATAATAGAATAAAAATTGTAGTAATTAATACCATTAAGATTAGGATATTTGATTTTATAAAACCTTCCCTTGATCTTCTACAGCTTTTATAGCTTCCTTTAGTTTTTCAGAATCGCCAAGATAATAATTTTTAATTGGTTTCAAATCTTTATCTAGTTCATAAATAAGAGGGATACCTGTAGGGATATTCAATTTTATTATTTCTTCCTCAGAGACATTGTCAAGGTATTTCACTAATGCTCGTAAACTATTACCATGAGCTGATATTATTACTCTCTTTCCAGATTTAATAATTGGAGCAATTGAGTCATGCCAATAGGGTAAAACTCTCTCTATTGTATCTTTCAAACACTCAGATAGAGGGATATCATCAGGTGATAATTCCTTATATTTTGCCTCATTTCCCGGATATCTGGGATCGCTAGTTTTAAGAGCCGGAGGTGGGACATCATAACTCCTCCTCCAAATAAGAACTTGTTCTTCACCCAGTTCAGCTGCCATATTAGCTTTATAAAAACCTTGTAAAGCCCCATAATGTCGTTCATTTAATCTCCATGAACGGTAGACTGGTATCCACATCAAATCCATCTCATCTAAAACAATCCAAAGCGTTCTTATTCCTCTTTTAAGGACAGACGTAAATGCAATATCAAAAACAAAGCCACCTTCTTTTAATAATCTTGCTGCTTCCTTTGCTTCTTGAACTCCTTTTTCTGAAAGATCAATATCTGTCCAGCCCGTAAATCTATTTTCCTTATTCCAAATACTCTCTCCGTGCCTTAAAAGAACTAATACATACATTCAATAACACCAAAATAAAATTATAAATGTCGCTTAATTTGAATAGTATAGTTTAAACTTAATATATATCTCTTTATTTTTTTAAATATAAGATAATTTAAGATGATTGAATTGAAAGAAAATGGCATTTTAAAAGGAGCTCCTCGGCAAGAAATAAATTGGAGTAGAATAAAATTTGGGGAACCATTTAAAGAAGCATTAGACCAATTTAGAACAGATGTTCAAGATAGACATGATTTTGATTCTACATCATTACTTCAATTTGGATTATTTATGTCAATGGCAGTAATCAACATATTAAAAGAAAATGAAAAAAGGTTTGGAGTCGAAGGGCAACGAGCTGTAAATGATGCTTTGATTAAAACAGGATATGAGATGGGACGCCAAATCGCTGAAAACGTTGATATTCCTTCAGATGTTTCTGATATAGAACTAATGAGTTTCTTAGCGACTATTATTAACACTCAAGCTTGGACATCTATAGAAAATCCTAAAATTGAGAGTAAAGATAGATGTTCATTTGATATAATCTGGTGTCCACTCCAAGACATTTATACTGCTTTTGATTGTCGGGTCCAGCGTTATTTAGTCCAAGGAATTATTAATTATTTTAGAGATCATTTACTAAAATCTGAATTTCAGGTTGAATTCAAATGCACTATTCCTGCTGGCGCCGAGGTGTGTCATTTTGTAATTGAAAGAAAAAAACCAGGCGAGAAAGATAAATGGGAATCTTATTCAAAATTATTGGAACGTAAAGCGCTAAAAAGAATGAAAGAATATGAAAGAAATAAATAAAAAAAATATTTGAGGTTAACTAATTTTAGCTGTTATTTAGTCCTTTTTCCATCTTTTCCAATTTTTGATGTTTTTCTTCGTGTAATATCAGTATTTGGCTTTGAACTCCCTCCCAATAAGCTCCTTTGATTCCATAATATCGGAGAATTATTGCGGCAAGGATCAGAGCTATCCCGGGTATTAAACCAATAAACAGTCGAATTGCAAAAATAGCAGCTGCTGGTTGATCTAGGACTGGATCTTCTCCAAGAGGGTGAGGAATAAAATTAGCTAGATCTAATAATGCTGTGGGAATTATGATGGCAATGCTTTGTGCTGGTTTTGTTAATAATGCATTCACTCCAAAAAACATCGCCTCCCTTCTTACACCAGTCTTGAGCTCATCATCATCTGCACATTGAGCAAATAAAACGTTGGTAAAGATAAGTGGCCCCACAAAGCCAATAGAGGATATTGCTATAGATATATATACTAAAGCAAGGACATCCCACTCAGTGACAATAAATAACAATATTAATCCAGAACCACCGATTATTAAGAGTATTTGGTCACTCTTCACAACTCCCCATTTTTTAATTAACTTGGGTGTTACCCAAATTCCTAAAAGAAGCGGAATAAAAACAAATATCAGTAAAATTATTGTTGATTGCTGAACTACATAGTCCGCTACATAAAACAGTGAACCGATGATTAATGACTGGATTAGTATTCCCATGAAATTTGCTGCAACAACTATAAGAAAATCTTTATGTTTAAAAGTTTCTCTAATAGCGTCAAAAAAACCTAGAGGTTTGTCTACAACCGTAAATTCAGGTCTTTCTTTAAACTTATATGTAGTATACAAAATCAATGCCATGCCAACAATTCCCACTAAAACCATTGACATTAAGAGAAGAAAACGAGACTGATTTCGGAACAGATCTGGAATGATAAATCCAAATACAGTCCCAATAAGGCCAAAGAACTGAGCGAAAACGTTAAGACTTGTTCGCTCGTGTTCATCTTCAGTAATTTCAGGTAAAAGCGCCGAATATACAAGAAAAATAATTGTATAAGAAGTATCATATAAACATGTAGTTATAACCATCCACCAAAAAATTGACCAATCTCCCTCACTTCTACTTGGAGCAAACCAGACTAGAATGAATGTTAGTGCTAGAAATGGAGCAGTATACCTCATAAATGGGATTCTTCTACCCTTTTTAGCCCTTGATCTATCTGAAATTATCCCAAAGATAGGATCATTAACAGCATTGACAATTAAATAGATAATTTGAACATAATATATGATAGCAGCGTTTTCGACAAGACCTAAATAATCAACATAAAAAATAGGTAGTAAAGATGCGTATATTCCACTTATCAATGCCCCACCAAAACTTGCCATTCCCCATTGTAATTTTCTAGTATTTGAAAATTTAGGTGGTGTTATTGCTTTTTCCATTATAATTTAACTCAATTTTAGTTTTAATTAATTTTTAAAAAAAAATATATTGAAAATAACTCTACTTAATAATTTATTAAATTATTTATTTTTAAAAATTAGATTTAGATTATGTAATTTTACAACGTATGGATTTTATTCTTCTCTTATAAATTGAGAAGCATCAAAAGGGATTTTTTCTCCTGTATCAACAATTCTTCTTGTAGGTTCTCTTTTGGTTTCTTCAATTGCTTTCTGAGTTGGTTGATATTTGCGAGCAGGTCTGCCTATATAGATAAAGTCAGGCTCTAAAACTTGATTAATATGAGTAATGCACCACACACCCAAAGTTGCCCCTTTCCCTACAATAGTCCCTGGTGACACAATTGAATTGCCACCTAATACCACATGGTCGCCAATAACCACTTTTTTTATTAATAGATAATCATCACCGTCTATCCTAACGATGATACTTGAAAATACTTGAGCACCTTGACCAATCATTATGTTATTTCCAAATTCAATAAATTCTACATCAGACCATCCATCAAACATTGTACTTTTAAAGTCAGCTTTCATATCACACATCTTAAAAGCTAAATTAGAAACCCAAGGAAAACAGAAATTATTCCAGATCCAAAAGATAAATTTTTTAACAGAAACTCTTAAACAAAAGAAAGAATAATCTTTATCGTTCTTATCAATCCTGAAAAGGCCTTCTTTAGCTTTATGGATTAACTTTAAAATGATTAGCATTAGTTTACCAAGAAGTAAACTTATAAGTAAATAGGCCCCCCACCAAGCCAAAAAATCTATAAAAAATAGTAGGATTCTCCAGTGAAATAAATTTGAGTCCATAGCAAAACTAAAAAAAGTTAAAACCATAACAGTTGGCATTATTAAGGACAAAGCATGTAGTAAAAGATAGAGTAAAATAGCAGAGAAAGACATTGTATAAGCATTAGTAGTTATTGGGATCTGGGTAAGGTCTAGCTCGTTTACTGATTCAGAATTAATTTTCAGCTCAGTCATTATGCTCATCTCCAATAATCTTTAAAATTTCATTTTCCTTATACTTTTTAGCAGGAAATCCTCCAAATATTCCATTTTTTCCAAGTTTATCATACTTTATTGTCGCACACATGGGTAAAATAGTAGAGTTTTCTTCCATCTCTAATCCTGGTAATGCTCCACTTGCTACATTAAATACACAATTATCTCCTATTTTAGCACCGAAAAAAGTTAAATTTTCTTCACCATATACCCCATCAACTACGTGATTTGTTATATGAGAGAAAGTACCTACATAACAACTTTTTCCAAAATTAATATGACTATGAATAAAAGTATCTTCAATTATTGTACCTTTTCCCACTTTATTAGAACGTAGAAATCTTAATTCCCAATTTAATAACCATGGAAAAGGAGAACGAATAAAAGCGAATATAGGATATTTAAATAAAAAAGATCTGAAATGATAATAGTCTAACATTCTAGAAGATTCATTTAAATTCCTATCAAAAACACCTTGTTCAAGACCATGAACATCTGCCAATTTATAGAACCATTTTGTAAACAATGCCACAAAAAATAAATGGATTAAATAAATCGAAATTAAAATTAAAGGAGTGATAAAGGCAATTATTAAGGTATTAACTTCTAGGAAATTTTCGAGATTAAAAGGAGTAGTGAAGAAATTAGGAATTAACAAACCAAAAGTAAAAAGGATAAATAAAAATGCTGACAAAATAAAAGATCCTCCAATAATTATCCACCCTACAATAAGATAAAAATGAAAAGGAACTGACATTTCTTTTGCATGTGCATTGAGATTTTCTTCATTATATTTTTTTATAGTGTCAGCTTTAAAAATTAAGTTATTAAGTTTTCTAAAATCAACAATTTGAGACGTCTCCATAACTTTTTTAGCAGGTCTTCCACGATATAAGGAATCTCTTTCAAGGTGTTGATTGATTGTTGTCATTGAAATTGCATCCAAAATTGTATTTTTTTCAATTATTGTTCCGGGCATAACCACTGAATGCGCACCTATGATAACATTATCGTCAATAATCACCCTTTTTATGATCAATTTATTGTTGATGATCACATTAGACACTATCAAACTTCCTTGACCCACTTTTACATTTTTTCCAAAATCAACAAATTCAATATCAACCCAACCTTCACTTAGAGAATTAGAGAAAGAAGTCTTAACACCTAAAACCTTAAAAATTAAAATCTCAAAAAAAGGTAAGGATAACTGACGTGTTAACCAAGCGGGCCACTTTTTTATAACTGAGCGTAGACTCCAATAGCAATAGTCTTTATCATTTTTAGATCTTAAGAAGACTCCTTCCTTAGGTTTATGTATGATATTTGTAAATGTTAAGAAAATCTTTGATACTAATATTGAACTCAATATAAGAATAATTAAACCAATGAAAAATGTAAAAGGAAAAAGTATAAAAAACAATAAACTAAGTTTTGGAAAATGTTGCCAAAAGAACCATAACCAGATAATTGTTGGCTGAGAACTTAATATGATAATTACCAAATAATGAATTAGGTAACATTTCTTAGCAAGTGTATTTGTTGTTCTTGGACCCTCTCGTAAAGAGGCCGGTATCGAAATTTCACAATCACTTAATTTTATGTATTTATAAAGTTAAAATAAGAACAATCTTGTTATTAAATTTCCCATATAAACGAATTATTTTGACTAACCTATTTATTTCTATCTTATTCAATGAGATAAAATGAAAATTGGATAAAAGATTACTCCATTTCAAAATCTTTTATTAAATTAATATTTTTATTGGTGTCAATTGTTATTGCTATTAGTTTTATTTCTTCATCGCTTTCCTCCTCACTTTCGTCATTAATTTCATTTTCTGGGTCAAACATTACAAAATAAAAGACTTTTTCTTCACTTTCATATCCAACTTCCATTTCTCCGCAATCTTCAGGTAATAGTGCTTTTATATCCTCTGGAGCATTTTTCTTAAGAATTTCAAAGATTAAATCTTCATTTACTTTCTGTTTCTTTCGAATTTCTTTAATTTTAGCAAAATCAAATTCCCCTAAAGATTGCTGAGTTTGACTATTTAATTCATTCCATTCTTGAAATAAGCTTTTCAAATCTTGTTCTGCTGTCATATAAACACATTTGATTTAATTAGATTAAAATTACTTGTTTTTAAGGAAATAATTATTAATAGACATTCTATAATATATATAATATTCGAAAATAAAACAGGTTGAAAAATGTCAATTGAACTTCCAAAACCGCAACTAAAAGGAATTAAAAGTATTGAAGAATGTATTTTTGAGCGAGAAAGTGTTCGAAGATATAAAGATAAAAGTATTGAAATTGAAAAAATTGCACAGATCTTATGGGCCGCACAGGGAAAAAAAGGAAATAAAAGGACAGTGCCATCTGCTGGAGCTACATATCCCTTAGAAATTTATGTTACGTTAAAAGATAAAGGTTTCTTTCATTACAATCTCGAAAGACATAAACTTGAATTAGTTACTGAAGAAAATTTAACTGAAAAACTAGCTATAGCATCATGGAAACAGAATTTTATTGCTGAAGCGTATTTAAATGTATTAATTTGTGCTGAATATTCCAGAACTACCAAAAGATATGGTGAAAGAGGGATAAGATATGTATATATGGAAGTTGGACACTGTGGTCAAAATATACACCTACAAGCAGTAGCTTTAGGATTAGTTTCAGTGCCAATTGGAGCATATAAAGATGAGAAGGTTAAAGAGGTACTTGGGCTCCCCAAAAACATAGAACCTCTTTATATAATCCCAATTGGATATCCTTAAGATCTTATATGGTTTGTATTAATAATTCCTCTGATCTTCAAATTCCTTTTTTTCAATAATAAAATACATAAGATTAGGGAAATAATCTCGATATCGAACTTGTCCCATATATTTCATCCCAACTCGTTCAGCAACTCTCCAAGCTCTCGGACTTTTAGAATCTAGATAAGTAACTATTTTTGGGATTTCTAAGACTGAAAATGCATATTTAAAAAGCTTTACCAATGCTTCAATTGCATATCCATTGCTATGATATTCAGGTAATAACATATAATAACATATTGCTCCAGTCTCATTGTCCAAATTTTTTAATCCACAAGAACCAATACCCCTCTCATCCTCTTTTAAACAAATTTTAAATGCTAATTTAGGGTTTAAAGTGGTATAAGAATTGGTGATAGAAGTAAAAAAGGCTTTTGAATCATCGGAATCCATATTACTTAGTATAGTATTAAATATTCCAACACAGTTTGTATTCTCTATGAATCTAAGAAAAATATCAACATCATCCAATTTGAAGGGTTCAAGAGTAAGCCTTTTTGTTTCTAGTTTATTTGGAAATTTCATTGGAATATAGTTGATTTTTGATTTAATAAAATGTAAAAATGAATTTTAATAAATAATTTTAATTTAGCATATCATCAAATTAATAAAATATTCTAATGGCAAACCAAAATAACTTAATTAAAACAAAAATTAGAAGAAGAATTCTTTATAATTCTACAATTTTTTTGATATTTTTATTTTGGTTCTGTTATTCAATGTTGGATAATATTATTCTATTATATTTGATTTGTTTTGTGCTTATCTTTTTTATTATCTTTTCATTAATTATTGATTTAAAACAAGGATTGAATACTCAAAATACTATTATTTATATTTCATTATTGTTGATTCCTATTGTTTTTTTAATTGTTATTAGCTTTTCATACATTCCCTTTTCACCTCCTTTTTTTTTCTCGTTTACCAATTTAATTGGAATAAGGCATAAAATCGACATTCTTTCATTTTTAATATTATTCTCATTGATTCTTTTAAAATTAATTGGAATTAAAGTTTATATGAGGAAAAGTGCAGAAATCCTTGAAGCAGGAAAAGGAGATCCAATTTTTCAATTTTTTACTGTTGATGTGAATTATGAGAAAATAGTTTTGTTTATTCTCTTATTTCCTCTTAGCGCTTTTGTAGAAGAACTAATTTATAGGAGTTTATTGTTGAGTTTTTTCGTGTATTATTATAATTTGAATGTTTTGATTGGTATCGCAATTATATCTATTATATTTGGATTAGTGCATTTTTCCACTTCTAGAAATTGGGGGCATGTAATTTCTACACTAATATCATCAGTAATATATTCTTTTGCGTTAATTCAATTAGGCATACTCTACGCTTGGATACTACATCTGATAACTAATCTGTTTGTTATATTATTCTACTTTCAAGCAAGAAAATATAGGACGAGTAGTTAATTTATTAAATTTACTAAACTTTCCTATTTCAATAAAATGAAAATAAATTTTCGAGAAGCTAAAAGCATTATAACAAAGAGTAATATTCCTTCAATTGATTATGTTATAAATCCCTATACTGGGTGCCAACATGGATGCATTTACTGTTATGCTGAATTCATGATAAGATTTACAAACCATAAAGGGGATAAATGGGGACAATTTTTAGATATTAAAACGTTTAGTTTGGATAAGATTAGACCGCAAAGATATAATGGTAAAAGGCTCTTACTTAGTTCTGTAACAGATCCATATATACCTTTAGAACTGAAATATCAAAATACAAGAAAAATTTTAGAAAAATTAATCGGTACAACAGCACATATATCTATTCTTACTAAATCAAAATTTGTTGAAAGAGATATTGATTTATTTAAGAAATTTGATAATTTAGAAGTAGGGATATCCATAAGTACATTAAATGCAGAATTTGCTAAAATTATTGAGCGAAGTGCATCCAGACCGGAAGAACGGTTAGCATCTCTTAAAAAAATTCATGATAATGGAATTAAAACATATACATTTATTTCTCCATTCTTTCCAAAAATCACTGATTATAAAGCTATTATACAAAAAACTATAGATTATACTGACTCTTATATGTTTGAAAATTTAAACTTCAGACCACATAATATTCCAAGAATATTCAAAATAATACAAGAAAATTACCCTAGCCTTCTATCTATTTATGAAAAATTTAGAAATGATCATTCTCAATGGGATCTTATTGAATCTGAAATAGATGCATATTGTAAAAATCTAAATATTGAATATTATATTGAATTTCATCATGGTGGTTTTTCTAAAAGTTAAATTTTAAATCCTTCAATTAAAAAGAGTATATTAGTTAAATGCCAAGTAGTTTATTGTCTCATCAAGCACCAGGATTGATTTTAAAAATTAAATATCCTAAAAAATTCGATGGAACAGCTTTATGTATTAGTACATTTGTTCCAGATATATGTGTGGTTATTGATCCCTTTTTCTCCTTTAACTTTAGGGGCATTACTCATAGTTTATTAGGATTGGTATTATTTAATATACCTATAACTATGTTATTAACAATATTATTTTGTAAGTACATTGCTCCTTTTATTTCTGCAATAGCGAAGAAAACTGGGAGTTTATATAAACCTTTAAGATATTTTGGTTTAGATGAGTGGGATTATTTAAAGAAAAAAGAATTTAACAAGAAATTTTATTTTATAGCTTCATATTCAGCCTTATTGGGTGGTCTAACTCATCTTTTACTCGATCTTCCAGCCCATGCAACTATTGAGTTATTTTTTCCTGTAATTTTGCAATCTCCTGACTTCTTATTACACTCAATTGTAGATTTTGGTACAATTAATATCGGACAAATGCAAATCGAACGAAATTTAACGGTGTATCAATTATTGTGGATTATTGAAACCTTAATTACATTAATCTTATCTCTTTATCTGCTTAGGTATATTAAAATGCATAAATTAATCAGTAAATGGTACACATAAAAAGGTCTATTCCTATTTTGAAAGAAGAATTAATTTAAAAGAAATTTATTTAACTTCAATATGAAAGAGTAAAATTAAGAATACTGTATAATTTATATTTCATTATTGTCTTTAACATTAGCTTCTTAAATTTAATTTAAACTTTATTTATCATATAATATGGCAAATTCATCTTCAGTTAATAAAATAAATTCTGAGTATAAGAAAAAATTAAAGGAACTTGAGATAAAATTAGCTAAAAATCAT
>Ga0209427_10005739_pt1 | contig 14226 bp, 11 predicted proteins | sample DeeMarSWOR136_30_FD_187465 | JGI IMG/M metagenome (GOLD analysis project Ga0209427, IMG submission 187465) | Marine sediment microbial communities from White Oak River estuary, North Carolina - WOR-1-36_30 (SPAdes) (version 2) | ecosystem: Environmental > Aquatic > Marine > Intertidal zone >... | reverse complement strand
GGTCCTCAGGCATTTCTTGTATATCCTTTCAAACATGTCGCGTCCGAGCACCGAGTCAAGGGCGCTGATGATGCTGTAGCCTTTGCTGTGGGTGACGGTGTTGTTGCGATCGTAGTTGATCTTTCTCAACTGAGCTGGAGGGATATCCACGGTGGTGTCATGGTGCATGGAGACTCCCCGGATATAATTGCTCATCCAGCCCGCCCGGCGTTGGGGATCGATCTTTCGAGCGAGGATATACTCGGTATCGGCGAATATCCCCATCCCTATCCAAACCCAGGCGGGTTCGTCGGGATCGAGGACGTATTCGCCCCAGTACTCATGCCCGATCTCATGAGCCGTGATCCGCTGCCACCATAAAAGCGATTCGCCTTTTTTAAACGTCTCCTGGCCATGGATGACCACGATCCCCGTGGCAAAGGGATAACCTCCCCAGCGGCCCCTGCCTCCGGGAATTATGTACAGGAATTCAAAGGGATAGAATCCCAGCCAGTCCTTATAATATCGGATGGCGTCAACCGCGGTATCCAGGCAGACCGCCGCACACTCGGCCCCTTTCTCTGTGGATAACGCGGTCACCAGGATACCCTCGATTTCTCGGGATCTGGCAATCTGTTTTTTACCCAGGTAAATACCGAAGGTTCTCGCCCCATCGATCTCGTAGCGGCCTGTCTTCTGGTTGAGCCGACCGCTGACAGCCAGAGCGTATCCTAGCGGTATATCGAGCTTGACCGAGAAGGAATCATGCAGGGGAAGTCCATCCCACCAGATCCGCGGATACCAGTGAGTTGATCCGAACTCTGTTTTCTCGCTTTGAGACCCGAAGGATTCTTTGAAAGCGATGTCAAATTCGAGCTTCGATCCGGGTTTCACCGGTTCTGAAAGCCTGTAAAAAAGAAGAGAAGATACGGATGGAGCACTCTTGAAATTCATCAGTTCGAGCTGCCTTCCTGCCGCCCGGATATCCAACGAATAGGCTTCGCCTATATTCCAGTCAAAAGCCACGACGCTGATCGGCCTGTCAGAATCATTCATCAAAGTCACTCTCTGTTTCCCCTCGATGAATCCTTTGTTCAGGTCTATCCGGGCGTCGATCGTGTAATGACATTTGGGCGGGTCAACGGGCACCCAGAAGCCATCCTGGCCGCAGACGAATGGCACTGCGACAAGGCTGAAGGAAAAAATGAAGAGAATGATGAACGAAGCAGAAAGGATTCGCTTTAAAAATGAACTCATTCTAAGCCTCCAGTTAATATTCATGAAACAATCAATGAGATTTCCCTCCAATTTGTATACCCAGTTTCCCTTAAAAACGTTTACACATAAATTGGGGACAGTCCCCAATTTCTAGATAAAAAAATGTTTACTAGACTTTACTCAATAAATCGGAGTCTTTCCCCGACCTCGATGCATTCAAGAAAGAATTCATTCCTTATATCTCTCTTTTTATCTCTCCAGCAAGGAAATCAGCCATTTTTTCCAAATAAACTTCCCCTCTTTCTGCGGAGGCTTTTGTAGGATCCCCCAGGACTCCGATTTTCGTTAAAGCGGGCATTCCTTTCTCCAAGATGATCTTGAGCTCTTCCTCGCCAAGAGGTCCAAGGTAACCAGGAGTAAAACGGTCTTTTTTTACCAGATCTTCGGCAAGAGCTAAAATGATTGTGGTCTCATTCTCTCCTGCGTGGGCTCCTGCCTCTTCTTTTTTAATCCCGAATTCAGCGGATATATCATACAAACGACCGACGAACTTCATGAGATCGGTGTATCCCGTGATTGTAACCTGGGGATATTTCTTCTTTTGATCATTGATTGCTTCCTGTACTGCCGTGAAATTCCCTCCATGGCTGGGAAGATAGACAATCGTTTCAAAACCCTGCTTCACAAGGCTTTCTGTATAATCATCGATGATCATCTTTAGCGTCCCAGCCTTGATCGAAATCGTCCCTGGAAAGGCCAGATGGTGTTCGGAACAACCCACACAGATTGTCTTGGCCTGTAAAGCCTTTCCTAACTTTAAAACAACCCTCCGGGCAATCTCATCCCCGATAAGAGTATCGGTTTTGGTCGGCAGATAGGGTCCGTGTTGCTCGGTTGAACCCACTGCCACGACCACCGTCGTGAATCCCTCATCTATGGCCTTCTTTATATCCGGCCAGTTCATGTCTTCCATCCGGATGGTTTTCATGGCTGTGCCTCCAAAATATTTTTGTATTTTTGTCCACGCTATTTCCTTCCATCATAGTCCATGGATAATCAAAAATCAAAAAAAGGCGGGTTGGGGAAGGATCTTCTATGATAAGGGGAATATCCGATCAATTTTGACGTACGGCGGCTGGTTCCCCTCCTTCGAAGCCCATGAAAGGAGGTGGAAGGGACTCGGCTTGGATAGGATGGAAACAAGCGATGCGCTTCTCAACTCGTATTAAGGCAGTAATTCGGGTGGCATTCTCTATGGAGTGAGCCTGGATCCTTATTTACTTCGCTTGCATGAGAAATGGAGGCGCTTCCACAGGATATTCTATTGACAGGATTACCCGGGTACTCTTCCCCAAAAAACCGAATAGGTAAAAAAAGCGCAGTAATCCGGAAGATTCAAGATGAAATCCGGGGACTCGGGCAGACAGAGACGCTGGTATTCCCCCCAATCCTCCTCTGATACCTCAGGCTGCCGTTCGCCCCAGAGCATCTCGATAAGAGAAATCAGCGCTGTCCGGATTTCTTTGCTCAGAGGGGCCCGAACGTCACCTACGAAGGTTCGGGCCTCAGGCTCTAAAAGGCCGATCTCCTGGAACCAGCCCAGTGCTCGGGAGAAGATCGATTCGGGTTCTTTTCCCTTCACATAGGGGATGACCGCCGAACAGGTGGCATTCAGCCTGGCTTCCAGCAGCGGATATCCCGGAAGAAGCTGCTGGGAAGACCAGGCCAGGAGGACCACCATGCCTCCAGGTTTGACCACCCGGGCCAGTTCCTTGAGAAGCGAGAGAGGTTTATCAGCAGAAGGGTAGCCTGCGCAGTCTGAACTCCAAACCCAGTCGAAACTGTCATCCTCAAAGGGAAGCTTGTGGATATCACCTTCCTTAAATGAAATCTGACCCGAAAGGCCGGATTCCTTCACGATTCTCTCTGCGTGGAGGAGAAGCTCGGGGAAAATATCAAGACCGGTGACATGTCCATCCGGGCCTACGGCCTCAGCCAACAGCAGAGCCGGAAGGCCTATTCCGCATCCCGCGTCCAGTCCCCGGGACCCTGAGGGAAGCTTCAAAGTCCGGATCGCCGATCGCAAGATAGACTCCCTTAAAGAGTGTGTCTCAGCCAGCTTTTTTATATATGCAGCCTTGTCAGTCATTCTCCACCCTTTCCACCTTGAAGATCACCGGCCTGAACCAATCCCGGCAGCCGGTGATAACAGTGCCGCGAGGCTTGATCCCGGGCATATTGCCTCCGGCCGCGACAGTCAGAATATCCTTGCGGATGTCAGCCCAGGCCCAAGGACAGCAGGAACAGAAATCATCAGGAACTGCCGTAGGATCGACTACAAATTCCTGCCCTTCTTTGAATAACTCGCAAAGACCGTGGTCTTTGTATTCATCCTCCAGATACTCGGCGATCAAATCCTGATGCACTGTCCTCTTGAGTACGGTTATCTTGCACTTAGGCATTTCAGAAGTCACCTTAAACCTCCTTTATGTTTGGCCCTTAATCTGTCCAATTTCGATATACATTTACTACACAATAAATGAAGCGGTCAACACTATTGTTCAAACGCCATTAAAACTAAAATATTTGCTATTAAAGCTCAACCAAGAAAATACGGATGCTGAAACCTGACCCTATCAATCCTCCTCCCTCCACCATGGGCTTCAGATGGAAAGGAACCGTCGCCTTACTTCCTTATCAGGTCAGATTTCTCCCATATCACTGAAGATACCAAAAAGTGATAATTTGCAGAGTCTCCCTTTTGAAATTATAATAATAAGAAGATGCCCAAACTTCAGCAAAAGGAATCAAAAAAAAATTAAATTAAGATAGGGAAATATGAAAAAACACGCTCTCATCCTTCTTTGTCTCTGTCTCCTTATGCCCAACATACTTTCCAGCCTGCCCCAAAAACAGGAAGATATGCAACCGGAAAAGCATGAGGTAACCGTGAGCTTGGTTCTGGTCGATGCGGTCGTTTCGGACAATAAAGGGAACTTCATCACCAATCTGACTAAGAATGATTTTGAGCTCTACGAAGACGGAAAAAAAGTGCCTATCAACTCCTTCGAGCTGATCAGCTTTCTCAGGGAAGAAATCGAGGAAACAGAAATGCGGCTGGCACCTGTCCGCGAAGGCCAACTATTTGTCATCTTCGATTCCATAAACACGATAAAAAGAGTGCTGGAGAAGAACAAGCCGAAGATCGTTGACAGGCTAAATTCTTTGCTGAGCATAGAGAAAGAGATCATGGTCTGCGAACTTAGCGAAAAGGAGGGAATGCAGCTCCTCCAACCTCTTTCTAAAGACAGGACCCTTATCGCCCAGGCGGTTAACAAAGCAGCGGGCAATATATGGCTGGAAAGAGAAGCGGACCATCTGACTACGCCGTCCATACTGGGTCAAGCAGCCAGAGAAAGCGCCCCAAGGGCACAAGGAGGATCTGGCTTTGATGTCGAATCCTTCAAGATGTCCAACAGAGAAATTTACCATTATTTTGCCCGCCAAAGATTTGAAAAAACGATCAACGGCCTGCTGGCTGTGATGAATGTCATCAAGGATTACCCAGGACGCAAACCCATTCTATTGATCAGCGGAGGAATCCCCTCTCTCACGGCCTTTGCCAGCTTCGGGATCAAGAAACTCTTTGGTGATAACGTCGCCCTTTCCGAAGCAGCAACCGCCAAGATGAATGACCCGTTCAATATCCTCAAGAAGCCGGGCACACGGAGAGGCGAAGACATACTGAATGACTTTATTCGCTTCGCCAACAGCCACAACATCACCTTTTACGCGCTGGATCCGGATAATTATTTAAGTTACGTGATGGAGGATATGGCCTACGAGAATTTTCCAAGAAGCGGCAAAGACATCAGCCAGTTCAGCGCTGATGAAATCAAGGAGCTCAAAAGGGGTGAATTGGCCAACTTGAATGCTCTGGCTGAAGATACAGGCGGTGATGCTTTTATGGGAGCGAAAAAATTCAATAACTTCCAGAAGGTCATCACCAGAGACCTGTCCTACTGTTACGAGTTAAGCTTCTATCCGAGCAGGAAAAAAGCGGACGGGAAATACCATAAAATCGAGGTCAAGGTCAGACAGCCAGGAATCAAGATCCTGGCCCGAAAAGGATACGTGGACTACACCGATGAACAGAGCGAATCGCTGCTCTTCGCCTCCGCCTCCTACAATCCCTCCCTCTTCAAGCAGATCTCGTTTGAGGCCCAGGTTGTCCCTTTTATCCAGGGCAAGAATAGATTCATCCTGTGGGTCAACATGGCTCTGCCGGTGAAAAGCATACTCCATGAAGAAAGCGAAGGGCTGAGATTAAAAAAGATGAAGCTCAGCATTACCATCGATGACCTGGCCAAGGAAAGAGGTGTGGCTTCCCAGGTCGATATTCCCATCATTCTCACACCTTCCTTCCGGAAAAGCCTGGAGAGAGCGAGATATTTCGGGTTTAACACCTGTTCCCAGCCCCTGGAGCTGAAAAAAAGCGAATACCTGCTTATCCTGGCCCTTTTTGATGAAATCCGGGGACAGATAGGAACGGTCGAAGAAATGGTAAAAATACCGGTTATGGACAAGGAAGAGGGCTCCCTTATCGTCAATGCCGTCTTCGGCAATAAGGTTGAAGGCCCAAGGGAAGGAGGGCCCTTATTCTCAATATCCCAGAAGAACGGCACTCTTCAACTGGGGAAAGGCGCGTTCTATCCCATGGGTCTCAACCAGTTCAAACCAAGAAAAGACATCGCCCTGTTCCTGCAGGTGTATTCTCCCCAGAAAAAGGCTGCTTTTGAGCCCGGGTTTTTTCTTTTACAGAATGGTGAAGAAAAAGCGCGCTTGCGGACTGAGATCAGCGACGAATCATGGAATAATAAGGCAAAAATCTGGAATGCCGTGTTCAGCCTAGATTTCAGCGGCTCTTCAAGGGGAAACCATACCCTCATCATCAAATTGCTTGATCCTCAGACAAAACAGGAAACAGAAAAAAAAGTCGAGATAAAGATTATCTGAACTTCTGTTATCATAATCAGCTCATGGGGGCTGTTTTCACTCTACTGCTCAGCACATTTAAAGAAAAGGCGACACGTTTGCTTCTCTCCAGATTATGAGATCTCCCTGATTCCCGGGCAGCCTCAACGCATCGGCTTAAAACAGCGATTCTCAACCAATCTTTTCCGCATTTGCCTTGACAATCAGGCAAGATTCAGATATAAAATCTTTTACACGCCGACAAGGAGGTGAATATTTTTGGCTTTTATCGTTGTTGAAGAAGGAGAATCGATCGAAAGCGCGCTCAGACGCTTCAAGAGAAAAGTCCAGCAACAAGCGATCATCAAAGAAATCAAAAAACACTCGATCTACTACAAGCCTGGAGAGAGAAAAAGGATGAAAGCAGCGCAGGCACGCAAGAGAATGCGGAGGCGGATGAAGAGAGAGAGAGACCTGGAATATTAAGATTTTTCCTTGACTTCTATCAAAAAACCATCTTAAATTTAAGCAATTATTTCTTTCACAAGCAGGAATAGTTTTGAACCTTGAGGAAATTCAGACAGTAAAGAAACCCTCCTGGCTGAGAGTGAAGTTTCCCTCCGAGTCAAATTTCTTCCGCGTTTCTCACATCCTGAAGAAGGAAGGGCTCCACACCATCTGCCAGAGTGCAAAATGCCCTAATATTTCGGAGTGCTGGTCGAAGAGGACCGCTACTTTCTTGATCCTCGGCGATATCTGCACCCGGGGCTGCGCTTTCTGCGCAGTGAAAAAGGGGAATCCGCGTCCTCCCTCTTTAGATGAATCCTATCAGGTGGCAGAGGCCGTTGACCAGCTCGGCCTCCGGTATGCGGTCGTCACCTCGGTCACAAGAGATGACCTGTCTGACGGAGGCGCCTTTTTATTTGCCGAGACGATAGATGCGCTTAAAAAGAGAATACCCGGTATTAAAGTGGAAGTTCTGATCCCCGATTTTCAGGGTGATGAGAAGGCTCTGGAGACAGTTATCCGGGCTCAGCCTGATGTACTGAACCACAATCTGGAGACAACCGAGCCCAGCTATCCCCGAATCGGAAGGCCGGCTGAGAATTACAGGCGGTCATTACAGGTCCTGAAAATGGCAAGAGAAAAGGGAGCCGTCACCAAATCCGGGCTGATGGTGGGGCTCGGAGAAACAAAGGAAGAAATCCTTCAATCCTTTTCTGACTTGAGAAATGCTTCCTGCCAGCTTCTGACGATCGGCCAGTACCTCCAGCCAACCAGAGCCCATTCACCTGTCAGGAAATACTATTCCCCGACCGAATTCAAGGAACTGAAAGACACCGCTCTCGATTTCGGGTTCATGGGTGTCGAGTCAGGTCCTCTGGTGAGAAGTTCCTACATGGCTCACCGCATGTATAACTCGTATAAGGAAAAAGCCTTTTAAAATGCGTTATCTTCTCTTCACCGATATTCACGGCAACCTCGAAGCCCTGCTTACCCTCCTCAAGCTTTCCCAGAAAAAGAGGATCGACTATTACATTTTTTTGGGTGACCTGGTCGGTTACGGCGCGTCCCCCAATGAAATCATTCAGAGAGTTCGCGCCCTTAAGCCGCTTTCCATAATCCGGGGTAACCATGATAAAGCGGTCTGCGATCATGATTCCATCCAGACCTTCAACCCGATCGCGGCCGCGGCCATTCACTGGACAAAGAAAAATATGAAGAAGAAGAACCTGGAGTACCTTTGCAAGCTGAAAAAGGGGCCGATGATCCTCCACGACCATATCATGATCTGCCACGGCGCTCCGTTCGATGAAGACCATTATATCTTCGGCGAGTTCGATGCCGCAGAGGCCTTCGCCCACATCACCACACCACTCTGCTTCTTTGGCCACACTCATTTCCCTTTTGTCTACACGGAAAAAGAGCACATGGTGGACGGGACATTCCTTACGGGAGACAGCAACGAAATAAAGATCGAGGAAGGCATGCGTTACCTCATCAATCCGGGCTCTGTCGGCCAGCCGCGCGACAGGGATAACCGCTCCGCCTGCGCTATCTATGATAGCGACGCGAAAAAAATCAAGTTCTACCGCTTCGAGTACGAAATCCGAGAAGCCCAGCGAAAGATCCTGGAAGCCGGTCTGCCTTCTGCTCTGGCGGAAAGGCTCACTCTGGGAATCTGAACCGGCTGATGTTTTCCACCATCCTAAAAATACCTAAAGGAAAAATCTTCCTGGCCAAGACCGAAAAAGGCCTGAGTATGGCCACGTTTTTAAAGAATGAAGGCCAGCTCAAAGAGATTGAACGGTTTTTTATCAGAAAAAGCATCGCTCTCCAGGCTGACCACAGCCGATTCCGGTTGGAAGAAAGACTCTTCAAAAAATACTTCGAAAGAATGAAAGAGGACTTCACCTCCCTTCCCCTCGATTTTGTCTCGGGAACCCCTTACCAGAGAAAAGTCTGGCTGGAGGCGAGAAAGATCCCCTACGGAAAAACCACATCCTACAAATCTCTCGCTCAAAGGCTGAACCACAGGGGTTACCGGAGCATAGGCCAGGCCATTGGCCGCAATCCTCTCCTTATCGTCATCCCCTGCCACAGGGTAATCCGCTCAGACGGGGGGCTGGGGGGATTCGGTCCGGGGCTCGATTTTAAAGAGTATCTGCTCCGCCTGGAGAGGGGAGAGAGACCCGCTTAAACCCTCGGGTTGGCATAACAGTAAAGACAGCTGTGAGGGCAGGACTGGGTGTAGCTTCCGATGTCAATCGACTTGGTACACCGGCACTGAGCCCGCTGGCCCCGGTCTTTCTCTATCGAAACCTCCAGTCCCCGGGGATGCAGCTCTCTCAGAAGTTTTCCGTCGATGCAGGCTGAAGGCTGGATTCCCTGAATCTCAGTGAGAAAATCCTGGCTGCAGCAGAAAAGATGCAGCTTCCACTCCTGCGCGACCTGGACCAGGAAGCGGCCCGTTTTCCTCTTCTCTTCAAGGGGAGGGTCGACATAATGAAATCCATGCTTCAAGGCCCGTCTGACAGCCTTATCGTACCACTGGGCGAAGCTGAACCTGACATCCTTGATCCCGCGCGAAGCAAGCTCAGGAGCCAGCTTCTCGAAATAGGTGAGGTTGGTCTTGAGCTTTCCGTCCTCCTGCCAGTAAACCACAGGGTCGAAGCGGAGGGAGAGCCTCAGCGGTGAGCCGGCTATCTCTGCCAGCGAATCCAGCTGGCAGAGAGCTTCAGAAGGAGCCGGCGCTCCCCTCTCTATAAAGCCTCCGCCCAGGCCGGTTATGGTGAAATGCATGTATAGCTGTTCATGCCTCTGAAGAGCTTCGCGCAGGTTGTTTCTGTTTTCGATGAGGTTGGCAAAGTTTTTGGACCAGAGGACTACGGTATGGACCGCTTCAGGGCTGAGGTCAGCAGTGTAGGTGCGGCCCGAGGGGCCGTAAACCAGTGCTTTTTCTTCCCTGAAGGCCTCGGAAAGCCAGTCCGGAAAGAATGCGACCAGATCCGTCCTCCGTGAGGCACTGATTACCTTTTTCATTGCTTCTTGACAGTCGATGGGAATGACTTTAGTATTTTAGCTGACGAACCGGGTTCCCGCAATGTCCGTTCTTAAAGCTGAAAAACTCGCCAAAAGCTACAACCACAGGCGGGTGGTGAATAATGTCAACATCGAAATCCGCTCCGGAGAAATCATATGTCTCCTGGGAAGAAACGGGGCCGGAAAGACAACGACCTTTCAGATGATCGTCGGCCTTATCAAGCCTGATAAGGGAAAGATCTTTCTGGATAAAAAAGACATCTCCGGCTATTCCAGCCCTGACCGGGCGGCCGAAGGGATCAACTATCTCCCTCAGGAACATTCTGTGTTCCTCAAGGCTTCGGTCTTGAATAATCTCAAGCTCATCCTTGAACTCCAGCCTCTGAAAAAGAAACAACGAGAGGAGATCGCCGGAAAGCTTCTGGAGGAACTGGGACTGGCCGAGCTTTCTCATCAGGCCGCCTACAGCCTCTCCGGAGGAGAGCGAAGAAGGCTGGAAATCTGCCGTTTCCTTGTCCTCAATCCAAAGTTCCTTCTTTTGGATGAACCATTCACCGGCATCGACCCGCTGACCATTGCCGAGCTTCAAAAAATTCTACTGAGGCTTAAGAAGAAAGGGATCGGGATCATCCTCTCCGACCATAACGTGCGGGACACATTGAAAATCGCGAACCGGGCTTACATCATAGACAACGGGGAACTGCTGATCGAAGGGGCGCCTCAAGAAGTGGCCTCAGACGAGAAGGCTAAAGAAAGATTTCTGGGGAAGAACTTCAAACTCGGGGATGAGGTAGAGTTTCCCTACTCCTGATAGAATATGTAATCGCCCAGGCTCTCTCCCAGGAAAATCAAGAAGAAAACAAAATACACAAGAAGTATGATGAGATAAAAGCCCACAACAGGCAGGGTCGATACTGAAATTATCGAAAATAAAGAAACTCCGATCAGACGAGAGGCCACCCAGAGGGAAACAAGCCAGAATACAGCCACCGAAAGAAAGTCGAAGGCTCTGGATTTGAGGCGCATGACGAAACGGGAAGGCGGCCTCTTCACCACCACTTTCCTTTCCGGTTCCTCTTTTTTCTCCAGAACAGGACGTTCCTCTTCAGGCTTTTCGGGGGGGGCGGCTGTGATCTCCGGGATAGGTGCTTCTTCCTCCGGCGTAGGAGTTACGAACTCCTCTTCAGGAGTCGTCACCTCTGAGACGGGGGGTGCTTCGGCCTGGATTTCTTCCTGAGTATCCTCAAGCTGAGGAGGCGTTGAATCCTTGAACTTCTCTGCCCAGGGAGGAAGCTCCTCGCCTGTTTCCGGAATTTTTTCCGGTCCCTCCTCAGAGGGTGGTGTTTCCTCCTTTTCTGGAGCGGAGGGAACCTCTTCCTCCGGCTCAGCAGGCATCTCTTCTTCAGGAGTGCCGGAGATTTCCCCTTCGGGAGGGAAAGATTCCTCTGTTCGCCCTCTTTCTTCTTTGACGGCTTTTACGAATTGCTCTATTTCCTCTTTTTCCTTATCTTCGAGTTCAATGAGCTCCTCTGGAGTAAGCTCTCCCTCAGGAGTGGTTTCGTAAGGAGTCTCCTGCTCTTCCCATCCTCCTTCGGGAGTGGGCATGACCTTTTTCTTAAAAGCCCGGGCCTTCTCTTCCCGCTCTTTTTTTACGGATTCGAGGAATCTATCGATCTCCTCTCTCTCTTTCCTTTCTTCTTCGGCAATGCCCTCTGCGCTCTCTTCTTCTTCTCGGGTATCTTTATCAGGAGGAGCTTCTTCTTCGCCGGAAGGCGCTTTCATGTATTCGGGAAGCTCCACTTCATCATCTTCTTCCTCTGGCTCAGGCGATGGTTCTTTTTCTCTTTCCTCGGGCTGAACTTCAGAGACCTGTTCCTCAACAGGGATTGGCGCCTCTTCTTCGTCTTCAGCGGGCGGTGTCCGGTCCTCATCAAAATCTTCGGGCTTTCCTTCCTCTTCTCCTCCAAAGGACTTCAGAATCTTTTCCATCTCCTCCCGGTCCCTGGTCCGGGCATCAGGAAGCTGATTAAGGTCCTCTGTCTCGAATTTTAAGGATTCGCTCTTGGAAGGGGCTTTTTTCTCCGGAGCCGGAGCTTCTTCCGGGATCTCTTCTTCGGCCGGAGTTTCCTCTTCGCTTTCTGGCAAACCGGGCTCCTCAGGCTCTTCGCCTTCCGGAGCCTCTTCTGGCGCGGGCGCAGCCAGTTCTTCTTTTTCCGGGCCTTCCTCGCTCTCTGGGAGCTCAGGAGAAACAGGTCCCTCTATCCTTTCCTCCTCTAATTCCGGGGGCAATTCCTCTTTTGCTTCTATCTCCTCAGCCTGGACTTCTGGTAATTCCTTTTCTTCTTCTTCGACCTCTGCCTCTCCTTCCGCTTTTTCTTCTCCTGGCTCCAGAGGCTCTTCTTCTTCAGCCAATTCTACTTTTTCTGCTGATTTCTTCTTCGGCTCTGCAGGCTTCTTTTTCTTCTTTCTTGAGCCCCGCTTAGCCCTTGCCGGATTTTTTACTTCCTCGACAGGTTCGGCTTCAATGTCATCATCTATCAGCCTTTCTCCCGGGATCTCTTCCTCTATGGATTCGTCCTCGGGAAAAAGAAGCTGGGTCCCGCAGTTTGAGCAGTATTCAGAGGCTTCATCGATGATCGACTTGCAGTAGGGGCACCTTCGAATAGCCATTGTCCTATTTATAGAACGAAACCCGATTATTGTCAATCAGGGTTCATTTCGCCTGGAAAAGAGAACACAATCGCATTTTTATTCAAGTATTTTCATCTTTGCGGAAATTGAGAAGCTTGCAGCGTCAACAGAAAAATTGACAATGGAGGCCAAATTGAATAAAAATAGGTTGGCTGGGCGATTAACTCAGTGGAAGAGTGCTACCTTCACACGGTAGAAGTCACAGGTTCAAATCCTGTATCGCCCACCATCTTCTTTTTCAATAATGCTCAGAAAGTTTTTGCGACTTCTGATTTAATCGGGGGAAAGGAAGTCATTTCGTCATTGTGTAGGCGCACCTAGAGATATTCTCTCAACCCAGCTAGCCACCTTTTTGCATCTTCAACCTCTGTGAGGCCGGGATCGGCGCATGTGTCATTCTTTTAATTTTTTCCTTCTCCTTCCACACAGAAAAAAAAGAACTCTCTACTACAGCATTTCGCTTTTATCCACCTGCATCTTGTCGGAACAGCTTTAATTTCAATAGTTCGACTGAGCCGCTCAATATCTTTTGATGGAAATCGCCGCGAAAATGGGATTTGTGCTCAGGCTGGACATGGGATAAAATTAGGCATCAATTTCAAGAAAATACATAGGAGAGACAACATGGGATTGTTTTCTGTTCATAAAAGTATATTCAGGCTGGCTAAACTCTCTGTGCTGACTGCAGTTTTGACACTTTTTGCCTTAACTCTGCCAGCGGCAGCCCAGAGAACAGATGGGGCCGAGGGCCGCGATTCAGATCCCATCATGTTCTGGGATTTTGAAAAAGCCAACATTAAAACCTCCATCGAAGACATCAGCGGACCGGCGGATATTTTGGAGGGCAATTGTAAGGAAGCAAAGGGAATTAAGGGAACTGGTCTGAGATTGGACGGCTTTACAGCCTGTGTGAGGCGCAAGGCTGAAGATAAAAAGATACCATCTGACGAACTCACTATAGAAGCCTGGGTGGCACTGGGCAATTATCCCTGGAACTGGTGCCCGATTTTTACCACGGAATCCAATGAGGTGAAAGGATATCGTCTGCTGCTTGGCCCTCTTGGACAGATTTCCCTGCAGGGCGCCATCGGAGAGCAGTGGATATCCTGCACTAGTCGACAGGAGGTTGTACCCCTCTATCGATGGATACACATTGTTGGTATCTACCGGGCGAATAAAGACATGGCTTTGTATCTGAACGGTGAACGGATAGCCTCCAATCCCATTCAGGGGAAAATCCAATACGCGAGGAATTCGGAATGCCGCATAGGGATGGTCGCAAGCCCGGGCAAACCCTCCGACATTCACCGTACCTGGGGAACGGTCGCTGCTTATTATGGTATCGATGGAATAGTGGATGAAATTAAAGTCTTTGACAGAGTCCTTTCGGAAAAGGAAATTGTCAGTTCCTTTTCATCCGTCGCCAGCAAAGAAGCGGACATCGAACCCAGACGGCTGCCCACCATCAAGAAGCATCCCGGGCGATTCGGCGCTTTTTATACAAAGCTAAAATATTACCCCGGTTGGGATGATCTCTGGCCGGTCGAGCAGGACCCTGATGTTGTAGTCTGTTTTGAGAAATCCCCGGTCAAACTCATCTTCTGGAGAGGGATTCGCTATGGCGCCTCCTGGGTTTCCGAGAATGAAAACTGGATGACGGATCAGAGCGTCGAAGCCTGGGAGCACGGTAATGCGGACAGGGAGGGCTGTTTCGAGCACATGCAAGATCGCCACTGCCGGTTTTCTCACGTCCGCATCATCGAGAACACCCCGGCGAGGGTAGTGGTCCACTGGCGCTATGCTCCAGTCAGCGCCTACGAC
>Ga0209427_10005738_pt1 | contig 14230 bp, 14 predicted proteins | sample DeeMarSWOR136_30_FD_187465 | JGI IMG/M metagenome (GOLD analysis project Ga0209427, IMG submission 187465) | Marine sediment microbial communities from White Oak River estuary, North Carolina - WOR-1-36_30 (SPAdes) (version 2) | ecosystem: Environmental > Aquatic > Marine > Intertidal zone >... | reverse complement strand
GCCTGAAAATAGTCTCCCTGAGAAGGTGCAATATTGCCCAGGCCCGGTCCTCCCCTCATAGTATTCACAATAACCGCGGGAAGCTCCTGACCCGCCAGATAGGAAATTCCCTCCTGCTTCAAGCTGATCCCAGGGCTTGACGAAGATGTCATGACTCTCTTTCCGGTCATTGCAACACCCAGAACCATGTTTACGGCAGCGAGCTCACTCTCTGCTTGAATAAACACGCCGTCGGGAAGGGCAGCCAATCCGCTTGCCATATATTCGGTAAGTTCATTTTGCGGGGTTATGGGATAGCCGAAATAGAAGCGGCAGCCGGCCCGTATGGCTGCTTCCCCAATTACATGACTTCCTCGTGCCAATCTTTTTTCACTCACAATATACCTCAATGGCGATATCAGGGCATACAAGGGCACAGAGCGCACAAGCTTTACACTGGTGCTCTTCCAATTGCATGCCTTCCTCATTGTAGGCTGCTGGATGGTATCCCTTTTGATTCAGCTTCTCAGAAACTGAAATCAAGTTCATGGGACACACTGATTGGCACAAATAGCAGCCCTTGCACAATTCCTCATCTATTTTTATAAAACCCTTTCTTAATCTCTTAGCCATTCTCTACAAGCTTTTTCATAGATTTTTTTCGGATTACCTACAATTGTTTGCCTTAGATCGAAGTTTCTGACGCTATATAATTTACTTAGGCCTGTCAATAAGATAAAGCCGAAATCTTACTCACGGCTCTTAAGAATCTCGCAAAAAAGCATGAAAATGGCTTCTTCAGGTGTGCGGCTACTCCACAAACCTAGCGATTCATTACAGTAAAAAAAGCATCCCGACGCCAATCACACTTATCACCGTAGCGATAACAGAACCCCACCCGAATCTCTCCTTAAAATAGAAGTATCCAAATGGAAGCAAAAAAATCGGTGCAAGCCGCATTAATGTGCTGCTTACACCAAGAGGCGCCTTCTGAAGGGAAAATAGGAAAAGGGATAGGCCAACAAGAGGACCGACGATTGTACCGATACCGATTTGCACCAGTGCGCGCCGGTGCATGCAAAGGCGAGAAAAAGTCTCGCCGACTTCTCCTTTAATAATGGTATATACCAACAAACTCACGGCAGCAGCAAAGGTGCGTATTATGTTGCCGGAGATCGCCGAAAAACCTCCCTGAAGCCCCTTTTTCGCTAAGATCATACCTGCTGCAGTGACAACCGCAGCACATAAACCAAAGGTAATTCCTCCTCTGAAATCTCCATCCATGGCCTCTCTATTCCCATGATCCCCTCGGTCCATGACTACCCAGACAATACCACACAATGTCGTCATAATTCCTACGACTTGCGTACCCTTTAAGGTTTCGGCATATATCACCCACGCCATTAGAGTTGCTACAACCGGCACAAGGCTCATCATCAGCATGGTCAGTCGTGGCCCTATTAGAATCAAAGCTTTGAAGAGACAGGCATCCGCTATGACTAATCCGACTACACCGGAGAGGCTCAACCAAAGCCACCGCTCCAATTCAGCGTCCAAAGGCACTGGTGTGTTTAGAAACGTTAGATGAGTGAGCGATAAGAAAAACACTGAAAGCACGAGGCGGGCACGATTAACGGTAAGGCCACCTACTTCACGGCCCGCCAAGGTAAACAAGATGGAAGTTGCAGACAAGCACAAAGAAGTACCTAACGCGGCCAGCTCGCCAATGGGAATGTTCAATTACAGCCCCTTGTAATTCCCGGCAACTGTCCTGTGTCGAATGACCACCTCTTTCCCGTGCTCAAGCGTCTGTCTCACCAAGTATGTGCCGATAAACCCGAATTCACCGCTTACCAAATTCCTCTCCATGATATCCTCTCGCTCTCTTGACCATATGCTCTCTTTCTCGACTTAACCCCAATAAGACTGTCGCTAAATCCTAACCGAAAAATATGCCATGAATCACGTGGGCTGACTCCACACCGCCCATAAAACTCAATAGCAGCCAGACTTCAATAAAACACGGCTTTCTTATTCCCTTAAAGGGCTTATTAAAAAGTGGCGCATTCATCGCTCATGGAAAAACCGGGTACGATACAGATATTTTTATCCACAAGCTGTGCCAAATTATCCGACTTTCTAATTTCTTGCCTACGAATTTGGCTTCTGCTCGATAGTCTCGGCCAAAAAGGCGAAGAAATTCCCGTCTCCACCGCCAACAACAATAAATAGGTCATCAGGAGAGAGAAACATAGGCCTCAGGTCAGTTTCATCCGGGGAGTTGCAGCCTTTGGCTCTAATGAGGCGATCTTGAAAAGGAGCTTATAAGCAGACCCATGAGTCAGTAATGACTAAAAAAGCCTCGGACTTCCGCATGGGCTATCCATGGCAAAGCCAAGCGAAACCAGGCCAATGCCAACCCGCCTTTCCGTCCCCCGTAGCAGAGCTTACTACGGAAGACGGGCACTCTCGGGGCTATGGTGCGGTCGCTCCTCGCCATTGCTCCCCGTGCTTCCGCAAGGGGCATATTGGCGAAGGCGAGGGAAGACAGAATTCTCCTCGTGCATTGAAACCGTTATCTCCTACCCCAATAACGGTTCTTGTAAACCCTTCCCGTTGTTCTATCCAATGGATGGATATCTCTCAGGAGCCTCTCGTCAAACGGAAGGGGTGTAAATATATCGGGCTCTCCCTCGGTGACAAGCACCTGGTTTTCCAGCCGTATCCCTCCTATTCCAGGGATCCCAGCATATGGTTCAAAGCTGAAGTACATACCTGGCTCAAGGGGAACAACCGAGTCCTCGGTAATATCGCTGAACCACGGATACTCCCAAGGGCCGACGCCAGCTCCGTGCCCGCCCGATATTCCCCCGGAATGGGGGTTTTCCGTTTCGTTATTCGCATGCCCGGCAACATCGGCATTGGTTTTTCCCACCCTCGCATCATTCATCCCGGCAAAAAGAACGTTGTAACATTCCTGATGGAGGTCGATTTGTTCCTTGGTAGGCATGATATCGCCACAGACGTAGGTCCTGGTGAAATCACCCCAATATCCATTGAAGCCCGCACCTATATCAACGATCACCAAATCCCCTTCCCGGATTATGCGATCCGACGTAAACCGCCGATAAGGAGCAGTGTAAGGGCCGGAGCAAACGATATTGGAGCACTGGCTCCATTCGCTCCCCAGCTCCGTGAATTTCTGCCACGCATAGGCAAGTAATTCACATTCCTTTACACCGGGGCGCAGGTTCTGGAGAAGCGCATGAAAACCCGCTTCAGTGATCATCGTGACGGCTCTCTGGCATTCAAGTTCATCCCGTGTCATGATCATTTGAGCCTTGCTCAAAACCGACTTGCCGTCTACGAATTCAGCCTTCGGAAACGCCTCTTTGAGCCATCCAGCAAGCGGCGGGGTATAGACATCAACGCCGATTTTTCCCTCGACTAGATTTCCGAGCTTCGCCTTAATCTCATCAGCCCACTTCTTAGTACCTCCTGCGGTGCGAATAAAGGGCCGTGGCAGGATATTTTCCTTCTTCATCCACGGCATACGCTCTTGAGAATGCAATTGATCTAACGTACAGAGAATGGGATCTCCGCCCTTGGGTAAAACCGCTGCTGCCAGGCCCAAGAGTGCCACAGGGCCAATGTGGCAACGGAATCCGGTCAAGTAGCGAATATCCTCAAGCCGAAAGATAAACAATGCGTTGACATCTGATTCGTCCAGCGCAGTCTGGGCCTTTTTAAGGCGTTCCCTGCGTAAGCGATCAAAATTAATTCGTTCTTCCCAATCAACTCCCATCAAACCAAATTCAGGCATTTTAGTTACTCCTCTCTTGTGTTTATGTTTACTGAAACCAAGCTATTGTACGCAGAAAAACAGCTCAGTTACCCCTGACCGAAAATGAGAAAACGGTTCTCAAAACCCAGAGCAACCTCTGCAAGGATCGGGCGAAAAGGCACCCTTTCGCCTTTCTCTTATTTCCTAACAAGATCACACGCCTTGTCTTTTCTCATCGTTTCCTTAATGGATTTCACCTTCACTATCATCTCGCTCTATTGGTCTGGAAGAAAGTCCCAGCGAACAAAAAAAGGCTCATAACCAGAAACACGCTCTCCAATTTGGGGAACCCTCTCAGGACGTTCTTCTATAAACTGGGTTCTGCGCTCTTAGTAGAAGCGTCTTATCAGCCCAATCAAAACGTTTTCGTTGCTGACCTCAAACCATGCCGAGGAATTGCTCCCCGCCTGGCCAACACTGTAAGCTCTACATCGACTACCTTTCGTGGCTTGAAAACCTAGCTTATTTCAGCCTTATTCGTGCAGTGCTGTTGTTCTATTCCAAAAGCCGACCATCTCTTAAACGTCCTCGAGTAGCCGTGTCACGAGGCATACCTTCTTTCGCTTGTGCCCCTCTCTTTACCGTAGGCCAGCTAGGTTGCCAGCTTTCCCCCATCAATCACGATTGTGGTGCCCGTAATGTAACTTGCCTTCTCGGATGCCAGAAACAATACGACATTAGCAATCTCCTCGGGAGTGCCGATCCGCCCAAGGCAGCTCTTTTTCTCCCGCTCACGCCTGATCTTCTCATCACCCCAAATAGCTTCGGAATACTTCGTACGCACTAATCCCGGTGCAACGGCGATCACCCGAATGCCATACTGTCCCAGTTCCTTCGCAAAACCCTGTGAAAGCATGATAAGCCCGGCCTTGCTTATCGAGTACGGAACAAATCCCGGCTCAAGCCTGATACCATCAACAGATGCGATATTGATAATGCAGCCCTCTCTTTGGTCCACCATAACCCGTGCCACCCTCTGGGAAAGCAAGAAACATCCCTTCAGATTCACGTTCATAACATGATCCCAAGTTCGCTCCTCCGTGTCAATAAGGGGCCCAATCGCAGGGTTACTGGCTGCATTATTTACCAATATGTCGATCCTCCCGAATTCGCGTTTTGCCTCCCCAACCAGGCGCTCTATATCCTCAGTTTTTCCCAGATTTGTGGGAACTGAAAGGACCGATTCGCTAATACCCCGAACCTCGTTCGTTACCTCATCAAGCTCCCCGTATTTGTTACGGCTCGCCAATACTATACGTGCACCGTTCTCGGCAAAGGTAAGGGCGATACTTCGGCCGATCCCACGAGAGGCACCCGTTATTATCGCGATCTTCCCGTCCAACTCCCGTATCATTTGTCCACTTTCCTTGTTGCCGAGCGGGTGATGGTAAGCCTTTGTATCTCTGAGGTGCCCTCGTATATCCTCAAGGCCCTGATGGTTCTGTAAAGGTACTCAACTCGGGAACCTCGCACCACCCCATAGCCTCCATGAATCTGCACTGCCTCATCGATGACGCGCTGTGCCGCTTCAGTGGCGAATAGCTTGGCCATCGATGCCTGCATCATACTTTCCTCGCTATCCTCTCTATCTCTCGTCCATGCGGCCCTGAGGGCGAGCAACCTCGCTGCCTCGATCTCGGTAAGCATATCCGCCAACTTCAACTGGGTTGCCTGAAATTTCACTAACGGCCTCTTAAAGGCTACGCGTTTTTGGACATACTCCAAGGTTCGGTCATAGGCCGACATTGCCATGCCTATGGCCGCGGCGGCCACAGTAGTTCTCATCCGTCCCAGCATGGAAAGTACGATAGCCAACCCCTGCCCCTCACTGCCGAGGATATTGCCTTTGGGTAGAAGATAGCCATCAAAGTCAAGCTGGTATACCGGATGGGGCGACATCAACTTCATAATATGGGTCTCGAGCCCTGTCTGCTTGCCCTTACAATCCACGATGAATGCCGATATGCCCTTGGTTTCAAGGGATGGATCAACTGTTCCAATCACGATACATACCTCGGCTGCCGCACCCATGGTACAAAAATTCTTTACCCCGTTAAGCACATAGTCATCCCCTTTTAACGTGGCAGTAGTCTCGAGGGCCGATACATCTGAGCCGCCACCTGGTTCCGTGATGGCGGCCGTACCCACCTTTTCCCCGGTTGCCAGTGCGGGCAGATACCTTCTTTTCTGCTCCTCTTCCCCGAATTCGGCGAGCGCATGCCCTGCGAAGAGGCTCATGATAAAGGAAACGTCCGCCTGCGTGCATACCTGGGCTAACTCCTCCCTGATAATACAGGCCGCAACAGAGCTGATTCCTGCCCCTCCGTACTCTTCAGGCGCCACATACCGGAATATACCCCCATCCGAGAGCAGTTTGATCACTTCAGGCGAATACTCATCAACGCTGTCCACTCTTTCCGATATCGGCGAGAGTCTTTCTCGTGCGAAATCCCGCACCCGCTTTTTTAGCTCCGCTTCCCTTTGGGTGTATGCGAAATCCATGCATTCGCCTCCTTTCAACGTCCTTGCATAATTCTCACGGCGTTCCCACCGAGAATGGATTCAATCTCCTCGGTGGTGAACGAGATACCGGAGGCATCAAGGGCATCGGGCGGATCTGTAAAGGCTCTTACCCACGTGCCCTGTCCCCCGCGAAATAACCTCAAGGCGGGCCAGTCGCTTCCGAACAAGATGCGCGAAGGACCCATTGCATCTAGTATCCTCCTCAAAGGCAGATAAAACTCCTCAATGGGATGTCGATGGGTCTTCGGTTGCCAACCGGCGAGATCAACGTAGATATTGGGCTTGGTAGTCGCAACATTAACCGCTTCTTCCCACCAGCAAAAACCCGCGTGAGCAAGGATAATGGTGAGATCGGGAAAGTCATTAGCAACCTCGTCAAGGTAAATCGGGTAGCAGTACTTGCTGTACAGAGGAATGGTTTCAGGTCCCGTATGGACCAGGACGGGAATCTCGAGCTTATCGGCCTTGGCGTAAAGCTTGTAGCAGTTCTCATCATTGGGATAGAATCCCGCAGCGGGAAGTAATTTAAGGCCCCTCATGCCCCACTGCTTCACGCCCCGCTCTAGCAACTCGACCGCGTCCTCCCTTCTTGGATCAACCGACACAAAAGGTATAAGGCGCTCACCGTGTCTCCCAGCTACCTCGACACATATGCGATTCAACTCCTCCACCGAGTACCTTGCCTCGCCCACGTGCTTAGCCATGCCGAGATCGAGTATGCTGATCCAGCTCCGCTCAATTCCGGCGGCATCCATATCCTTAATAAGTAACTCACCTGTTTCGTCCCAGAATTCCGTGAGCCTGCTCGTCAATGTCTCGGGTGGTCTGTTCGACAACGCACTGAACACCCTCACCCAACTATCCCAATAGGATGTAGCCATAAAATTATCGGACATCAAATGCACATGGCAATCAACGATCATCGCTCACCTCACCGTTAAGCTCAAGTGCCTCTCCCGTCAATCCGAGCACTGTTAGAGTCAGCTATATGTCTATGGCCCACTGACCACATTATCCATGACGCGGCCAAGGGCGTCAATCCTTTAAAATTAGGCTCCTTACTCGGTGGCAATCGTGCATGCTTTGCAGTGATTTGCCTTACTCTTTCTCAGTCCTCGAGAAAAGCTTCCTGGAATCTAGCCCCTCACCGCCCGCATTCCTCGAGAAACAGCCGAGATATTTGTTTGGGCAATATCACCGGAAAAGCTTTCCTTAATAATGCCCCTTAGATCGGATTCCGTGAGATCGACTACCTTGCTCTCCGCAAGGGCCCCTATCATAACCATGTTCGTCAGTATGGTATTTCCCATCTCCAGGCTTATCTGCGTTGCATCGAGAAACCAGGTCTTTCCCGACATCTCCCGTATCACCCTTTTTACCTCTGCCAAGTCAGGGTAGTCCTCTTCCCCTGTAATAGAGATAACCGGGTACACGGGTCGGATGTTACTAATGACCGCTATTGAGGGATTTCCGTAATCACCCAGTACGCGGATCGTCTCCATTGGTTCAAGGCTCAGTATGACGTGCCCCTGTCCTTCAGGTATGAGAGGGCCATATGGCTTTTCCCTCGATATCCTCACGTGGCTCATAACGGCGCCTCCACGCTGGGACATGCCAAAGGTCTCTCCAATTGTTGCGTAATACCCCTTTTTGACGAAGGCCCTTGCCAAGAACCTGGACAGCAGCACATTTCCCTGGCCACCGGTACCGCATACCACTATGTTCACGCACTTTTCCATACTCATGATATCTTCTCCCTGACAATCGCGCCCTGAGGACAAATGTTTACGCAGAACCCGCATCCCGCACATACCGCTTCGTCCACCTTGGCCTTTTCCGATCCCTTGTCCCATATCAATCCAGGACACTTGAAGATGCGCGTGCAGTACCGATCGCATCCGCAGTCCTCACCAATGCATTTGTCAGGGTCCACCCAAACACTATACTCAGGACCATCTTCTCGAGCTGCCAGGAGTGCGCATTTTCGACGCATTACCATAACCTTAGCGCCGTCTTGCTGTATCAGATTCCATAGCTTCTCTTGCGCATCCTCCCAGTCAAACGGATCGGCGACCTCAACCTTGCAGCCTAGGGATCGGCATAATCTCTCTATATCGACTGGTACCGCCGGGTCTCCCATGGCATCTAGGAGGGTCCCGGGGTGTGGCTGAAATCCAGTCATGCCCGTAGCACTATTGTCCAGAATCAAAAAAGTGGTATCTGCCCTATGGTGAACTGCATTTATAAGGGCAGGTATGGCCGCATGAAAAAAGGTTGAATCCCCGCAGTTGGCAATCACCTTTTGGTTGAATCCGAATTGCTGAAGCTTTCCAAACCCTGAGGCAAGCCCGCTTCCCCCTCCCATACATGATTGTGTCCTCGTCAACTGCCAACCGCCATAGTACCTGTCCAAGGCATAGCATCCTATATCGCCCGTTGCATATCCCTCCATACCATCTAACCTCAGGGCGTGCTTCAATGCCCACAGGCTGGCACGATGAGGACATCCGGCACACCAAATCGGTGGCCTGGGCAAGGTCATATCCTGAGCATATTTCCTGGCCTTCTCGTTGTAATCGGAATCCCGAGACCGATACTCTGTGCCCATAAGCCCGACAATGCTATTGATCACCTTGTTCGGATCCAATTCGCCCACCTCGTTCACATGTCCGGTGTTCTTGCCATATACTTTCTGGAACTCATTGTCGTTTCGCCTGTTGTACAATTCCTCCTTGAGGTGTACCTCTATGAAAGGATCAACCTCTTCTATTATGAGAATTGGGGCATTGTTCCGTATGTTATTTAGAATGAACTCGATCGGAAGCGGCCAGGTCGTTCCCAATTTTATCACTCCCACGGAATCCTCCAGGCCCAATGCTTCCAGAGCATCGACCGTAAAGGGCCACCCTGTTCCACTGCATACCACGATAAGTCTTGGAGATTCCGGGCCCTTATACCAATTAAAGGGCGATGCCTCGAACATCGCCCTTGCCTTTCTTTGCTTTTCCTTGAGTTCGGCGTGTTTTTGAGGCACCGGGTTAGGGGAAAAGCTCCGATCGAATCGCGCGGTACGACTCACCCCATTCATTTCCCCTAAGGTAATCGCACCGCTCCCATGTGAGATACGCGTCACGCTCCTTATGAATACCGTAGATTCGATCTCCTCGGAAAGCTCGAATGCCCATTTAGCCATATCCTTGGCCTCCTGCGCGCTCGAGGGCTCGAGGAGCGGGAAATCAGCCATCCTGCCAATAAGCCACCGTGAATCCTGTTCATTGACGCTCGACCATCCCTGTGGGTCATCGCATACCACTCCTACCAATCCACCCCGCGTTCCCAGCAGGTTGAGGTGCAAAAAGAAATCCAGTGCCACATTCAATCCCTGGGCTTTCATTGCGGTCACTGCGCGCAAGCCCGCCATAGAGGCGGCAGTCGCTACTTCGATAGCTACGATCTCATTGGTTGACCACTGGGTGTACATGCCGAGCTCTTTTGCCGCCTTTGACAGTGTTTGGAGTATCTCGCTCGACGGGGTTCCCGGATAAGCGGCTGCAACCTTTACCCCAGCCTCCATGCATCCCCTGGCAATGGCCTCATTGCCAAGCGCAAGGAGCACCTCTCCCGGTGCATTAGATGCAATGTCTACCATCCGTGTCTTTTCCTTCACCTGTGCCATCATAGATCTCTTTTCCAATACAAAGTTCTCTTTTTACCCTCATGTCTTTTGTTGGGCATCTACGTCATCGCGAAGTCTCTCGAGTACCCTGGGATCGATATGGAAGTATCCCGGATCATCATGCGACCCGGTCCTTTCCTCGATGACTGCAGCAGCCCTTTTCATCTTATTCATTGCGGCCTTCCTCAGATGGTGCACGCTCTCTTCAGGTATGGGCTTGGTTTTCACCATTCCTCGTTTTCTTGCCATTTCGATGATCTTAGTCCCGATCTCGGTACGAACGATCACCGTATTCCAGCCCCGAAACTTTGCCCTTCCCGAACCAACCGATATATCCGCAAACTGCGATGTCATATCAAGACAGTATTGACACGACGGATTAATGAACTGCCTTATCTCCTCCAGGTCAATTGACTCCTTCCCGTTGGAAGTATACAGATCAAATGAGTGTGCCGGATGATGGGGTATATCAAACTTGACCACCTCTTTGAGGTCGAATTTTTCCTGAAGAAACCGATGGAACACACCTGGAGACAAAGACCAGCCGCAAAAAAGCCCCAAGACGAGCCTTACATGATCCATGCTTACTCTGTTTGGGAAGTGATGCATTCGCATCTTGGCAACGGCGAGGACTTGGCAGGGCAATCCCACCACCCCCAATTTCATGTCGCTTTCCTCTGGAATGCGGTTCAGCACTTCCAGTGACGCACTGGGCTCGTAACTGTTTCCGGCACATTCAATCAATTCCTTTTTGCTTTTTGCGAGATAACCCCTTGGCGATTTATTCTCGTCCATCCTGGTTTCCACGGCACCATCGATCATCCCTTCATTCAGCGCCGTTAGCAGGAGGGCTGATACCACTCCTCCGTCCTGTGCCTTTTCAAGAATGTCTGGATCCGTAGAGCGGGCCAAAAATATTTCCCGCACTATGCCAACTCCCAGTTTATCTTCATCATAAGGCACCCCAAAGATCATCCTATACAGTGCGTCAAAATCGGTATAGGTTCTCGGACATCTCAGATAGCACTGTCCTTCTTCCAGATCACACGGATCTATTCGCTGAATGGTTCCCCGGATTCTGTTTATGTGAAAATAGGGGCATTGCCCTACACAGGCCCCGCACAGAACGCACATTCCCTTTGCGATCACTTCATCACAAAGTCTCTGGCTTGCTTTTTTTGCAGTTTCAGCTGTCATGTGGAAATCCCTTTTGTTCTAATAAAAATACCAGCTTGCATACTTATTCTCTGCCCCAGCGCTTCTGATAATTCTCCTTCACATGGGGATTTAATAAGTACTTGGGCCACTGTCCCTTTCTGATCCTTACTATTTCATCGTAAGGCCGCTGTTTCAATTCATGCATGGATTGCTCAGAGTAGAATGCCGAATGTGCGGTGAGAATCAGGTTCTCGAATTGGAGCAAGGGATGCCCTTTGGGGAGCAATGGGTCTTCAATCGAGCGCTCACCCTCACCTTCCACCACATCCAGTGCAGCACCAGCTATATATCCGTGCTCCAGTGCAACGATCAATGCCTTCTCATCGACGATCTCGGCACGCGAGGTGTTAATTAGATACGCGGTGGTCTTCATCTTCTTGAATTCTTCGACTCCCAGCAAATGAGTGTTTTCCTTCGTAAGCGCGGCATTGATGGAGATATAATCCGCATTCTCAAGCAAGTGCTCTAGGCTTACCTGTTCTACATCCTGTTCAGTGAATATCTCAGATGTCACATAAGGATCAAAAGCGATGATCATCAACCCGAGACCCTTGACCCTAGAGGCAACTTCACGTGCAATTCTACCGAAGCCGATAAGACCCAAGGTCTGTCCTTTTATACGGAACATGGAAGGCCATAGCTTTCGTATTCCCGGTTTTCTAAAGGAATCCCATTTGCCCTCCCTAACAGCTCGATCGAGACGAGGAATTTTTCTGGCACAGGCAAGAAGCAATGCTATAGTGTGCTCTGCTACTTCATCCCTGCTGTAATCGCCAGGGTACGATACGCATATACCATGGTCAGTTGCGGCCTGTATATCGATGCCCTCATAGCCTGTACCAGTGCTTTGAATCAACCGGCACCTCTGTAGATTTCCTATAACCCTTCTCGTGAAGGGCTGCAAGAACGTCTGAACAACATCGGCATCCCGAGCAGCAGCAATGATCTCCTCCTCTGTCTGGCATGGGATGACCACAAACTCATCCGCTATCTTGAGATACTCCTTTTCATTTAATCGGGCTCCCTCAATAGTCCTGACTATCTTAAAGGTCACCACTTCGAACCTCCACTGCTATCCTTTTCCTCATAAGTTACTCGAGCTGTTGCACAACTACAGGTCAGCCCCTATCAAAACCTCGCATAATGCTCTCGAGCTATCTAGATCTTGCCTTGCGTTTGTTGCTCCTTTCTTATTTGTCTTATATCATCCAATAGGGCATTTATTTCATCAGTAAATAGTTCCGTCGGTTGCAAGATTATCTCAGCAGCAAAGCGTGATGCTGGACCAGTTACTTTCTCACACTTGGCATGGTCCTCAAAGGCTTCCAAGGTGTTGAAACGCGGAAAACCTTTTCGACCTACTGACACCATAACATCAGCACATCTAAGGCTACCGAACTTCTCTCTAAACCTCTCACAAAGCCTGCTGCCACGCACCCGAGTCTCTAAAAACTTAAGATTCTCCGGTCCTACGTTTTCAGTCGTGAGGCTAGCTCTCCCATATACCAGCCCAATACCCATAACACCCCCCACCAAGGCCCCGCATACCTCGCGTGCCATAGCAACCCCACCCAAAAGACCTGAGGCCGCCCTAAATGCCCCACCGTTGCCAATATCAAGGTTTCGCTGCAGCGCGTCCAACACAACCTGGCAGCAACCAAAGTACTTTACTTCGTTGTAACGGGCATCTTGTTCGATTTTTGCGATCAGCTTCTCTTTTGCATCCTCGCTCAACTTCCTGATTTCCTTGATTGAAATGGGTTTCTCGGGCATCATCTTGCCTCCATGACTGAAGCTTCTTAATCCAATTCGTTTGTTAAATCGGCCAACAGCATAAACTTGTGTTATCAGGGAAATACCCTTTTCTGGATAGGCTGTATCTCGCTCTATCGCAAGTCTTCGCATGCCGTTTAGGCTTTTATGGTTTAAACCATTCTCATCTTAATAGGATCTCCTCAGTTTTTCCTTGGCCCATTCATTGTCCGTGCATGACACTTGGCCTACAATGCAATTGACACACAGGTGGCAATGCCCCTGGGCTTCAGCCCGTCAAACGGCACTATTTCTATCCTCTTTCTCGATCTTTCCCTTTTTGGATAGCCATGCTGTTTCATTTCGACAAAGCTCTCGCATCCTCTAACATGAAAATGTCCTCAAGAACAAGACTGATAGCCGAGGTTCATGGCAGTTATTATAGATCCTTCCGTAAATAATCATGAGCTAAGCAGCCCAACAATACTGCCAATATCTTGTACATCCTCTAGCTTATCAACGAGTTCAATTGTCTCCTCAACGTTTTCCTTGGATATGGGTTTTGCGGAAAATGCCGCACACTTCCTGAATTTTTGGGCCACTTCTTGTATGCTAACCGGCTTGCCGGGATTCCCTCTCACCATTTCTGTGCGTTCAGAATAGTGTCTTTCAACCCTCGTTGTTATCTCCACAACACAGGGAACCAAACCCTTACCGACAGGCTCTTGATCGGCAACTACCCGTACCTTTTTTGCAAGATGGAGAACTGTCTTTTCTTTCTTGATCGTCTCCTCAAAGAAATCATCTATAAATACGTCCCTCCTCGTGATCGCCACTGACACCGTGTAGGGTATGCTAAATTGAGCATCAACCTGCGGTGATTCGCGTATTTCAAAGGGTTTACCGAGCATATCGTAAGCAGACTGAGTTACATGGATAATTACCTCCTTGATATCATCCGGCGCAATGGCGTTTTTCTGGGCAATACTGAGAGCAGCATTAACGGCAGGATGTGTAAACCGACAGCAGGGATAAAGCTTGATACTCAAGCGTTCCCCTTCGAACCTTTCTGCAAGTTCTCCGACAATCTTTTCCCGATCGTATTCGCCCATAAGGTAAACGGGGAATAGACCGTACTGCCCTTCAAAGATATCCCTATAGAATTTGTGTATGCTTAAATCCAGCACTCCGTCAATTCGTTCACCGGAAACTTCGTGAGCAGGTCATATCCATCCTCG
>Ga0209427_10005737_pt1 | contig 14231 bp, 9 predicted proteins | sample DeeMarSWOR136_30_FD_187465 | JGI IMG/M metagenome (GOLD analysis project Ga0209427, IMG submission 187465) | Marine sediment microbial communities from White Oak River estuary, North Carolina - WOR-1-36_30 (SPAdes) (version 2) | ecosystem: Environmental > Aquatic > Marine > Intertidal zone >... | reverse complement strand
TGCTTGTACAGCTTCCGTTAAAAGTGCTGTACCTGTAGCTATAGCGATACTACCAGTTAAAATATATGCTGTTAGGGTTCCAAGTACTAAAGTTATACCCCTGTAAATTAAACTCTTGACTAAAGCTTCTTTCCATTCAATTTCTTTAGGTTCCATAATACTATTCATTTTTAAATATTAATTAAAAAAAAAATAAATATTAATTCAATCTCTTTTTGTTATAAAAAATTAATATATACTTTTCTATTTGTTAATGAAAATTAGTAGTTTTTAGGATTTTAATATACTTGCTAGAGTATTTTAATTTCTTAAAAAAAAATTTAAGTGATATGGATAATTTCAATTTTGTTAATATTTAACTAATTTTTTACAATTTTCAGGTTAATTTGAAATTTTATTAAATTCTCAAAAATTTTATTATTATAATTAGATTAAAGTTATATTAAAGAGCTAAATAGATTAAATTCTCTCAATTAGACTTCGGAGCACTTTAGAATATGAGTATCTACGCTGATGATGTGGTAAGTTTTGCTTCACTTTTAAAAATGGCGTATAACTTTTTGACAGGTAAAGAATACTTAAAAAGAAAGAAAACTCGGGAGAAGAAAAAATTAATTTCAGTAGCTTTGGGATTTCCTGATTTAGTGTTTGCCGTGGGAGGTGTCCCAGTATTTCCAATTAGGATGGAAACCTTCAAAATAAATACAGTTCTAATGGCATTAAATTCAGCGACTAGTGTTTTAGGGTGGAATTTAACCACAAAAGTGTTAGATGTTGCTAGACAATTTGATTTTTTAAAAATAGTAAATGGAATTTTAGATGATGTTATAACTTCCGTGAATAAAAAATACAATCTTATGTATGATCTAGGGGTTGAAAATGGAGGCCCTTCTGATCTGTGCTATGGAGTTAATGCTCTTTATGGAATGCATAAGTCGATTGGAAAAAACATAGATGCTAATCTAAATTTCGCTATGCGATGTAACGAATGGAATAGGTATTCTGAGAACTTAAATTCATTAGTTCCAAACCAAGTTTGGGTCGATATTCCATCTAATAAACTTAACGATGAAGAAAACACACTAGAGATTATGAAAAATAATATAAATAATGCTATAAGAGAATTAGAAAGTATTACTGGAAATGTGGTAACCGAAGAAAGCTTGAAAAAACAATTTCGTATAGGAAACCAAGTTAAAAGATTTTATAAGACTATTCTTTATGAAATTAGTGCTTCTGATTTTTACCCCTGCAATCCAGCTACCTTTGCAGAAATTTTAGCATTGTTAACAATCTCCTTCCAAGATTATAATTCTAACGCTCAAAGATATTTAGAAAATATAGGTTTATTAGTAAAAGAAATGAGAGAAAGAATTAAAAATGGAATAGGGATGGAAGTGTCTACCATGCCACGTATCATATTAGCACCTATATTTGCTGGTTGGGAGCCTGAGATTCATGAGATAGTTTATTCGTTAGGAGGGAGAATTATATATGCTGATTGGGATATTTTAGGTATGTTAGAAGAGATTCCAGTGGCAAAAGGCTCTGATCCTATCGAAGATTACGCTCGATTTCTTTTAGATGCTTCACATAAGGGAATTGGATGCGATGGAGAAAATTTAACAAAATCGTACTTAAATGCTGCTAAAAATATGGAAGTAGATGGTTTTATCTTTAACCAAGTATTTGGGTGTCCCTCTATTTCTAGTTTGTATACTAATTTACAACAAAAAATTAAAAATGAACTTGATATTCCTTCAGCAGTTATTAGTTTTAGGAAAATTGGAGCAAATATAGATGAAGTTAGGAATCAAATAGAATCTTTTATGAAAAAATTTGAATAAAGAATCCAGAATCTATAAATCGAGATAAAAAATTAATTACTTTTTGAATAAATCGGATGGTCTCATAAGATGGGGCTCATCTTCTTCATCCTTCTTCTTCTTCTTTTTACCGGGAACAAACCCATATACCTCTGGTTCTTCTGAGGAAGTGGTAGTGCCCGTAATAGGAGGATTTAGATTAATACCAGCAGATATTGGTACGGGTTGTTGCCCTACAGGAATTGGTTGCTGCATTGTCGCTGCTACAGAGGTCGGCTGAAGTGTGGTTGATTTTAAGACCTTTAATTCACTTAGGACTTTTTCTAAATTCATTGACTGAACGCTTTTATTCATTGTATCCATGATCTCTTGGAGTGATTTTGAGGTTTCTCTCAGACCTTTTGGGTTAATTCCTGTAAGTAATGAATCTAAATTATTATTAATATTTTCATTTAATTCCTTTAATGAATCTAAAACAGTAGCCCAATGCTTATTCATCTGAGATTCAATGGCGCCAATCATTTTGATTGTTTCATTCATAAAGTTAACGTGTGCTTCATATCGTTCTTCATCTTTAGCCCGAAGATCAGATATTAGCATTATGAGCTTCCGTAGAGCATCTTTTTCTTCTTCACTCATTTTTTAAATTCACTCAAATAACTTTTCTTTAGTATATTATGATTATTAAAAAATATATATGTATTTATTTTTACCAGAAAGCTAAATCTTTATTGGTATCTAAATTAGAATTCATTTTATAAATAAAGCGAGATAAATAATAATCATCAATATTTATTATTTCCCAGAAGCGAAATTTTAAGATGGTAAAAAATATAGTGAAATGGCCAAATAATCCAAGGATTTATGAGATTAATACATGGCCTTGGTTACATCATTTATCAGAAATTCATGGGCACCCAATTACTCTTGATAATATACCGGTTGAGTTGATAGATCAGGAATTAACACAATTTGATTCTATTTGGTTAATGGGAGTATGGGAAAGAAGTCCAATTGGAAAGGATATAGCTTTGCAAAATGAAGATTTACAGAAAGAATATCGGAAAGCATTAAGATATTATAATACTGAAGATGTTGTGGGTTCACCCTATGCTGTGTATTATTATCATGTAGCATCTCATCTTGGAGGTGCAGAAGGTTTAGCTAACTTAAGAAAAGAACTCTTAGAACGTGAAATTTTACTACTTCTCGATTATGTTCCTAATCATGTTTCTATTGATCATCTCTGGACTCTTGAGAAATCGGATGTATTTATAAAGGGTAGTTTAGAGGATTTAATGTCAAAACCATATGATTATTTCTCTGTGGGTAAAACCGTATTTGCGCATGGTCGAGATCCCAATTTCCCAGCTTGGACAGATACCGTACAGATTAATGCATTTTCTACTGAAGCTCGTGAAAAAGCAATCAATACTCTATTAAGCATAGCTAAACAGTGTGATGGAGTAAGGTGCGATATGGCTATGCTGATGACGAATGAGATTTTTAGTCGAACATGGGGAGAAAAAGCAGGACCCCTCCCGGAGTTAGAATTCTGGAAGGAAGTAATCACCGCTGTTAAAGCTAAATTTCCAAATTTTCTGTTTATAGCTGAAGTCTACTGGGACATGGAATGGGAGCTAATGCAACAGGGTTTTGATTTTTGCTATGATAAAAGATTATATGAACGTTTAGCTAATGAAAATGCTCAAAAAGTACGTGAACATATCCAAGCTGATTGGAATTATCAAAAAAAGCTTTTACGTTTTATAGAGAATCATGACGAACAAAGAGCCATGGAAGTGTTTGGAGAAGAGCCATCTAAAGCAGCAGCAATTATCGCTTTAACTCTACCTGGTGCTCGCTTAATATTTGATGGTCAAATAGAAGGATATGAGATTAAACTACCCACTCAGTTAGGTAGAAGCCCTACAGAAGAAGGAAATATAAAGATCATGAGTTTTTATCACAATCTATTAAAAATAATACCTGGAAGAGAATTTAGTGATGCCCAGTGGTCGAGTTGTATTGTAAAACCTGTTGATGCTAGTGATACTTCATTTACCAACATAATCTCATATATTTGGCAGAAAAGTGAGGAATTTCGATTAATTGTAGTTAACTATAGCCTTACTTTCTCAAAAGCTCATATTATTATTGAAGGTTTTGAATACGGTTCCTCAAATTGGAGATTCATAGATATTTTAAAGCAAAAAAGTTATACCTATGAAGGGAAGAATTTAACTGAAAATGGGTTATATGTAGAATTAGATCCATGGAAAGGGCAGATTTTTGAAATAGAGAAATTTTAATGCCAAGGTTCAATGAACTGTTACTGTCTTGCTTAAATTAAGAGGTTTATCAGGATCTAACCCATGATAAAGTGCTGTATAGTAAGATAAAAGTTGTAAAGCAGGAATAAAAGTTATAGGGCTAAATATACTATGATATTTATCAGCAGGTTGAGGGATTCGAATTGTGATATCACTTAAATTAGTTATTCTTTGATCGCTTTCTACAACTACTGAAATAATTTTTCCACCTCTTGCTTTAAATTCCATTACATTACCTATTAATCTTTGGTAAGTTTCATCCGGAGGAGCAATAAAAATAATAGGAAAACCTTCCCTAACTAAAGAAATAGGCCCATGTTTTGCATGTGCTGCTGAATAACCTTCTATAAAACGGCACGCTACTTCTTTTAATTTTAATCCACCTTCCTTTGCTGTCGCAATAGAGATGCCACGTGCTAGATAGAAAAAGTTATGACTCTTCTCAAGATTATTAACTATTTTCTTAATCACCTCTACATTTTTATCTAACAGGGTCTTAACAATACTAGGAGTTGAATTAAGGGCATTGTAATATTTATTAATTTCCTCTTTGGTTAGAATTTTTCTAAGTTTCGCAATTTCGAGTGCGATTAATGCAAGTGTTAATACTTGAGTGCAGTATGTTTTAGTGGCAGCAACACCAATCTCAGGACCAGCTTGAGTAACGATGACTTGATCAGAATATCGAGTAATAGAAGATCCAACAACGTTGGTAATCGTTAAAATGGTTACATTTTTACCTAATTTTTCTTTTGCCCATCTAATTGCTTCAATAGTATCAACAGTTTCACCTGATTGAGAGAGGCTTAGGATAACAGAATTTTCTGTTAGAGCATCTCCTAATTGGGTTTTAAATTCTGAGCATTCAATTGCCTGAATATATTTATCTAAAAACCGTGTTATAATAAATTTACCTGCTAATGAGGCGTAAAATGAAGTCCCTGCGGCAGTAATATAGATTGTTTTAGCACCCCATAATACTTTGGCAAAATTTCGTAAATCTTCTTCAGAAATTTTCATAGTTCGTTTCATTGCATCAGGTTCTTCATAAATTTCCTTTAGCATGAAATGCTTATAACCTCCTTTTTCTGCAGCATCAATACTCCATTCAATTTTCTGTAATTCTTTTATTATAGGGGTTTCAATATCATCAATATTAAAAAATTCTACTCTCCCAGGTTTAAGTAAAGCTATTTCATTATCATCTAAGATATAACATCGTCTTGTATAAGGAAGGAAGGCGGGAATGTCGGAAGCACAGTAAGTTGTTTTTCCATTATCAACCCCAACTACTAATGGAGATTCCTTACGAACTACAATAATCAAATCAGGAAATTTTGCATGGCAAATGGCTATTCCGTAAGCTCCTTCACATCTTTTTAATGCTTCAACTACTGCTCCTTTGAAATCCAAACCATTATTCATATATTCTTCGATTAAATGTGGTATAATCTCGGTGTCTGTATCAGATTTAAAATGATGTCCCCTTTTTTTTAGGTCTTCTTTTAATTCAATGAAATTTTCAATTATACCATTATGAATTACAGCAATTTGATTAGTACAATCCAAATGAGGGTGACTATTAATTTTTGTGGGAGGGCCATGAGTTGCCCACCTTGTATGAGCTAAACCTAATCTGGAACCATTTGGGAAGTCATCTAAGTGTAATTTTTCATGAATTTCATCAATTTTACCAGCATCCTTTTTTACAAATAGTTTTGAATTAAATTGCGTTACTATTCCACAAGAATCATATCCTCGATACTCCAAGCGCTTAATTCCATCGAGAATAAGCTTACCAATGGAGATCTCTTGGTTAGTTACTATTCCAAAAATGCCACACATAGAAGAGATTCACTTCATTATGTTGAAACCAGGTTAATTAATTATTGATTATATTTTTATAATTATACAAAGTTAATATCTATTTTTTCTGTAGTAAATTAATGAGAATAAATTAAAAAATGATGGTATGTATTTTAAAATTATCGTAGCTTTATTCAAATCTGATATTGAAAGAAAATAAACTTCAAATATTATTAAAATCTTTAAAAAGATAATAATTAATTTTATTAAGTGAATAATTTGAACGATAAACTAGCTATAGAAAACGAGGAAGTTTTGGGAAAATACACTCAAGATGAAATCTTTGATATCCCTTCATGCTTAAAAAAAGCGTTAAAACAGAAGGATCTAATTCATAAGATTGCTAGAAATATAGTTAAAAGTAAAATAAAACATATATATTTAATAGGAGCAGGAAGCTCTTATCATGCGGGATTCGCAATGTCCTACATGTTTAATAGAATTACAAAGATACCTACATATACCGAATTTTCAATGGAATTTCAATATTTAATAGAACCAATATTATCCACAGATGATTGTGTGGTAGCACTTTCTCAAAGTGGACAGACAAAAGACACAATTGAATCAATAGAAATTTCTAAAGAGAGAGGCTGTTTAACTATAGGAATTACAAATAATAATAACTCCAGACTAGCAAAAACCTGTGAATATAACATTAATCTGGAATGCGATGAAGAGAAATCGGTTTTAGCTACAAAAACGTATGTTTCTGAATTATTAATCTTATCAATGCTTTCACTTGAGATTGCGAACGAAAATAAATCTATTTCTAATGAAGAGTATAATGTAATTTGGGTGGAATTAATAAGAATTCCAGACAGAATTTATACAGTTTTACCTCAGTTGCACGAAATTATTAAAAGTTATTCTCAGTATTTTAAGTTTGCAGAATTTTGTTTCATCCTTGGTAGCGGTCCAGATTATGCTACAGCAATGGAAGCTGCATTAAAGTTAAAAGAAGGAGCACGTATTTTTGGACAAGCATATTCGACAGCAGAGTTTCCTCATGGACCCATTACTTTAGCAGATTCACGCACTTGCATTTTAGCTATTATTCCTCAAGAAAAAGATGAAAGAAAGCAAAATCTCTTAAATTTGTTAAAAAGAATTAAAGAGAGAAAAGCAACTATCTTTGGAGTATATGAATCGATAGAGGAAGGGGAAAAACCTGAACATATCGATTTTGGAATAAGGGTACCCAATACTCTTAGAGACTTACAACCTTTAATTATGATTTTAGCTATTCAACTACTAACATTAGAAATATCCAGGATAAATGGAATTAACTGTGATACCCCAAAATTTTTATCAAAAGTATCGGGAATATAAGAATAAGAGGTCATTCATAAAAAATATTAATTATTCATATAAGATCTAATTCTTTCATATTTTCTTCAGCTAGCTTATTCATTTGCATTGATAATTCTAAATTGTAGTTAGATTCTCCCGAGATCCTTAGATAAGGGCTTGTTCCTGAACGTCTAATTAGAATCCAACCTCCTTCATAATCAAAGCGACAGCCATCCATCATATTCACATTATTAATTTTCTTTCCTAATTCGTTAATAGACAATCTCATTGTAGCAGCAATTTTTTTCTTAAGATCTTCACTAAAAGGAATATCTTTCTTTAATCTAAATTGATCTTTATAATAAGGATAATTAGGAATACTTTTTAACATTTCTTTAAGACCTTTACCATTTCGAACAATCAATTGTATTACTTTAGCGATTGTAACGATGGAATCTGGACCATAGTGAAAATCAGGCCATATGTAAGTTCCTGAAGTTTCACCCCCTAAAAATCCACCTTGTTCTTTTAGTGCAATTGCAACTTTAATATCTCCTACTTCAGTTCGTATAATTTCACAACCTAGTGGATTCAAAACATCTTCTATTAAACTAGAAGAATTTATGGGAGTAACCACTTTTAGATCTTTTTTAGAGAGCTTTCCTTTATTTTCTTTAATATACTCTAGTGCCATTAGAGCTAAGAGTCGAATTGGATCTACAATCTCTCCATCCTCATCTAAAAATATTACTCTATCCGCATCTCCATCTAATGCAATACCTATATCTTCTTGAGCTGATATTTTTAAAAATTTTGAAATTTGAATTAGGTTTTCCTTACTAGGTTCGGAAAGTCTCCCGGGAAATCGGCCGTCCATTTGAGAATTTATTGTAACGAGGTTAATATTATAATAACTTAATAATTTTGGGACAATTTCACAACCAGAACCATTTCCAGGGTCTACAATTACATTAAGTTGGCTTCCATCGAATGCGATATGATTAACTATATCTAAAATATGAGTATCATTAATATCATTGATCTGCGTTACTTTACCAATTTCATTCCATCCAATATTAGCAAAGTCTTTCTCATTATAAACTCTTTCAATCTCTTCCTCCTGTTCCGGGGAATACCCTACCCCAGAAGGATTCCAAAGCTTTAAACCAATATATTCCGGTGTATTATGGCTTGCTGTTATCATTACAGAAGCATCTGCTTGTAAGAATCGTGAAGACATAGCTAATGTGGGAGTTGTTACTACTCCTAGTGTCTTAACAGTACAACCAGTACTAACTAATCCCGATATTAATGCATATTCAATTGGCAAAGCAGAAGTTCTAATATCTTTTCCGATAGATACACAACCCCCTTTTAAATAGGTCCCCAATGCTAACCCTACTTCTAGTGCCATTTGTGGTGTAAACATTAAATCTGATTCTGAATAGTTTTGAAAAATACGCCTTATACCCGAAGTACCAAATATATTGCTGGTCAATTAATTCGCACTCTTTTTTAAATCTAATTTAAGAGATATAGTTGTTATTGAAACTTATTGAGAAAATAGAATTTAACATCAATATTAAAGTTAATTTAACATATTATTTCTTTCATTTCAGCTAATATTTATGACTTAGTATGAAAGAGATTAATAAATTTTTTTAATGAACGCAATAATTTCGAGACAAAGAATTATGAAATTTGAACAGAATTATTAAAAGAGAAAATAGAAGATGGATTTATTACAACTTTTTAAGATTTAAACCCAATTCAGATTAGTAGCAAGGATTACAAAAGGTGTAATTATACTTTTTATCTGATAAGAGAAAAATATTAATTTGTTCAACCTTTATTTATTTTAAGAATTTAACTGGTAAATGTTTTATTGAATTTATTACTAGATTGATCTGAAAAAATAAATGATATTCCAAGGGCTCTTTAATATACTTAGCTTATATCTGAATGAAATTGATCTGTTTTATAATGCTATAGATCAATATTTTAAAGTACATATTAATGAACATTTTAAAACAGTTTCAATTAATAGTGAGAATATCGATAAAATTTATGACCAATTCTTATCTTTTATTATTCAAGAGTTTCTTGAAATGGGATTTGAAAGGCAAGAAATTGAAAATAAATTTTTAGATCCGTTCTTAGAACTGAATAAAAATCAAAAGATATCAATTACTTCTTTCAATGAACTTTACGATGAAAAAGCCTCGCCGATAATATATGAGATCTTTTTAGAAAAAGTAGTAGACTATTTAGTCGATGTCAAAGTAGCACCTTTAATGTTGAAATTAAAATCGGAAGGATCCTTGAGTCTTGAATTTATAATAGAGTTAAGAACATTAAAAACTTTAATTGATAATAATCCAGAAAAAAAGGAAAATTTAACTAAGTATATACAAATTCGAGATAAAATATATCACACATTTAGTGAAAATAAAAATAAAATTGAGAGTTTAGAAGATTTAGAAGAACCAAAAGACAAACTCCAACTTTTATATCTAATTTATAGGATTATCAATTTTTTTCAATTAGAAAAGACTATTAATTTTTCACATATTAAAACATTTCTTACTGAAAATATTGATGAATGGCTGGTAACAATTCCTTTAGTCACTTTAAAGAACCCAGATCTTTATTATTGTGGACTTTTTCTTGCTAAACATCTGAACATTAAGCTAAATAAAGAAAAAGTTCTGAAATTTTTATTTCAGCTTTTTGAAGAGGGAACAGATGAATTTGAAGCTCCATTAGTTGAAGCTACAGATGGTTTATATTATTATTTAAAATCTACCGAATTAACTAAGTTGTGGTTGACTAAGGAGCAAGTTAACGCTTTAATTAAAACAGAAGCCAAATATTTTGTACCTAATTATCTTAAGAATTTAGAAACTTCGCAACTTGTTGTTATCTTAAAGATTTTTAATATTCTTAATATCAACCCAGAACAGAAAATAATTAATGCAATAATAGAAGAATTAGAAGCAAGAATTACTCCTGATGGAATAAAACAGTTTCGGGATGGCTTTATATCCTCAGAAGCTACGTATTATGTATTATTTATTAGCTATATGAGAAATAGTTTAGAAAAGTTGAAAGATTACGATTTACTAGAAGGAATTATCTCAAGAATTTATAGAAACTTGGAAATTCTTGATTTTTCAGCAGATACTAATTTTGACCTATTTTCAGAACTTTTTTATTCCTTCGAGAGTTTAAAATTATTTAATTGCATAGAAACAAAGGAAATGATTATCCATCTTGCCAAATATCTATTCCCACAAGAAGTAGTGGATAGAATTTCAAGTGGAAAAGAGATAGTTAAAACTAAAGCAAAATTTAGACATCTTAAAGTAAACAAAACGACCGGAGAAACAATATATTAATTTAAAGGCTCTTTATTTGATACTCTTTTTTTAAATAGCCATCATAAGCTACTATTAAACAAAAATCTTAAAGTAATTCTTTTCATTTTACTATTTTAACAAAAAAAAATTAGCTGAATTTCAATGAATTTTACAGATTTTGAATTAATTTATAAAAAAAATCGAAGTACGATAAAAGATAAAAATGCTATAAAATCAGAACTGATTAAAATTATTGGAGAAGAAAATGTTTCCACTAATGAAGTTGATTTATTAGCCTATACTAGAGATAGTTCGATGATTGCTATAAATTGGACAATTGAAGGAAAGATTGCGGGTTTACCTGATTTCATAACATGGCCAGAAACAACAGAGCAAATTTCAGAAATTTTAAAGTTAGCAAACAAAGAAAAGGTCCCAATAATACCATTTGCAGAGGGATCTGGGGTCGTGGGAGGAGCAATTCCTATCAATGGAGGTATTATTCTTGATATGAAAAAATTTAACAAAATTATTGCTATAAATGATAAAAATTTGACTGTTTCTGCAGAATCGGGTATTAATGGAATGAATTTAGAGAGATATCTAAATGCAAAAGGGTATACTTCAGGTCACATTCCTCAATCTTTATATACCTCTTCTTTGGGAGGATGGATTGCTCATAGAGCTGCAGGTCAATTCTCTACAAAATATGGAAAAATAGAAGATATTATATTAGGTATGGAAGTGGTCTTACCTCAAGGAGATATTATAGAATTCAAAACTGTTGCTCGTGCTTCCACAGGACCGCAATTAGACAAATTATTTATTGGAGGGGAAGGTACAATTGGAATAGTTACAAAAGCTACTTTAAAAATATGGCCTTTCCCTAAGAAAAGAACATTAATATCATATGCTTTTTCCAAAATCGAAGATTCTTTTGAAGCAGTAAGGGAGATTTTAAGAGAAAATGTTTATCCTGCAGTGATAAGAATTTATGATCAGCCCGAAACAGCGAGACATTTTGAAAAGGTTGAGAAAGCCAAAGAAAAGGTAATGGTTGTGTTTGTATGTGAAGGAAATGAAAAATTAGTAGATATCGAGGAACTCATTACAAGAGAAAAATGTGAAAAGTATTTGGGGATTAATTGTGGACAGAATCCTGTTGAGCATTGGTTTGAAACTAGATTTAAGGTAACCGAGACTTCTTCAATGCCAACTTATAAAATTGTATTTGATACTATAGAAATAGCTTCATTATGGGATAAAGCGGCTAATATTTATCATCATGTTACTGAAACCGTAGATAAAATAAAAGGAGTATTACTTATTACTGCTCATGTTTCACATTTTTATCCAAATGGTGTGGGTATTTACTTTACTTTTGGAGGTGTTCCATCTCGAGATATTTCTGAATTACAGTTTTATCAAAAATGCTGGAATACTACAATAAAAGCTGTAATAGACGCAGGGGGCTCTATTGCTCATCATCATGGTATAGGAATAAATAGATCTAGTTGGATGAGTGAAGAGTGGGGGGATTCATTAAAAATATTACAAGAAATTAAGAAATTTTTAGATCCTAATAACATCCTAAATCCCGGAAAAGTATTTGTTAACACTTGGAAAGGAGGTGAATTATAAGTGGGCGTTTTTGAAACATTAGCTAAATATAAATGGATGCTCCCTCTTATAAATAAAGCAGACAGAGAAACAAAATCTCTCTTAATGAAAAACTTTCGTTCAAAAAAGAAAAATTTCTATCCAGAAGGGAGCTATAAAGCTGATATTGATAATCTAATCAAATGTATGCTATGCCCGAATATGTGTAGATTTGATTGTGGGACTCTCCAGGCAAGTAAAACTGAAAGTATGAGCCCATCTTACAAAGCGAGAGTCGGATATTACCTTTCTGTCGGTAAAATTGATCCTACTAAAGCAGAAAATAAAGAATTCATCGATTTAATGTATAAATGCACAAATGAAGAGAATTGTAAAGTTTGGTGTCCTTTTGATTTCTCAGTGGTTTCATTACTAGAAACTGTAAGGGATGACTTAAATGACAAAGGTTTAATGCCAAATTACTGCAGGGATCAAATAGAAAAGCTAAAAAGTACTAAAACAATAGAAGCCTATAATATATACAAAACATATAAAGAAAAAGGGATACAAAATATAGAGACTGATGGAAATGATGATGTATTTTATTATATTGGCTGCGAAACGATGAAGTTTCCAGATGTAGTAAAAGCAAATATAGAACTTTTAAAAAAAGCGGGAATCAAGTTTTCAACTAATCTCGATAAAAGAGTTTGTTGTGGGGCACCTGTGTTAAATATAAGAGATATGGATTTGGCAAAAGAGCTAGCGAATGAAAATTTTAATTTAATTGAAAAAACTGGGGCAAAAATTATAGTTTCTGATTGTCCTGGTTGTGTTTTAACACTTAAGGAGAGGTATCAGAATGTAGGGATTGATATAAATGTGCAAGTTATCCATATTGTTGAATATTTTAATCAATTAATTGAAACAGGTAAACTTAAACCACAAAACAATATTTCTGAAGAATTTAAAAAAGTTGCTATCCATGATCCCTGTCTTATTGCGAGAAATTTGAATGATACTCATTCTATTAGAAATATTTTAAAGGTAATTCCTGGATTGGAACTTATTGAACCAATCTATAATAAAGAGTTTGTCCATTGTTGTGGATGGAGTGGTACGGCTCATTGGGCTGATAAAGATCTATCTATTAAGGAAGCAACTATTAGAGTAAACGAATTGAAAGAAACAGGAGCGAATATATTCATATCTGCATGTCCCTTATGTGAATTAGGATTAGGATATGGATTAGATGAACAAGAAAAAGAAAAAATTAAAATATTAGATTTATCCGAATTATTAGTTAAAGTAATATAAAAAATTTTTAAGGTGTGATTAAGTGAGTGATTTAATATGTGTATTTGATGTAGGAACAACAGGAGCTAGAACTATTATCTTTGATGTCAATGGGAGAGAAATCTCAAGGGCTTATGAAGAATATCCAATATTCAAACAACCTGTAGGAATTTCAGAGCAAGATCCTATGGTATGGTGGAATGCTGTTAAAAGTACTTGTAATAAAGCAATAAAAAGAGTTAATGTTAATGATATAAGAGGTATTTCTACTTCATTTATGAGACAGACGACAGCAATTATTGATAAGGAAGGAAATGTATTACATCCCGCTTTAACTTGGATGGACGAAAGAGAAGAAACTAGCGCGAAAGATTGGGATAAAGAAGGAGGATTGAGAAGATCGATTCCCAAAATTCTTTGGTTAAAGAAAAATAAACCAAATTTATTTGATAAAGCAGCTAAAATTGTGTATCCTGATACTTATCTATACATGAAATTATGTGATGTGATTGTAACAGATCCAACTAATGGAATTTGGGGAATACTCAATTTAGAGACTTTAAGGTGGGATGAAAATCTCGCTGAACTTTATGATTTACCGTTACGTTTATGGCCAGAATTGCATACTGCGGGTGATACTGTTGGAACCTTATCTAATA
>Ga0209427_10005736_pt1 | contig 14232 bp, 18 predicted proteins | sample DeeMarSWOR136_30_FD_187465 | JGI IMG/M metagenome (GOLD analysis project Ga0209427, IMG submission 187465) | Marine sediment microbial communities from White Oak River estuary, North Carolina - WOR-1-36_30 (SPAdes) (version 2) | ecosystem: Environmental > Aquatic > Marine > Intertidal zone >... | reverse complement strand
CTACCCGCGGGGGCTGCGGGGCCCCGTGCCCCCAGGCCAACATGCCCTGCACCGGCTGCTACGGGCCGGTAGAGGGGGTCGCCGACCAGGGCGCTGCCTTTCTGGGCGCCGTGGCCTCGGTGATCGACTCCGACGACCCCGAGGAGATCCGCAGAATCGTCGACGATATCCGCGACCCGGTAGGCACCTTCTACCGCTACAGCCTGCCCGCTTCGCTGCTAAGGAGGGCCGTAGTACGATGACGAGAAGAATCACCATAGACCCCATCACCCGGCTGGAAGGCCACGGCAAGATAGAAATCTTCCTCAACGACGCCGGCGAGGTGGAGAACAGCTACTTCCAGGTGCCCGAGCTCAGGGGCTTCGAGAAGTTCTGCGAAGGACGCCTCTGCGAGGACATGCCCCAGATTACGCAGCGGATCTGCGGAGTCTGCCCTGAAGCGCACCACACGGCCTCAAGCAAGGCGCTGGACGCCCTGTTCCACGTCGACCCGCCGTCACCCGCCAAGAAGCTGCGGGAGCTGCTCTACAGCGCCTTCTACATTACTGACCATACCACCCATTTTTACATCCTCGGGGGCCCCGACTTCATCATGGGGCCCGACGCCCCGGTGGCGGAGCGCAACATCCTGGGAGTCATCGCCAAGGTGGGGCTGGAGCTGGGCGGGGCGGTGATAAATACGCGCAAGCAGAACCACCACATCATCCAGATGCTGGGCGGCAGGGCGGTCCACCCCGTCTTTGGCCAGCCCGGCGGCGTCAGCAAAGGGCTCAACGAGGACGAGAGAAAAGAGGTGGAGCAGATCGCCAGGGACTCCCTGGAGTTCGGCAAGCTATCGCTGAAAGTGTTCGACGACATCGTGCTCAAGAACCAGGAATACGTGGACATGATCACCAGCGACGCCTACACCCACCGCACCTACTACATGGGCCTGGTCGACGACAACAACAAGGTCAACTTCTACGACGGTAAGGTCCGGGTGGTGGATCCCGACGGCAAGGAGTTCGCTAAGTTCGCCCCCGCCGATTACCTGGAGCATATCGCCGAGCACGTGGAGCCATGGACTTATGTCAAATTCCCCTTTCTTAAGAAGATGGGCTGGAAGGGCTTCACCGACGGCAAGAACAGCGGCGTCTTCCGCGTGGCCCCGCTGGCGCGGCTCAATGCCGCCGACGGCATGGCCACACCCCAGGCCCAGGAGGCCTACGACAAGATGTACGCCACCCTCGGCGGCAAGCCGGTGCACCACACCTTGGCCATGCACTGGGCCCGCTTGGTGGAGATTGTCTACGCCGCCGAGAGGCTGCTGGAACTGAGCCGCGACCCCGAGATCACCGACCCCAACATCCGCAGCATTCCCACAGCCACTCCCGATGAAGGGGTGGGCATCGTGGAGGCCCCCCGGGGCACCCTCATCCACCACTACGTCACCGACGACAAGGGGATAATCAAGCAGGTCAACCTTATCGTAGCCACGATCAACAACGCCGCCGCTGTCAACATGTCCATCAACAAGGCGGCCAGGGCCCTGATCCAGCCCGGCAAGGAGATTACCGAAGGCCTGCTCAACCGCATCGAAATGGCCTGGCGCCCCTACGACCTCTGCCTGGCCTGCGCCACGCATGCACTCCCCGGCGAGACGCCCATGGAGCTTATCATCCGCGACTCCCGGGGCAACCAGATCCGCAGGCTGGAGAGGAACCTTCCCGGAGCCGGGCAGGAATCGGAAGTCAGACGTCCCTGACACGGGAGATAAGAAATGGAGCGGAACAGAGAGCACCACGCTGCCTCCAGACAACAGCGCTCACAGCCCGAGGAAGTCATAGAACAGCCTGGCGGCAGGCTATACGTCCCACCCTGCCAGGCGGCATGCCCCCTGAGTGAGGACATCCAGCGCAACAACGCCATGATTTCCATGCTCCCGCTGGACATCGACAAGGCGCGCGAGCAGATACTCCGGATAGGCGACGAGATATATGAGAAGAACCCCTTCTTCCTGCTCTGTAGCTACATATGCGGGCTCTGCGAGAAGCAGTGCAACTACAAAGACAAGACCGGCGCCATCAGGCGGCGCAGCGTGGTGGGATTCATCGGCGAGCACTACGGCCATCGCCTGGACAGTAAGCCTGCATTCCCCACCCCCACCGGGGAGAAGGTCGCGGTCATTGGAGGCGGGCCCTCGGGCCTGATGTGCGCCTACTTCCTGGCACAGAAAGGCTACCGGCTCACCCTCATGGAAAGGAGCTTCCATCTGGGAGGCGCCCTGCGCTACATACCCCAGTACCGTCTTCCCCGGCACGTGCTCAGCTCGGTCACCCACAACCTGCTCAGGATTGCCCGCATCCAGCTCAGGCTGGGGGTCGGGATGGGCGACGGCGGCAAGACCATAGACAACCTGGAAAACGAAGGGTACCGGGCCATATACATCGCCACCGGCACTCCTTCTCCCCGGCCGCTGACCTACGAGGAGGAGACGGTCATCAGGTCCGACCTGGAAGGGGTGGCCTACGGCATGGGTCTCCTCTTCGGAGTGAACCACGGCGACGTTCCCCCGGGACTGTATCGCGGCCGGAGAGTCATAGTAATCGGCGGCGGAAACGTGGCTTTCGACGTCGCCAGGACTGCCCGCAGGCTGGAAGGAGACGTCACCGTCCTCTGCCTGGAAAACGAAGACAAGTCCTCTAAGGACGGCATCCCCGCCGACGTTGAGGAAATAGAAGGGGCCACCCAGGAGGGCATAGACATCGTCTACTCGCGCGGTGTGGCCGAGGTAGTCAGCGAGGAGGGCAGCTTCAAGAAGCTGCGCCTCGTGCGCTGCACCTCGGTATTCGATGACGACGGAAGGTTTAACCCCCGATTCGACCCCAACGACGTGACCTACCTGGAAGGAGACGTGCTGCTCATCGCCATAGGGCAGGGGCCAGAACGCACCTTCTTCCAGCACGAGGGCCTGCTGAACGACAAAGGCAGGCTGGACGTCGACCCGCTCACCCTGATGAGCAACCGCAGAAAGGGGGTGTTCATCGGCGGCGATGCCAGGAGGATTGGCTTTGCCATGGAGGCGATGAGCGACGGCCTGGCGGCGGCGGAGTCCATAGACCGCTATATCACCGGCGAGGACCTCAAGGCCGGAAGGGGAAAGGAGTTCGAGCGGGCCGCCATCCCCAACAGCAGCAGCTACAAGGCTCAGCCACCGCTGTCCTGGGCCCCGGTGGACGAAAGACTCAACTTCGAGCCCTACGAGAAGCCGTTCACCCTGGAAGAGGTGGTGGAGGAGGCCAGGCGCTGTCTCTCCTGCGGCCCCTGCCTGGGCTGCAAGGGCTGTGTGGCGCTGAACCTCCAGCCGGAGATACGTGAGATACAGCTCAGCAGAGACCGGTGCAGCGGCTGCGGCATCTGCGTCGGTTTGTGCCCCTACGACGCCATCGGCTGGGACGAGTCCGGAGAGAAGCGGGTGGCGTCCATTGACACGCTCAAGTGCAAGCGCTGCGGCGTGTGCGTCGCCGCCTGTCCGTCGGGGGCGATCAGCATTGAGGACGAGTTGCCCCAAAGCGTGGAGGGAGTTTGCGCCTCGCTGTAGCCCCATCCGGCTCGCAACCGTAGAAGGAGAGTCACTTGAACCCAGCAAGCGATCAGCCAGTAGCTGCGATGAAGATAGATGAGGAGCACTGCAGCGCCTGTTCCGTGTGCTCGTCTCTCTGCCCTTTTGAAGCCATAAGAAAAGACCCTGAGACGGGTAACATCCTGCTGGAGATAGAGAAGTGCCAGACCTGTGGCATCTGCTACTCCTCATGTCCGGCCCACGCCATCGAGGCTATCTACTATGACCTGGACTCGCTGGCCGGGTACCTGGAGAAGGCCAAGCAGCAATACGACTCCGACGCGCTGGTGGTGATGTGCAAAGGGTCGGCACCCGATTTCGCCGAGGTGGAGAAGCTGTTCGGCATTTCCAGCTTCGTGCCGCTATCCGTCCCCTGCGTCGGCCGTATCCCCGGGGAGATACTGCTCAGGGCCATCTCCTCGCTGGGAATGAAGAAGATATACATGCTGGCCTGCGATACGGACTACTGCCGCTATGAAAAGGGAAGCGCCGTCGCCGGACGCAGAGTGGCGGTGCTCAATCTCCTCCTGGAGCAGCTCGGCTACGGCCACGAGGTCATCGAGTTCAGGCGGAACAGCCTGAAGGTGAAGGTGGACAGGAACAAGTGCATCGGCTGCGGCAATTGCGCTTTCTTCTGTCCCTTCGACGCCGCCAAGCTGGAGAGCGGGGCGGCGGAGTTCGACCTAGACCGATGCCGGGGCTGCGGCCTGTGCGTGACGCTGTGCCCGGCCCTGGCGCTGGAGCTAGAGCACTGGGAGGGAGAGCGCCTCTCATCTTCCATATCCAGGCTCTCCTCCGAGATAAGAAAGCCCAGCATCCTGGTGATGCGCTGCCAGTGGGCCGCCTTTCCCCGGCCCGACGAGGAACTCGACCCCGGCGTGCGGGTCATCGACCTGCCCTGCGCGGCACGGGTCGACCCGATGCATATCGCGGAGGCCCTGGGCAACGGCGTGGACGGCGTCCTGATAGCAGCCTGTCCCGAGGACGACTGCCGGTCGGAGACGGGAAGCAAGGAGTCCCACAGGCTGTTGACCGGCTTGAAGAAGACCCTGGCCCAGATCGGCCTTGAAGAGAGAGTCCACTTTTGCCCGGTAGCCCCCAGATATCCCCAGACCTTCTACCAGGAGCTGCGGCAATTCAAGCAAAGGATAGAAGACGAGCTTTCCCGGGAGGCAGGGCAGTGATAGTAACCAGCCAAAAGCCCCTCGACGAGGTTCTGGACTTCCTCTCAACCTACAGAACCGTGCTGCTTGCCGGCTGCGACGGGTGCACCCAGCCACCCCGGGGAATACGGGAGGCCAGGACGCTGGGGCAGATACTCGAGCTTGCCAGCAGGCTGAGAGGCAAGAGACTACGAGTCAGCACGACCACGGTAGCCAAGCAGTGCGATTCCTACCTGACGCTGACCTCGCTTGAGCCTCAGTCCAAATATGTGGAAGCTATCCTGTCGCTCGCGTGCGGTCTGGGAGTACAGACCATCGCCGATGTACTGCCCGACATACCCGTCTTCCCGTCACAGAACACCCTGTTCATGGGAGCAGAGATAAGAGAGGCAGCCGTCCTCGAGGAGAGGTGCGCCGCCTGCGGCGACTGCATTCTGGAGTTTACCGGCGGCATCTGCCCCATTGCCCGATGCCCCAAGGGCCTGCTCAACGGCCCCTGTGGAGGCTCGGCCAACGGCAAATGCGAGGTTGACCCGGAGAAGGACTGCGCTTGGGACCTGATAATCAAGAGACTGGAGAAGCTGGGCAGGCTATACGTGCTGGAGGAGATCCGCCCACCCAGGAACTTCTGGCAGCTGCCCAGGCCCGGCAGGGTTGGTGAATAGCGTGCCTGTGCCATCGGGCGAGCGGAGCGCCGGAGCCCTGGTGCTGGGGCTGGGAAACCCCGTCCTCAGCGATGACAGCGTGGGGATCATGGTAGCGCGGGAAGTGGAGAAGAGGGTAGAGGCATCTGAGGTAACGGTGATCGAGTCCGCCGGCGGCGGTCTCAATCTGCTGGATTCTATCAGCGGCTTCCAGCATGTCATTATCATCGACGCCATCCAGACGGCTGAGGGCAAGGCAGGACAGATACGCCTTCTGGACCCGGGGAATTTCTCCCTGGCCAGGCACCTCAGCTCACCGCACCAGGTGGACCTGATTTCCGCGCTGGAGTTGGGAAGAAGGCTGGAGTTGCCAATGCCGTCAACCTTCAGCATAGTGGCCGTGGAGGCACAGGATGTGGTCACCTTCGGCGAGGAATTGACGGCGGAGGTAGAGCAGGCCATCCCGGAAGCGGTGGACACGGTCTTGCACGAGCTGGAGAGAAGGAGAAATGACGTCGGACATCGCTAGGGCTCTGCGGAGTCTTCTCATTTTCCACCAAAAATCGGGGGCAACCCACTTGCTTTTTTTGGAGCCCTGTTTTAATATGCCCGTTAAATCTTTGCTGGCGGAAAGCGTCAGCGAAGCGGCAGGTACCCCGGGCATTCGCGCAAGAGATCTATGAATCTGAGTGCGTGCCGCGAGTAGCCGAGTGACTACGGTTATCGATATGGAGTACAGGAACGGCAGGCGCATCGTTCCGGCTTACTTCCGATCAGGGAGTGAACGGCAGTGATGGCGTTCCTGGTAACTGCGGTCTGTTCCTTCCTACTTTACCTGCTTCTCACCACATCCTCTGGCTCCCTGTTCCTATGGAGCAAGGAAGAGCTTATCTTCGGGGCCATCTTCGCCGTCATCATCGGGGCACTGGTCAAGGGCATGTTCATTAAGAAGAGCTTCAGAATGCTCGATCCCCGAAGGTGGTTTCTGTTCCTCTACTACTTCGTCGTAGTGTTCCTGCCGGCGATGGCCAAGGCGAACGTCGACGTTGTCTACCGGGTAATAACCGGAAGGATAAACCCCGGCATAGTGAAGATCTCTCCCAAGCTGGACAACGACCTGAGCCTGACGTTGCTGGCGAACTCGATAACCCTGACCCCTGGTACTCTGAGCGTGGAGGTGGACGAGAAGACAAACGACCTCTACGTCCACTGGATAAACGTCAGGAAACAAGCCCTGGAGACAATGCCCCGAGACCACAAGGACGTGTGCGGCAAGTTCCCGGACTGGGCCAGGAGGATCGCCGGATAATGTGGATTGCCGTAGCCCTGTTCTTGGGCATCTGCATAATCATATCCCTGGTGAGGCTGATTCTGGGGCCCAAGGCGCCGAGTCGCATAGTGGGGCTGGACACCATCAATACCATGGTGGTGGTCTCTATGGTGGTGCTGGGAGCCGCCTTTGACGAGGTCATATTTGTCGATGTGGCCATCGTCTATGCCCTGCTCTCTTTCATTACCACGCTCTACATAGCCAAGTATATCGAGAAGGGGAAGTTCTAGGGACCATGAGCCCGATCGTCTACATATTCATAGGTATAGGATGCTTCTTCAACCTCGTCGGAGCAATCGGGCTTCACCGCTTCCCCGACGTGTACACTAGGCTGCACGCCGCAACGAAATGCACCACTTTCGGCTCCATATTCCTGATCGTGGCCGTAATGATACAATCCGCCGGCATCTGGGGAGCGGAAGGTCTATCTTCCTCCCAATCGGTGCTCACCCTGCATGCACTCATCGCCCTGGTGTGTATCCTGTTGACCAACCCCACCAGCGCGCACGCCATTGCCAGAGCTGCACACCGAAGTGGCATCAAACCCGCCAGGGCAGTCGTGGACGATCTCGAGGGGGAGGGGCATGACTGAGGCAGGACTTCTGCATACGATTGTGCCCATACTGATAGTGGTATGTGCAGTATTCGTGGGCAGGTTCAAAGACCTCATCTATGCCACCCTGTCCCTGGCTGCACTCAGCCTGCTCTTGGCCCTGGAATTCTATCTGCTTCAGGCCCCCGATGTAGCCATCGCTGAGGCCGGGATCGGAGCAGCTATCACCACAGCCATATTCGTCCTGGCAATAAGGTCAACGAAGCGTACTTAGGATAGAAAATGAGAAGAGCCGCCGTAGCGATATCCCTGGTAGTCATCATCGGTTTGCTGGTGGCAGCGGCCTTCCTCATCCATCCCTTCGGCCAGCCTCCGTCCCAGATGGACGACTACATGATCGAGAACTCGCAGGCGGAGACGGGAACGAACAACGTGGTGGCCGCTGTGCTTTTCGACTACAGGGGCTTTGACACCCTCGGCGAGGCTACCGTGTTGTTCACGGCGGTAACCGGAGTAGTCATGCTGTTCAGAGCCGTGAAGAAGAGGGAGAGCTAGACAACTGTGATGTCGAAGATAGTGCGCACCATGTCCAACATCCTGATTCCGCTCGTCTTCATTTTTGGCCTCTATATCATCCTGCACGGACACATAAGCCCGGGCGGCGGATTCCAGGGAGGCGCCGTGTTCGCCTCCGGCGTGGCCATGATCATAGTCGCGTTCGGCTCCGCCAGCGTTCAGAAGAGACTGAAGGAACATCATCTTTCGGTCCTGGAAAGCGCCGGGGCCTTGATATTCATCGGACTGGCGTTCGGCGGGCTGGCTACCATATTCTTCTTCAACTTCCTCGCCGGCTCCGCTGTATTCGGCAACATCCCACCCTCCGGGTCCAATCCCGGGGACCTGTGGACCGGGGGAGTGATTCCCCTGATGAACATAGGCGTAGGCCTGAAAGTCCTGGGAGGACTGTCGGCAATTGTCCTGGTCATGGCGCTGGCCTCCAGCGGAATAGAGGTGGAAGAATGACAGTAGGTCTTCCGTTCAATATCCCCTTCCTGGCCGTGGCAGCGCTTATCAGCATCAGCTTCATCATCATCCTGACCCAGAGGAACCTGATCAAGCTGGTGATGGGCATTGTTATCATGCAAGCGGGGGTCAATCTGTTCCTGGTGAGCCTGGGATACCGGACCGGAGGGATTGTGCCGATCTTCACCCACGCCCCCGAGGGGGCCATGGTGCTGCCCGTTCCCCAAGCTCTCACCCTTACCAGCATCGTTATCGGCGTGGCCTGCACAGCCCTGATGCTGTCTCTGATAGTGCTCACCTACCGGCATACCGGAGACACGGATGCAGAGAAGTCCAGGATACTGAAAGGATAGCGACTTGGATAGCTTGGTGACGCATTCTTCCATACTGGCGATAGCCATTCCCCTGCTGGCGGCATTCCTAACGCCGCTGGCGAGCAAGGTTGGCGACAGAGCCAGGAATACGGTGGTGATAGGCGCCCTGGCCCTGGCAGAGTTCCTAGTGATAATCCTGGCCAGAGATATCTACCTCAATGGACTCCACGTCTATACCCTGGGTGCAGCCGCCACGGATCTCACCATACCGGAGCACTATATGGTGCCCGTACGCATAATCCTGGAAGTGGACGCCATGTCGGTATTCATGGGCCTCATCACCACCACCATTTCACTGGCGGGGGCCATCTACTCCATTTCCTTCCTCAAGCAGGAGACGGGCGGCGATAGATTCTATACCCTGCTCCTCCTCCTGGCCGTGGGCATGCTGGGACTGGAGTTCACCGGGGATATGTTCAATTTCTTTGTCTTCCTGGAGATACTGTCCATCTCCGGGGCAGCCCTGGCGGCGTTCAGGACACGGTTCGGAGACGCCACCGAAGGCGGATTCAAGTATATCGTGATATCAGCAGTCGGGGCCCTGGTAGTCCTGTTCGCCGTGGGCATCCTCTACGCCCAGTACAACGTGCTGAGCATGGCTGCTCTAGCCCAGGCGATACAGTACACGGCCCTGGACAAGATAGCGCTGGCCTTGCTGGTGGTGGCGCTGGCTATGAAGCTGGCCAGCGTTCCTCTGCATATGTGGGCCCCGGATACCTACAGTGTGGCTCCCGCCGGCACCACTCCCATGATCTACGTGGCCAGCCAGGCCTGTCTGTATGGCATGTTCCGGGTTCTTTTCAGCCTCTATGGGGTCTCTCTCGACACCCTGGCCATCGGATGGATAGTGATAGTCCTGGGCGTGTTGAGCATGTTCGTGGGAGTCACCATGGCGGTCCACCAGTCGGACATCAAGCGCCTGATGGCCTACCACGCCATATCTCAGAGCGGCTATATGCTGCTCGGCATAGGAGTCGGCCTGGCAGTACTGGCCGATCCGCAGGCCCTGGCCAGCTACGGAAGAGAGGCCATAAGCGGGGGCATCTTTCACATCATCAACAATGCCCTGTATAAAGGCCTGCTGTTCCTGACCGCGGAGGCCCTGTTCTTCTCGCTGGGAACCAGGGACCTCAACAAGATGGGGGGCATGTTCCGCAACATGAGGTACACCGCCATATTCTTCATCGTCGGGGCGCTGGCCATATCGGGGGTCCCTCCCTTCAATGGGTTCACCTCGAAGCTTATGATCTATGAATCGGTCTACAATTTCAGTCCCGTGCTGGCGGTGATAGCCATGCTGGTCTCGATTGTGACGCTGGCCTCCTTCACCAAGGCTTTCCAGTCAGCATTCACCGGCCCAGCCCTGCCACAGCACGACAACATCAGAGAGGTGCCGAAGCCAATGCTCATCGGCATGGGTATCCTGGCCATCGCCATCGTTTTCTTCAGCCTGTTCCCCAGCCTAGTGGTGAACACCATTGTGACTCCGGCCACGGATGCCTTAATTGACCAGGCAGGATATATCGGCGCAGTCATGGGAGGAGCCTAAGTGGCAAGCCTCAGCACGTGGAGTCCCATTGTCCTGGTAGTGGCCTTCCTCATCCTGGTGGCGGTGGCCTACTTCTTCAGAAGCCGGGGAGAGGCGAGGTACAAGGAGGGCACGGCCCAAACGCAGGTATTCCTGGCCGGCGAAGAGGCACCTGAGCCAGAGAAGCGGCACATAAGGGCCCAAAACATGTACTGGGGTTTCTTCCAGGCCCTGAAGCAGTACTACCAGACCACCATGAACGCGCACACGGGAATAATAAACGACTACATAATCTGGTTCACCTCCGTGGTGGCCATAGCTGCGGTGATAGTCTTCATCGCCGGAATGGTCTAGCCTGGTCGAATGGACAGCAGCATAGGGAGAAGATATGGGACTTGACTCATTCAAGAGAGCCCTGTGGGTGTATCACCTCAACACGGGGTCGTGCAACGGCTGCGATATAGAGATCCTGGCCGCGCTGACTCCTCGCTATGATGCCGAGCGTTTTGGAATAGTCCTCGTTGGCTCACCGCGCCACGCGGATGTGCTGCTGGTGACGGGCCCGGTGACCAGGCAAATGGAGTCGAGGCTCAAGCGCGTTTATGCGCAAGTGCCCGAGCCCAAGATGGTCATGGTGGTCGGTAGCTGCGGTACCGAGGGCGGCGTGTTCCATGAGTCGTATAACCTCATAGGCCCCGTCGACCAGTGTATACCGGTCGATGTGTACGTTCCCGGATGCCCCCCGAGGCCTGAGGCAATCATTGAGGGCGTGGTCAAGGCTTGGTTGAAGCTGGAGAAGGCACAGGAGCCAGTTGCGGCATGAACGAAGTGCTGAGTCCCGAACAGGTGGTTGACAGCTTCAAGGCTGTCCTCAAAGATGGCGTCACCGATTCGAAGATCTATCGGAGAGAGGTCGCAGTCAAGAAGAACGTCTTCACCTCGATATGGATAGACCTGAAGCGGGAGGCCTTCCGCAGAGCGGTGGAGCACGTCTGCGAGATACAAGAATATCCCCATCTGGCGATAATCTCCTCGGCAGACCTGGGAGATGAGGTAGAGCTCATATATCACTTCACCATATACTACGGGCGTCACCTGCAGGAGATATCACTGGGTCTACGTGTACGTCTGCCCAAGAGCGACTTGAGCATACCGACAATCACCGACATCATTCCAGGCGCGCTATTCACCGAGCGCGAAACCCAGGAGATGATGGGGGTGGAGGTAGTGGGCATCCCGGACGGCAGACGCCTGTTCATACCTGACGATTTCCCAGAGGGCGTCTACCCTTGGAGAAAAGACGACACCGCACCGACAGACCTTCTTAGAGTCCTCCCGGGGAGGCAACAGGAATGACATCAGGTGCCACGACACTGAGATACACCATACCTGTGGGCCCAATCCATCCGGCCCTGAAAGAGCCCATCCGGCTTGACCTCACTGTTGACGGCGAGGAGATCGTGGATGTGGATGTCGCTGTGGGACAGGTCCACCGCGGCATAGAGTGGATTGGCACCAATAGAAACAACGCTATCCAGAACATATACATGGCGGAGCGGGTGTGCGGCATCTGCAATCTATGCCACCCCTTCGCTTACATCATGGCGGTGGAACAGGCTGCTGGAATAGACCCACCGGCGCGGGCGGAGTACATCAGGGTGATCGCCGCAGAGATGGAGCGAATACACTCGCACCTGCTGTGGGCAGGGGTTGCCGCTCATGAGATAGGCTTCGACAGCATATTCCACCTAGTCTGGCGGGTCAGAGAAGAGATAATGGACCTGATGGAGTTCATCACCGGAAACCGGGTGACCAAGGCCATGTACCAGATCGGTGGGGTCAGAAGAGATATTACAGAGGAGCAGTTCCCCAGAATCACGCAGTCTCTGGAATACTACAAGTCCATATTCGGCCAGTTGAAGACGGTGTTTCTGGATGACATCACAGTGAAGATGCGTACGCGGAACGTGGGTATTCTGCCCACCGAAGACGCTCTCAAGCTGACGGCGGTCGGCCCGACCACCAGGGCCAGCGGGGTGCCCAAGGATGTGAGACAGGACCAACCGTACAGCGCGTACGCGGACATGGAAGTCAAGGCAGTTACCCCCGACATGATCACCGGGGTAGTGGTGGGTGACGTATATGACCGGATCATCGTTCGCCTGCTGGAGGTCAAGCAGTCCATCGAAATAATACAGCAGTGTCTGGTGCAGATGCCGCCCGGGGACATACTGGCCGAGCCGAAGCCAGCCAAGCTCTTGAACATGCTCAAGAAGGCGGAAGGCGAAGGCGTCGGCCGGGCCGAAGCGCCTAGGGGAGAAGTAATACACTACGTCCGCATGCAGGCCGACAGCGACTATCTAGCCACCTGGAAGATTCGGGCTCCCACGTATCCCAATCTTATGTCAATACCAACGATACTGATGGCAGGGCAGATTGCCGATGTGCCTATAGCCTTCGCGTCCATCGATCCCTGCATGTCCTGCACCAATAGGGCGATAGTCGTCGACAGAAAGAGCCACAAGAGCTTCGTTCTGACTGATGAGGAACTACACAGGCTTTCCGTTGAGAAAACGAGGAAGATAGAGGCTGAATCTCATGACCAGTAGTCCAATGAGCATTGCCACACTGATCATCGGGCCGGTTGTCCTGGCAGGCCTGGGAACACTGTTCGGGCTTATCTACCTGGGCATGGACCGCAAGCTGGTGGCCCACATGCAGGGCAGGATAGGCCCTCCCATAGTCCAGCCCTTCCGCGACGTGGAAAAGCTGCTGATGAAGGAAAGCATCATCCCAGACGGGTCCATCACCCAGCTCTTCAAATTCGCCCCGTTCATGTGTCTCATAGGGGCCGCGGTGCTGCTGCTCTACATCCCTCTGTTCGGTCAGCCGGCGCTCCTGGGGCGCTCAGGCGATGCCATCGTGGTGATATACCTGCTCATCATTCCGGCCCTGGGGCTGGTACTGGCCGGCTTCGCCTCAAGCTCGCCGTACGCCACCGTGGGAGCACAGCGCGAGATGGTGGTGATGATGAGCTACGAGTTCCCCCTGGCAATGACTATCGTGGCCATCGCCTGGCGCATCGGTTTCGTAACCGACGCCAGCCCGTTCATGCTGTCCACTATTGCCGCCTACCCCATATGGGGTCTAGTAGGGCCTCTGGGAGTGATAGGAACGCTGCTCCTGCTCTTCGTCCTCATGGTGGTCACGCCGGGAGAGCTGTCCAAGATACCCTTCGACATGGCAGAGGCAGAGACGGAGCTCGCTGGAGGACTTCTGGTGGAGTACTCGGGCAGAAACCTAGCCATGTTCTACGTGGCAAACGCCATAAAGGCCTTCGCCATAGTCTCCTTGATAGTGGCTCTGTTTTTCCCGTACAACCTCTCCCCGGCGATAGGGATCGCCGCAGCGGCTCCGGCGTTCGTGGTCGACGCGCTGTTCTTCCTGGTCAAGGTCTTCGTGATCATGTTCATCTGCGTCATGCTGGTGCGGGCGGGGGCGGCACGCTTCAAGATCGACCAGGCAAGCAGGTTCTACCTGGTGGCCATGACTCTGGTCAGCCTTGTGGGCCTGATACTCATAGGACTTGACCTGGTCATATAAGGCTGGAGATACAATGCTGAAGATGCTGAAAGTGCTGCTCAAACAGCTTCTCCTCACCCCGGCAACGAACAAGTTCCCCGCCAAGTATGCCCCCAGGTCAGCGACTGCTTTCCTCGGCAGCGTCCACAAGGGAGAGGTTGCCCTGATACCACCGGTGGAGGTCCATGCCGGGTTCAGGGGAAAGATCGCCTATGACAGGGAAAAATGCACCGGCTGTCAGCTGTGCATCAAAGTCTGCCCCACCAGGGCAATAGAGTTCATACCCGAGGAGAAGAAGGTCAAGATATTCATTTCCAGGTGCTGCTTCTGCGCCCAGTGCAATGACATTTGCCCCACGGGGGCGTTCTCCATGACCGAGGAGTTCCTGCTCTCGAACTACAACAAGTATGCCGATGAGCTTGTAGTGACCGGGT
>Ga0209427_10005734_pt1 | contig 14234 bp, 21 predicted proteins | sample DeeMarSWOR136_30_FD_187465 | JGI IMG/M metagenome (GOLD analysis project Ga0209427, IMG submission 187465) | Marine sediment microbial communities from White Oak River estuary, North Carolina - WOR-1-36_30 (SPAdes) (version 2) | ecosystem: Environmental > Aquatic > Marine > Intertidal zone >... | reverse complement strand
ATTTGAGACTGTCGAAAAACCTCTTTTTAAAGAGATTCTCCTACCCTGTTGATAAGATTTTTTGAAATTGAGCAGATTGGTTTTTTATTTTTCCAGTTTTTATTCCCTAATGGTGGATAGCACCTATTTTCCTACCTTTATTCCTTTATCCTACCGCAAACGCAGGTCCAAAGTTCACTATCTTTTCTATGTTGTGTACCATACAATAGAGTAACCACTGGATGTTTACCTTGATCTTTCCTCTCAAAGTGAAGCGGTCCAACCGCTTTTGTGTTCGTATATTGGCAAAAACCGGCTCCGCTATCCTGGTGCGGTGAGGATATATCTCCCTTCCCCGCTCGGTCCATCTTTGCTGCCATCTCTTTTGAGTAGCCTCTGTTCTTCGATTCAAGCGGTATCATTAGAATCTTGCGTTTACCTGCTGTTCCTTTCTTTTGAATGCATCCCCCTCTTGCCGCACACGCCTTGCAATCTCTTGCGTCCGCATGATATCTCCGATAAAAAATGCCCTTTGCCTTGGCTTTGTTTGTGTTCAGTTTAAGCCTCTTTCCCATAGGACACTCATATTCATCTGTTGCCTCATCATAGGTAAAGTCTTCAGACCCGAATTTCCTCCGCCTTCTATCTATGGAAGATTTCTTTACTTCAAGTCCTGGATGTCTTTTCCGAAAGTCTTTGTCCGGTATATAGGCATCTATTCCTTCCCCCTCACATTCTTTTATACTCTCACTACTGTGATAGGCTGTGTCTGCGGTCAAGATCGCATCCTTAAAATAGTCATCTCCCTTCCCGATTACCTCCATATTCTCCTGTGCTCCCGTCACTACCGGCTCCAAATGATGGTGATCCTGTCCCCATCCAAAGACTTCCCCTTCCACTATTACCTGATGCTTTCCATCAATCAGTGCCTGTCCACTATAACCCTGTATAGTTCCATGGCATGTCGTCATCATCGCCGATTCATTATCGGTTACATTGCTCCGTACTTCTTTAAATTGCTTGCCTGGTTTTGGCTCGTTCTTTTCTAAAAACTCTTCTATCTTCGCTGCTTGTTTCATGAGCTTCTCTATATGCCGGGCTTTTCTTGTTTCTTCCTGTGTGTCCTTTCCTTCCTTTCTATCTGCCTCAACCTGTTCTTCAAGCATGTATGCCACTCGCCGCTCTAGCTTCTCTTTCTTTTCCTTTAAGGTAGAAAAAGTGCCACTCCAACGTTTTGATGCATTTGACGGGAGCTTGCAGCTATCCAAACTGAACTCTGTCCCCCCAAGGAGTCCCATCTCTTCACATACCAGCACTACATCTCTGAAAAGCGGCTTTATCTCCTCTTTCATGCTTGATACAAATGCTGCTATCGTGCTGTGGTCTGGCTCTTGCCAACATGACAGTGCCATGAACACTACATTTCTCTTGCACTCCCTCTCTATTTTCCTTGAATGGAGTATCCCCCGTGAATATGCCAACAGTATTATTTTAAGCAAAATCTTGGGATTATAGGCTTTGCATCCCGTTTCATCATTTTTGAACTTCGCATCAAATCGTGTCATGTCCATACGTTCTTCTACCAGTACATGTATCGCAAACTCCAGCGTCCCAGGCGCACTCTGTTCGGAAAGTGAAACAGGTATGAGTACTTTTTGGGAATAATTACGTTGCTTATACTTTGCCATAGCTCCTCTCTATTTATATTGGATTAACAGCTCCTGTTGAGTCTATTTGCCTCGCTTTGCGTGATCCATCTGCATTTTTGCGTGCTTTATCGCTAGTGCTACCCACTCATCCACAAGCATACGGAAACGTTTGTACTCAGCAATTTGTTCTTTGATATGGGGTACAAACTCAGAGCGTACATAGTCTGTACGGCTTTTCATTTTATGGGTATAGCTGAGCTGATAATAAGCACCTTTCTTCTCTTTGGGGTTATGGTATTGGCAGGTGAGAGATCCAGGTCTCATCTCTTTTATGGTCTGAAGTTCCCGCTTAATTTGTTCTATTCTTTTCTCAAGTTCACGGAGCTTTTTATCCCGCATGATATAGCCTATATATGCTATATTTACACAAATGTCAACACTTTTTTTGTAAAAAGAAGAAATAATTGAGAACTTTGTGTGATGGGAGAGATGATTGGACTAGAATTTGGGACTTTTTCGACAGTCTCTTTGGTAACATAAACTATTTTGGCTTTTCAATTGCCAAGAAAATTTTTCTATAGAGAGAGGTAGTTTATTGGGAAACAGACTCCTTTTCTACTTATCGTCTTTCTCGTTTTTTTTGCCTGCCTTTTAGTTCATTTTCATACTTGTCCAGCAAAAGGTCTAGTGCCTCTCTTATATAAACTGCTTTGGGAACTCTGGTCTTTTCCGACAGCTTACTAAGTCTTTCTATTTGTTCTACATCTAAGTAAATAGTTCGTAGTGTTTTTCTTTCTTTACTTCCTTCTCTACCAGGTAGTCTTAGTTTTATATCATACTTTCTGCATCTGTTCCGTATTGACTCGGTTGAACAGCCAAACATTCTAGCAATATCATGAAGTGACTTTTTTTCTTTGATATACAACCTTTCGAGTGTATCTTTGTTCAGTTCTTCTAGCATTACACCGTTTCCTTTGAAGCCATCACTTTCTTGGGTTCTTTCATCTACACCCCCTATACCACACAATAGCTTATGGGTAAAGGATTATATAATCTTTAGTGATTGTGAAAAATCGAGGCTGGTATGTGTTGTAGTGTGAATGATATTTTCAAGGATTTTAGATATGTTATCAGGAGATCTCCTGGGAGGGAAACTGATCACTAGATATTGTGGTATCTGAAATGAGCAAAAAAGTTTAAACTATTTGCCGGAGGTCAAAGCTCCCTTTGGATAAATATTAGTGTAGACTTGATACTGTACAATTGTTGTCTCTACCACCTTTCGTATTTAACGATTTCTTTCAGCAGAAGACGATCCTTTTTTACGCTAGATGGATCCTTAGGATAGCCAACAGGCAGTAGTCCAATAACACGTATTTGAGGTGGAAGACCGAGTATTTCTTTAACTTGACTCTCGTCAAACGCACCAATCCAGCATGTTCCCAATCCATCGGCAGTTGCACAGAGAGTGATATGATCGATAGCAATAGCAACATTTATCGGATAACAAAGCTGTCCACAGGCCATCACGTGTCCGTCAGTTTCCGCACAGCAGGCAAGCACCACGGGAGCCTCGCCAACAAACTTCTGACCCATTGCTGCTTTGGACAGTTGCTTTCTAGTTGCTGGATCACGCACCACTATGAAACGCCATTCTTGCCTGTTACTTGCAGATGGTGCAAGCCGTGCTGCCTCAAGTAGCCGAGAAATCATTTCTTCAGGCACATCTTTGTCCTTAAATGCCCTCACACTCTTTCGTTTAATAATAGCTTCGTATACATCCACAGTAATCCTCCTTTCTGTAAAGCTATTAATAATGATGTATAAATTACCTAATCTTTTAACACTTTAGACCTTGAATTACAATAAATACTAGTTGAAGATCAATTACCATATTCTTGTGAAGACTTGGTATTCTAACGTTAATAAAATTTTTCTGATGAAATAATTGAAATTTATGAAAAATGTAGTACCTTATGTTTGTAGCATTAGATACATTGGAGCTACATCTATTAATTGTTGTATTGCAAACAGAAGTCTTATGAATACCCAAGAGATCATGAGTTTATCACTAAAGCTCTCAGGTTTTGATCATGTGCCGGCAGATAGTTGTATTTACAATCCCGGTGATAACATACATCGGGTATTGTTCGGTATTGATATTGGAAGAGAAGATTTAGAATATGCAAAGAAGAATGGATTTGATCTTGTCATTTCACATCATCCACCATATATGATAGTTGATGAAGGATTTTTCCAAGTACTAGACCGTCATAGGGAACTATTAGTAAGTGCAGGGGTTGATTCTGTTACTGCACAACGGGTATCAGAAGAGAACAAGACATTTTGGCGGTATTTTTTTCAGAGTATTGATTCTGTTAAGACAAATCAAGAAGTAATGACCGAGGCACAAGACCTTGATATTGCATTAATGAATGTTCATCTTTCTTGTGATGAAATCGGTAGAGTTATCCTTCAAAGAATTGCTGGCCAACTAGGACAAGAGAAGCGAGTTGCTAATCTTATTGAGTTATATTCTAAAATACCAGAGATTCAGAAATCAGATGAAAAAGTTCGACTAATTTGTGGTTCACTTGATAAAAAACTTGGTAAAGTCATGGTTATCCATGGTGCAGGGGCAAATGGTGGCTACCCTGTAGCAAATGCCCTTTTTGAATCAGGTGTTAACACAGTTGTATACATCCATTTATTTGATTTTCAAAAAGAACAAGAGGACCTATTGAAGAAAGAGAATAAAGGGAATTTGATTGTAACAGGTCACTATGGTTCAGATTCTATAGGTATTAATCCATTAATAGATGCATTAGAAGTCAGGGGGTTAGAGATAGTGTGCTGTAATAACTTGATACGGAATAAATAAGAATGGAAACCGAACTCTCAATACACATGATCAAACAGGAGGTCATCACAAAATGTTGGGATATAATATGTTTCGAGAAATATGTTTTAAAGGAGCACAGCATATCGAGCCTCCAGTAGTGTGTCAATTCGACTGAACCTTCTTCTCTTTTCCATTTTATTTCTCTCCTTATGGCATACATCAATGGAGGATTAAGCTTCGATAGAGTGAAATATCTAGAAAGGGGAATGATGGTTTTCCACCACTCCCCTTTAGAGGTGAAAAAAATGAAAAAGCTATCAACCTCTTTTATAAGGATAAAGTATGATTACCGAAATGTCAATAAATAGAGTCAGATATAAAATGAATTATAACAATGGAAGAAGGTGGGGAATTAAGAGATGAAGTAAAAACTATAATTAATGGGATTTTGCCAACGATTAGGCAATTAGTAGCATAGACTCTTTTTTATCCACTATTCAAAGGCCAAAATTGTTGCTGTTACCAAAGAGACTGTCAAAAAAGCCCCAAATCCTAATCCAATCATCTCTCCCATCACACACACTTCACAATTATTCCTTCTTTTTAGAAAAAAAAGTGTTGACATTTGAGTAATAATAGCATATTGATGCTCTATTATGAAAAACAAAAGGCTCTGTCATCTCGAGAAAAGAATAGAAAAGATTAAGCGGGATCTTCAGAAGATAACAGAGATGAGACCTGGATCTCTCACCCGTCAATATAGAATTCCTCAAGATAAAGTTGGGCCTTACTATCAGCTGAGCTATACCCATAAGATGAAAAGCCACACAGAATATATACGAAAAGAGTATGTGGCGGCAATCAGAAAGCACATATCTCACTACAAACGTTTCAAGAGGCTTGTTCAGCAGTGGGTAGAGTTAGCAATAGAACACTCTCAGGTGCAGATGGGCAAGGGGAAAAAGAGAGATTAAAGTAGTAAAGGAGAAGGTAGTATCAAGTAAGATCTGTTAATCCGTATCAAGAGAGAGAAACCATGGCGAAGTATAAGTGATACGAGATTATAAAAATACTCTTACTAGGGAAGTTTTTAATGTAAGGTTGTCCCCCTATCTAAAAAATAATCAAGCATTTTTTCACATCTTTCTCTTCTGTCTTCACATTCTTTAAACGAATCCATTAAATCATTCATAAATTTCAAAAAAGCTTTTGAAAAATCATTTTCTTTAAAATATTCCGGTAATTTTTTTAGAGAATTATAGATTCTTCTATCTAGGTTATTTTCCAAATTAAAAGTTATAACAATTTTTTTTTATCTCTCCCTTAACAATTTTATTTCTCACCCCTTTATAATTCTGAACTTTCAATTTCCACCATCCTTTTAGTGAGGGTATAAGTTTCAATAGCAAAGTTTTCATCTGTCCTCCTGAAATGCCGAGTTTTATGGAGTACCTACACGAATTATCCTATTATATTTAACATATATCACATATCATCCTATGGGTAAAGAATAAGGTAATCAGCGCAGTAATTCCGCACCTTATTAAAGTAACTTTTAATAGTGAATTAGGAAAACAGAGAATTTAAAAGTATTTATTTGTTATCCTAATACATTTAATGGTATATTAAAAAAATGTGGTGAAAGAAAAATGGATTTTGGAGGTAATAAATGGCAGCAGGTAAAAAAGATATCGATCTGCCGATGGATGTGATTTTGGATAGTATTGCTGATGGGGTATTTACCATTGACACTGAAAAAAATATTACATCTTTTAACAAGGCAGCAGAAAAGATTACTGGTATCTCAAGAGAACATGCCATAGGGCAAAAGTGTTTTGATATTTTTCAAGCAAGTATCTGTCAAACTTCATGTGCTCTAGAAAAGACTTTAAAGACAGGGAAAGAAATTATCGATTTACCAATCAATGTCTTAAATAGTGAGGGAAAAACTATACCCGTCAGTATCAGCACGGCTGTATTAAAAGGTAAAAAAGGGAAGATAATAGGAGGAGTAGAAACCTTTCGTGATCTTTCTTCTCTAGAAGAATTAAAAAAAGAGATATCAAAGCGATATACTTTTGAGGATATCATTAGTAAAAATCATGAGATACAAAAGATTTTTGAAGTACTTCCTGATATTGCAGAAAGTGATAGCACTGTTTTGATTCAAGGACCAAGTGGTTCAGGGAAAGAACTTTTTGCACGTGCTATCCATAATTTAAGCCATAGAAAGGATAGACCTTATGTTGTAGTAAACTGCGGTGCTCTACCCGATACCTTATTAGAATCAGAGCTTTTTGGCTATATTAAAGGGGCTTTTACGGACGCCAAGAAAGATAAACCCGGGCGATTTACATTAGCTGAAGGAGGAACACTTTTCTTGGATGAAGTTGCTGAGTTATCAACTGCTTTACAGGTAAAATTGTTAAGGGTTCTTCAACAAAAAGAATATGAGCCTTTAGGCGCTACTCGTTCTCTGAAAGCCAATGTCCGCATCATTGCCGCAACCAATCAAGATTTATCACAATTACTTTCACGCGGTATGTTTCGAGAGGATCTTTACTATAGACTCAATGTTGTCAAGATAGAACTTCCTCCGCTTTCACAAAGACGGGAAGATATCCCTCTTTTAGTAGACCACTTTGTACATCAATTCAACTTGAAAAAAGCTAAGAAAGTAATAGGACTTTCAGATCAAGTCCTTAGCATGTTAATGCAGTATGAATTTCCTGGTAACGTTCGGGAACTAGAGAATCTCATTGAACATGCGTTTGTACTATGTCACAGTTCTAAGATTGAGGTAGACCATTTGCCCAAAGAGTTTATTAATACATTTAAAAGGGGAGAAATGAGTGCTCCTAAATCAAAGGAAAGGCTGAAAGAAGCTGAAGCATACATCATCATTGATATATTAAAGAAGCACGGTGGTAATCGTTCAAAAGCAGCAGAAGAGTTAGGAATTGATAAAAGCACACTATGGAGGAAAATTAAAAAGTTTAACATAAAAAACCTATGATTTTATGAATACCCACTTATTATTGCAAAATTGCAATATATTAAATATTTTATTTGCAATAATGCAAGTATATACCCTTCACAATTTCTCATCAATATATCTAACCAATTGATATCAAAGTTCATTTTAACATATCTCTTTTCGGCATAAATTATGCTATAAATTTCACTGTAATAGTGAAGGAGAATACAGTGAAGGTTGCAATTCCCATGTTTAACAGTAGGGTTTCTCCCCGCTTCGATTTCGCTTCAAAAATATTAGTAGCTACAATTGACAGTGGAAAAATAGTAGATAAAAAAGAATATCATCTAACAAATCTTAATCCAATCAGGAGAAGTGCTCTACTTAGTGAAGTGAGGATAAATATTCTAATATGTGGTGGTATTAGTGATTTTTCTCTGCGGCTACTTATGGGCAATGGGATAGAAGTTATCCCCATGGTTTCAGGAGAGGTAGAGGAGGTGCTGAATCTTTTTGTAAATGGTGATTTGAATTCTGCAGTAATACCTGTTATTACAGGAAGAAGATTTGGAACTCATTGTGGAAGAAGAGGAAGATGGAGAGGAAGAAGAAAAGGTTTCTTACCAAAATAAATTTAGAGAGAAAGGAGGTGTGTTTACTATGCCAGGATTTGATGGAACTGGACCAATGGGACTTGGTCCAAGAACTGGTGGAGGACGCGGTTTTTGCCCTCCAGGAATAGGTCCTGCTTTTTATGGTGGTTATCCCTATGGTGGTTATCCTTATGGAGGTTATCCCTATAGTGGTTATCCCTATGGGGGTTATCCTTATGGTTTCGGCTTTGGAGTAGGTCGTGGTGGTTTTCCTCGAGGTGGTGGAAGAGGACGTGCCTTTGGTGGAGGTAGAGGCCGATGGTGGTGGTAAGATGCGATAGAGTGTCTTACAGTCGTTTGTTCTCAGATAGGAGACAGAGTATTTGACTTTATTCTTTAAAAGTATTTCAGGTGGAGTAGGAAAGTCTGGAGACTATCAAAAGCTGAATTTGATTAATATAGAGAAAGGGAGATGTAGGGATTCTAAAGGTAGGGTGGCAATAGTGCTATCCTACCACCCTCCATTAGCGGCTATTAATTAATATTTGCAATCATTAAGTTAATATGTTAGTCAGCATTTCCTAAAGTTAAGGAAGGGCATGATGGAGAAAATTGATTCAAATAATATTGAGCAGCTTTCCCAGATTCCTCCAGATGTGCAACTACAACTGTGTAAAAAAGCAGCCCTCGCCTTTGGATACCTTTGTAAAATGGTGTGTGAGAAATTTGGTCAGGAAGGTGTAAAGATTATAGAAGAAAGCTTTTTATCTGATTCTGAGGTAGTGAGCAGAGATAAGCTATATATGGAAGAGAATTCTTCAAGAGAAGTTGGTATAACATTAATTAAATTACTAGCCACATGGGGTATTAATAGAAGTTCCTTTTTGAAATAAACTAATAAAAATTCTTAAAAACAGAATTTTAATAATTGTATATATATTTAAATCTACCGGGAGGAATGATTATGGGTACAGAGAAGTGTGACGAAAAGAAGAGCTGCCAGACCTGCGAGAAATCAGATAAGTGTAGCCAAGAGGAAAAGGAAGCTCATGAACAAAAACTGCTCGATGAGAAGATGTCCTATGTGAAGCATAAATTTATGGTGATTAGCGGTAAGGGTGGGGTAGGGAAGAGTACAGTAGCAACTAATCTAGCAGTGACACTCGCAAAGGAAGGGTATGAGGTAGGATTGATGGATGCGGATATCCATGGTCCTAATATTCCAATGATGCTGGGCATTGAGGATGAACGACCAGGTGCTTCAACTGAAGGATTGCTTCCTATTATTACTATACATGGTCTGAAGGTTATGTCTATAGCCTTCTTTTTGAAATCCAAAGATGATGCGGTGATTTGGCGTGGTCCTTTAAAACACAGTCTCATAAAACAGTTTTTAGGAGAGGTGTATTGGGGGGATTTGGATTTCTTGATCATCGACCTTCCTCCTGGAACAGGCGATGAAGCACTGAGTGTGGCACACCTCATCAAAAACGTTGATGGAGCTATTGTGGTTACTACTCCTCAGGATGTAGCCTTACTTGACAGTAGAAAGGCAGTTACTTTTGCAAGACAATTGAAGATACACCTAATGGGCATCGTTGAAAATATGAGTGGGTTCAACTGCCCGCACTGTCATAAACCGATTGATCTTTTTAAGAAGGGAGGTGGAGAAAGAGCAGCAAGAGAATTGTTAGTTCCCTTTTTGGGTCGAATACCTATTGACCCTGAAATGGTTAACTGTGGTGATAGTGGAACCCCACTTGTTGTGATCTCCGGTCATGAAGAGGTTGGTAGTGCTTTTAAACAAATCTCTGAAAGATGGAGACAATTGTTAGAGGAGAAGTCAAGGGTTAGTGATAAGAAAAGCGCACAAGTAACATAAGCTGCCAAAGGAGGTATGGAGACGTGAAGAGAATAGCATTAGCATGTGAGGATAATCAGGGACTTGATGGTCAAATCAGCCAGCACTTTGGGCGTTGTCCTTACTATCTGCTGGTAGATGTTGAGGGAGATGAGGTGAAAAATACTGAGGTGGTTAATAATCCGTATTACTATAACCATGTTCCTGGGAAAGTGCCTCACTTTATCAGTGAACAGGCAGTAAATGTCATGATTGCAGGAGGTATGGGACCTCGGGCAATCGATATGTTTACTAGCCTTGGTATAGAAGTTGCGACTGGGGCAATAGGGAATGTGGGAAATGTTCTTCAGGCTTATTTAAGGGGTGAGATCAGTGGAGTAGAACCTTGCAGGCACGATCACCCTGGAGGGCATGATCATGGTTAAGGAAGGAATAGAAAATGAAGATAGCTGTTTCTGCAATCGGTGACAATCTCAATGCTAAGGTTGATAGAAGATTCGGACGGTGTCCCTGGTTTCTGTTCATTGACACTGAATCTCTAGAATATGAGGCGGTAGAAAATAAAGGTGCCAATGCTGCATCTGGAGCGGGAACTGCCTGTGCCCAGTTAATGTTGGATAAAGAAGTTGAGGCAGTAATTTCAGGGCAGGTTGGTCCTAATGCCTATGAAGTGCTGAAACAGGGGGGAGTTAAAATATTTATTGCTCACCAAGATATTTCTATTAGAGATGCCGTAGACAAATATAAAAATAGTGAACTTAAGCAAATGGAAATGAAGGTTTTTTAAATTAAGAACGCTGTTTTTATTGCAAAAAAAGGGAGGTGATAAATATGCCTTTTGGAATGGGTCCTTTAGGATGGATGTATTATGATATGCCCTATAGATATCCCCGGTTTGGGTTATATTCTCCTTACTATGGAGGATATTCTCCCTATTTTTCACCTTGGGGCTACCTATCAAAAGGGCAAGAGAAAGCCATGCTAGAAGATCAAATAAGCATATTGGAAGACCAATTAGAGCAGATGAGAAAAAGATTAGCTGAACTTGAAAAATAGGAGGTGATAAAAATGCCAGGAGGATTTAGACATATGTACTATTTAACAGGACTGCCAGGTTGGATGAGGTTTGGATACAGCCCCGGGTGGGGAGGGATGCCACCAGGTGCTAGCTATCTGATGACAGGTCAATGGCCAACACCACAGGCACAGGCATACTGGCAGGCAATGCAGTCAGGTCAAGCACCTTTTCCCCAGTATGGACCAGGTACTCCATCTCCATACCCAGGATTCCAGACTTACCCTGGTCCAATGATGACTCAAGAGCAAGAATTAGATTTGTTAAAAAATCAAGCGCAGCTTCTAAAACAACAAATGGAACAAATTGATGCCAGGATAAAGGAGCTGGAGCAGGAAGGAACATAGACGGTTTGAAATTACATAGGGAAGAGGAGGTGGAATTGATGAAGATATGTGTTACATCATCTGGGCAAAGTCTAGAAGATGCCATTGATCCCCGGTTTGGTAGATGTCAATACTTTATTATGGTGGATGTGGAAAGTATGCAGTTTGAAGCTATCCAGAATCCTGCTATAAGTGCAGGAGGGGGAGCAGGGATTCAAGCTGCACAACTAGTTGCCAATAAAGGGGGAGAAGTTGTCCTAACGGGTAATGTAGGCCCTAACGCCTTCAATACCCTTCAAGCAGCAGGTTTAAAGATTGTTGTGGGGTTATCTGGCATTACAGTGAGGCAGGCAGTTGAAGGATTCAAATCTGGTCAATATCAATATATAGGTGGTCCATCTGTAGAGGCCCATTATGGTACGAGTGGAGGTAGTAGTGCTGCTCCAGGAGGTATGGGAGTAGGAGGAGGCATGGGAGCAGGTGGTGGCATGGGCATGGGAAGAGGTATGGGTAGAGGTATGGGACGAGGAATGGGAAGAGGCATGGGCAGAGGAATGGGTATGGGAAGAGGTATGGGTGGAAGCATGGGTGCTGGTATGACTCCACAGCAACCTTCGCCACCATTATCCAAGGATGATGAACTTAAGATGCTCAGTGAACAATCCCAGAAGATGAAAAAGGAACTTGAGATGATCCAGGAAAGGATCAATGAATTAATGAAAAAGAAGAAATGAATTCTATTGTGAAGAAGGAGGAGAACAATGGCAGTAAAAGTAGATTTGGAAAAATGTACAGGCTGTGGAACATGTAAGGATGTATGCCCAGTAGAAGCTATTGAACTTAACGATGATAAAGCAAAAGTTAATGAGGAAGAGTGTGTAGAGTGTGGTACCTGCGTAGAAGAGTGTCCTGAAGGTGCCTTATCATTGGAAGAATAAAACTTAAAAGGAGGTGATTTATATGCCAAGAGGAGACGGAACAGGCCCTCCTGGAGGAAGTGGTCCTGGAACCGGAGGAGGTATGGGCATGGGAAGAGGAGGTGGCAGAGGCAGGATGGGAGGTACCAGACCTGGTGCTGGCCCTGGCGGGGAGTGTGTATGTCCATCATGTGGCACTACTGCCCCTCATCAAGCAGGAGTTCCCTGCTATCAAATAGAGTGTCCCAACTGTGGTACCTCAATGGTGAGGAAATAAGTGAGCCATTATGATTATATCTGTTGCAAGTGGAAAAGGTGGAACTGGTAAAACAACGATAGCTACCAGTCTAGCCCTTTCTTTAGGGAACGTACAATTTTTAGATTGTGATGTAGAAGAACCAAACGCCCATATCTTTTTAAAGCCTCATATTAATGAAAAGATATCGGTTGGTATACCTGTGCCTGAGGTGGATGAATCTCAATGCAACTTCTGTGGAAAATGTGCTGAAGTATGTGAATTTAATGCTATAGTGGTAATTAAGAAAAAGGTACTATTTTTTCCAAAACTCTGCCATGGGTGTGGAGGTTGTGCATACATTTGCCCAGAGAAGGCAATTAAAGAGGTAGAAAGAGAAATAGGAGTTATTGAAAAAGGTAATTCAGGTACTATAGATTTTATCCATGGCATATTAAATGTGGGGGAACCTATGGCTCCCCCTCTCATTAGAAGGGTAAAAAAGTATATCCTTAATAGCAAGCATGCTGTTATAGACGCCTCTCCAGGAACCTCATGTCCAGTGGTTGAAGCAGTTAAGGGGAGCGATTTCTGTTTGTTGGTTACTGAACCTACTCCTTTTGGATTAAATGATCTTAAGCTGGCAGTGGGGATGCTAAGGAAACTTGCTATCCCTTGTGGGGTAGTCATAAATTGTGCCGACATTGGGAATGAGGAAGTGAAAAGATATTGCGAAAGTGAAAATATCCCCATCTTAATGACTATTCCTTGGGACCGAAGGATAGCAGAAGCTTATTCTAGGGGGATACCACTAATAGAAGCTCTCCCAGAATACCAGCATAGCTTCTCTCAACTTTATGAAAAAATTAGAGGAGAATTTAGGTAGAAGATGAAGCAGTTAACCATTATTAGTGGTAAGGGGGGTACTGGTAAAACTACAATTACTGCTGCCTTTGCAACTCTCTCTGATTCTCACGTGATAGCAGATTGTGATGTAGATGCTGCTGATCTTCATCTCATCTTAGAGCCTAGCATCGAAAGGAGTGAAGAGTTCTATGGCGGGAGAACAGCAGTGATTGATAGTGATAAGTGTCAGCAATGCGATGAGTGTATTCGGGTGTGCAGATTTGATGCTATAGAGGACTACACAGTTGACCCCATATCCTGTGAGGGTTGCGGGATTTGTGTACACGCATGTCCTGAGGGAGCTGTTACCATGGAAATGCATATGTCTGGGCATTGGTTTATTTCTCACACTAGATGTGGGCCTATGACTCATGCTAAGCTGGGTATTGCTGAAGAGAATTCTGGAAAACTGGTGACCTTGGTAAGGCAGCAGGCAAAGCTCATTGCGGAAAAGGAGAGCAAAAAATACATTATTATCGATGGTCCTCCTGGAATAGGGTGTCCTGTGATAGCTGCAATAACAGGAGTAGATTTACTGCTGGCAGTTACAGAACCCACCCTATCTGGAATACATGACTTAGAGAGAGTGGTAGGCGTAGCCCGTCATTTTAATACCTCTGTTGTGGTTTGTATTAATAAATGTGATATCAATCCTGATAATTCTTTTGCAATAGAAGAGTATTGTAAAAAAAATGAACTAGAAGTAGTGGGAAAAATTCTCTATGATCCAAACGTAACCAAAGCAATGGTAAACAAGAAATCGGTAATAGAGTATCCCTGTGGAGAGGTGACAAAAGAAATTAAAAGTGTCTGGGAAAAGGTAGAGCGCAGATTGAACGGTATATAGAAAAACTATGGAATTAAGAGAAAAAAT
>Ga0209427_10005733_pt1 | contig 14234 bp, 10 predicted proteins | sample DeeMarSWOR136_30_FD_187465 | JGI IMG/M metagenome (GOLD analysis project Ga0209427, IMG submission 187465) | Marine sediment microbial communities from White Oak River estuary, North Carolina - WOR-1-36_30 (SPAdes) (version 2) | ecosystem: Environmental > Aquatic > Marine > Intertidal zone >... | reverse complement strand
CACGGGGTTCAGGCCAAATTCCTCATCACCCACCTCTTCAATGTAGTTTTTGGGAACAATGCCGGGAGTTTCCTCAAGGAGACCCGGAGCCGGCTTCTTTAAGTGGACACGAACGTGGTAGGCGCCGATTATCTCAACACTAGCAATCTGGTCCTCTAGATAATACCACTCCAAAGGATTGATGTCCTCGCTCATCGCCCTCTCAAAGCTGAACTTCACGTCCTCGGCCGTCATAAGGTCTCCGTTGTGAAACATCACCCCCTCCCTGATGAAATAGTCAATATAGGACCAATCTGGAGCAACTTCCCAGCCTGTAGCTAAACCAGGCAGGACGGCACCCGTCACCTGATCCTTGGTAATTAGCTCTTCGCAGTAATTCGCACGGAGGCTCACCCGTACCCCAGAGTGGGGGTCAATGCCATTCGCGCCCATAAAGGTCGTTGGACATCCGAATCGTATGATCCATGGTCTAGGAGGAGTCGGTGTCCCATTCCCATTCCCTCCGTTGCCAGAAGGTGCACATGCCACCAACACTATGACTCCTATTAATGCCGCCACCAGTAGTAGTACGGGAAGAGTGCTGAGTCTTTTTCTAATATCCATATTTACACCTCATTTTATTTTTGATTGAAAAATGGCACCTACTCTTGTTGATCACTTCTTTATCTACTCATAACAACACCCATTGAGGTAACAGTCGAGATTGTTTAATACCATTCATTTGTCATTCTGAGCCCCGATGTATCGAGACTCCTCAAAATGACATTACAAGGTGCTTTCAACATTTTAGTTTTTCCAGAAATTGTAGCTTGTAATCTATAGTATATCACCTACCCGTACCGTCAACTCATTTTTCGAGATTCCTGTCGAAAATTGTTACAACTTCATAATAAAGTCAGTGATGGGAACGAGCGTGAAGTAATCTAGGGCAAGGGATGGCAATGTCCCGATAGATTGGGACTCTCAATGATTAAAGGTGAGTGGGGACAAGCCCCGCCCCTACGAAAATCCTTTTGCATAACTCACCCCTCACGGCGGCCAAGTATTAAGAATGCTTCCCTCTAATTATTCTTTGAACCTGATATATTCAAGTCCCGGAGAATGCTCCATACCCGGAAGCGGCTGCCACCACTCGATTGTTGGCCCATAAGCATAAGCCCCCAATACAGCAAACACAGGGATCTTATAATTAAGGCTCCAAACAAGATCCTCAGCTGCCCAAGCTGCCTGGATAATCTCTTCCTCAGTCGTAGCCCACAACAGGTTATCGGCGGCTTCCAGAATTTCTTCGTAGGTTCTGCCTACGGGATCGAAGGCGCCTACTTCACCTGCAAAGGATATGAGAGGGTGACGATTTCCAGACCACATCGGAATGAACGTAAATCCAATGCCACTGTGTGTCCCGAGCAAGTGTGCTGTTACCCAGGTCATCGATTCCATCTGCTTAGCCTCCACCCTTATCCCTACCTCTTGCAGACACGCTATGGTGGCTTCACTCTCGATTTGGTAGTTGGTAGGGAAGACAAACTCGGTATCAAAGCCATCAGGGTAGCCGGCTTCGGCAAGAAGCCGGCGGGCCTCGTCTGGGTCATAGGGGTCGGGCTCCCTATCTCTGTACCCAAGTACGTAGGGAGCATAATAGCTCCCCCAGGGAACATAAGCGCCGTATAAGACATTCTCGGAGATGCCCACCCGGTCTATAGCCAGGCTGACTGCCTTTCTAACGTCGGGGTTGAGAAATGGGCTAGGCTGGCCGGGGCGGGCCATATCGTAGAAAATAATGGCCCGGATGGTACTGGGAGTGGACATGACTTTGGTGAGGTCTGGGTTCGCGTCCACGTTAGGGATAAGCGGGGGCAATATTACTCCTATATCTAGTTCACCCGTTACTAACATGGCGTACATGGTCGCTGACTCAACTACAACCTTAAACATTAACTCATCATAGTTGGGAGTGTGGCGCCAGTGGTCTTCTACAGGCTCAAGTTGTACATAATCGGATCCCGCCCAGTCAACAACTCTGAATGGGCCCGTCCCCACCGGGTTCAGGCCAAATTCCTCATCACCCACTTCTTCAACGTAGTCTTTAGGCACAATTGCAGGACTCCCCTCAAGGAGAAGCTGAGCCGGCTTCTTCAGGTGGATACGGACTTGATAGTCGTTGATTATCTCGAGACTATCAATCAAGTCTGTATAATAATAATAGCCCACAGGATTGATATCCGGGTTCATCGCCCTCTCGAAGCTGAACTTCACGTCCTCAGCCGTCATAATGTCCCCATTGTGAAACGTCACTCCCTCCCTGATGAAATAATCAATATAAGACCAATCTGGAGCAACTTCCCAGCCTGTAGCCAAACCGGGCTGGACCTCACCCGTTACCTGGTCCCGCGCAACCAGCCCTTCGGCGTAACACGCAACGAGCGGCGGTTGTACGGTACCGTGAGGATCGAGGCGGTTCGCGCCTACAAAGTCTATCTCATATCCGAATTTTACGATCCATGGTCTGGGAGGGGGCTCGTATCCATTCTCTCCGTTGCCTCCATTTCCTCCGTTGCCAGAAGGTGCACATGCCGCAAATACTATGACTCCTATTAATGCCGCCACCAGTAGCAGTACAGGAACAGTGCTGAGCCTTTTTCTAATATCCATATTGACACCTCATTTTATTTTTAATTGGATAATGGAACCGGTTCTTGCTTATTACTTCTCCATTTACCCACAACGGCACCTCTCAAATGTAATATCCTAGTTTTTCTAAAAAGCCTAGCTTATTATAATATATTACCCCTCGGCAAGGTCAAACATTTTCCGAGATTTTTCATCCTGTTGGTAAAAAGTCAGTAAATTGATGAGAGGGCACAGCCCGGCTCCCAAACCAACCAACCTATAATTCTAAGCTGATAGGCGAGAAGCCCCATCATGTTTTTAACAAGACTTACCTGTTACAAATTCATCAAGCCTACAAAGCCAACTCCCTCAATGTCTCGTCTACAGCTACCATATTCTCGATTGGTGTTTCTCTTGGCACCTCACATCCGGCTGCGATGAATGTATTGTTGCTGACCACTGCGACACATTTTCTTACCGCCTGTCTGACACTCTCCGGTGTTCCTCTCAGCATAACATTAACGGGATCAAAGTTCCCACATGCAGAACATCTGTTTGAAAAAGTTTTTATCGCTACACCGAAATCGACCATCCAGTCTATATCTATTATATCGGCACCACTCAAGGGCATTAGATTAAGGATAGGTGTAATATCACCGCAGATATGCAATTTAACCCGTGCACCAGCATTATGAATTGCCGCACATATTTTCTCTTCATAAGGCAGTGCAAAGGTCTGGTAATGCTTGGGTCCAATCAATGAGGCTGCGGAATCCCCCACTCCGACAAAATCCGCTCCAGCCTTTACTTGCTCCAGTCCGAATGTTATTGCCTGTTCAGTGCAGATTTCCAGCAGCTCATGGACAAACTCTGGTGCTTCGATAAGATCTATCATAAGATTTGTCATTCCTCTCAGGAGGACAGCTTCGGCAAGAGCTCCTTCAATCCAGCCAAGTATAGGATAATCCCCTGACAAATCTTTCTTATACAGCTCGATAGCCTTGATTCTGTCCCACATCCTTTCACTCTTTAAGGGGTTAACAACAGACAAATTCTTAATATCCGAGTAATTCTTCAAAAGAAAGTCCGTATACCTTGGAACGTCGTCCTCAGGGAAAATGACGTTCCCTCCAAATCCATGTAGTTCACGACAAGGGTCTGATATGGCACTGACCATATCTATGCCAAATTTTTCGCAGCAGGTTATATTCCCATCAACGAGATACCTGTAATCGGTAACATATTTCTTGTATGGAGCCCCTATATATTTGGCAGCAAAGGTCATGACGATGTTTAGATTAGGAATCTTGTCTACTGACTCACCTTTTACTCTTCTCAGAACTCTTTCGTATGAATTCATAGAATCTTATACTTTTTATTAGGCGTCCGGTGGAGCCCTTGCTCTAATAAATCAAAGCGCACACTAGGAATACTAACTTCCATCAGTTCGTCCTTCATTATGCTACGAGCAATTACCAGTAGTTTTGAATCCTGCCTCACGGAAGAAAATCCTTTATTGGAATAAGCTAGTCAAATAAGCAACTTTACAATATACTCGCTTAACACTCCTATTGTTTAACCCCCAACTCGAGGCAACGGAGAAAGGTCTCGTCGAAATCTGTTCTTCCCGCCAATTCAACGTACGACACCTGAGTAGCAATCTCCTCCGCCTGTTGTCTCTCCTCCAAATTGAGCAATGCTCTTAGAGCTCCCCCCATGGCTGCATTACCAACAAAGTGAATTCTATCTACAGGGAATGGTGGGAATAGTCCCAGGGTGAGAGCTTTCTGACGGTTGATATAATTGCCAAACACCCCGGATAAAAGAATTTGCCGGACGTCACTGACATTAACCCCTGCCTCTTTCATCAGTAACTCAATACCAGCTCGAATGGCTCCCTTAGCCAGTTGGAGTTCCCGAATATCTGGTTGAGTAAGGACGATTTCCTTCCCACCATCCCTAACAACTATGAATTCCATTTTCCCGTCTCGCACTCTAAGCCGCTGAGCTAGCTCTGTGGGCAAAGAAGAACCTGCCTTGGATGGCAATAGCATCCGACCTGTCTGGTTGAGGATACCCACTCGAAATAATTCAGCCACCAAATCAATCAACCCAGAACCAGAAATACCACGAGGTGGAGAGTTGCCAATAATGGCGTAGTCCACGGATGGTGTCGCCTGGAATGAACTGATAGCTCCCCTGGCAGCGCGCATACCAAATTTTATTCGACTGCCTTCAAATGCTGGCCCTGCAGCTGTAGAGGTAGCAAGTATACTATTCTTGGTCGCCAGCATGACCTCACCATTGGTTCCTATATCAACAGCTAAACTAGGCTCAAGTGCTTGATACAATTTTGTTGCCAGTATCACAGCAACGGTATCTGCCCCAACAAAACTAGCAATAGCTGGCAAAATATGCAGCTTCCCCCGAGGATGAATCCGTAAGCCTATCTCCTTAGCTGAGATACACAGCGCCTGGTTCAACACTCCCACATATGGACTTAGGGCGATATGAACTGCATCCAATCCAAGTAAGAAATGCAGCATGGTAGTATTACCTACTACAGTAGCCTCAAAGATGCGCTCCCTCTTTTTTCCAGACATCCGACACATTCGTAGCAATAATCGGTTCAACCCCTTAATAAGCACTTCTTGCAGCATTTTTCTTTTTTCAGGACTACGCCGTGTGAACAGTATTCGTGAAACCACATCGGCACCATAGTTAATCTGGGGGTTCATCTCGGCATCCAGGGCAATTATCCTTCCTGTACCCAAGTCAACCAGCCCGGCTGCTATCGTAGTTGTCCCAATGTCTAAAGCTACCCCCAGCATATCTTCTGTCGAACCAGTCGGTTCCACATCTACCACTGTATTCCCCACCAAAATGGCCTCACCTTTGAAATATCCTTCCCGGAGCTTGTCTGGAATCTCCTGCAACAATGTCAGGTCCGCCTTTGGTGGAGCAGGTTCTGAAATCTGTAAATGTTCAGCTAAGCGGTCCCAATCAGCTCGCTGGTCACCTATGGTGGGCTTGTCAAGTTCGAAGTGTCTACGGTAAACATTGGGGCGCAAAGGCATTTCTTCACCTAACAATGTAAGACTTGCCTTGGCCCGGAGCGGCTCTATTTCAGGCAAATGAACTTCACCTGGCATTTCCACAGTAACCTGGCAAGCCAGACGCCAGCCATCGTGTAATTCCTCAGCCGAAAGTTTCTCCCGCTCCAGCTCGGTTATTCTCCTGCTAATCCCTGAAAGCCGAACTTTGCATTTTAGGCATGTCCCTTGTCCACCACAGGGGGATTCGAAGGGAATCCCAGCCTCAATCAGGGCTGCTCGGAGATTGGTACGTGCCTTCAGGTTTACGTCCCTTCCCAATGGCAACACCCGAACTTTCAGTCTCATTTACGACAACGCTTCTCCTGTGCTTTGTTCTATGCTCGAAGCAATAACCACATCCAGGGCACGACAAGTAATCCAGGACTGAAAAAGAGACTGTCTCGCTCCGCTATTACTCAAAAACCATGCTCTCCGTAACAGGCTTTTCTAAAAACGCTAGCTTGTACTCTATAGTATATCACCCCCCGCACCGTCAATCTCTCAGTGGCTATTCGTCAAATTGTGTCAAGAGCTAGAGGATGGTACAAACCCCAGGAACATTTTCCTCCAGTACGCAGCGATATTCATCAGATCACAATACAAATGCTCTAGCATTTCGACCTTAAATAATACTCTCTCTCATACCTGCGCCTCCTTTACTTTATAATATTTAAGTTACAGTAAGATTGTGGTATTATTCTAGTTAAGGTGGCGGACATTGCTAGGAAGGCAGGGCTCTCAAGTGATCATGGAAAGCACAGATTCAAGGAGAATAGGAAGCTATAGATCGTCAATTGCTTTAGCCAAGCAGTAACCGGATTATGGAGAAGAAACTGGAACAACTCCGTAGGAGTATTTTAGGCCGGGATTTTGCCTCATTAGCGGAGCATGTAGGGACGGCGTTGGATTCGGGACTAGCCGCGGACCGGATTATGTCCGAGGGGCTGATTCCAGGGCTGATCGAGGGTGGCAGGATTCCAAAGTCGCAGGTTGATCTGGGAAGAAACATTGAAATGGCTAGCGCAGTATTCCGGCCAGAGCCGACTCTCCAAGGGGTAACAAGCCGAGAGATAGTACGGGCGGCAATTGGATTTAGCAGTCCCCTACGTATACCGTATAGCTTTTATTACAATCCTACAGCAACGGATATCGTTGAGCTTGCTATGGTGGCATCAATTTTTCAGGACATATCACGACGTGTGGGCGACATCTATACGGACGCGTGGGGGATAAAGCAACAGGTCACGGGCCGGGCGTGGAACAAGCCGTTGGAGTACCCGCTGGAAGACCTGAGTAAGATCGACAGCTACCATTTCCCTACCGTTGCTTCTCCAGGGGTGTTTCGGCTAATGGAGCCATTTATTCGATTGGGGCATTCAGCAGGGAAATATATTGTCGCCCCCAACCCGGTTATGATGTACGAAATGATGCGGCAGCTGATGGGTTTTCAGGCACTCATGGTGGCCCACTATATTCAGTCAGATGGATTGAAGGCGCTACTGGAGAAGATGACTGAGATGACAGTCAGCTGTATCCAGGGGTACGCGGGCATCGGTGGGGTTGATGCATTCATGACATGGGAGGACTGGGGAATGCAGAACAGTCTGCAGATGAAGATTGAAGATTTTCGCATGTTTTACAAGCCATATTATGCGCGAATCATTGAGGCAGCCCATGAGCACGGTATGCACTTCATCTGGCACAATTGCGGCTATATTGTGGACATGTTCCCGGATATCCTAGAACTGGGAGTGGACGTTCTCCAATTTGACCAGCCGCGCCTGATGGGGCATCAGCGATTGATTAATGAGCTGGGTGGGAAGGTATGCATGTGGAATACGGTGGATATTCAATGGTCGCCTGATAGTGCTGTGAGCAACGATGCTATTCGGGCTGAGGTGGCTGAAATGGTGCGCGTATATGACATTGAGCGATTCAAGGGTGGATTTATAGCCAGGCATTACCTACAGCCATGGGACATTAATCTAACACCAGAACGACAGAGACTCATCTACGATACCTTTATGATGAACATAGACAGGGACTGATATCCGTCTGTTTATTACGGTTATGAGACTCGGTAGCCTTTAAAATGCACGTTTACAGCCATATAATTGAGGGGATGCAAAACGATGGCAGTGTAGCTCAGCGGTAGAGCAGAGGACTCATAATTCTAAGCCAGATGTCCCAAAAGGTCACTTTACGTATAAAATAGAACTTTTGTGTCAATTACCAAAACTCTGTTTTGTTCGTGAAGTCCCATTGTGTCCAAAACCGTAATAAATAATTTAACTCCAAAATAACGCCAATTTTTCAGGTATGACTTGAAGCTAACTAAGGAACAATAATAATAAACACCATACCAATAAAAACAGCAACGACTGATAACAACAAAATTCGCTCACGCAACGCCGACCACAAAATTTGAAATATTGATTATGTCTCCCCTGGCTTTTAATTGCTTTTTAGGGGTTTAATTACAAAGCAAGAGTATGATACTAAGAGCTAATAAATCTTTCTCTTAAAGCTAAAATGAGGGGGAAAATTGTGCTGGTCTGGTGTTTAGAGTGAGTCCATCCCCTAATCCAAAGGGCATACCCCCTTCTTGATATTCAGATACCTGTCTCTGACCTATTTAAATTTTAGGGATAGTCTGGGGCTTTATCTTGAGGATGGAACAAAGCGATACAAAGCGGAGTAGAAGGACCGGGGCTGGGACTACTGGTGCGTCACAGACCGATGGAAGCCCACGGAGGCCGAATCTGGAAAGAGTCTAACCTCGGTAAAGGATCAACTTTGTTTTTTACGGTACCGGTAGCATTCGAGTGACGTTAACATCACCTGGCGACCTCAATATCTGAGCAATTGACGGCGTTGGCGCTGAACCTATTTATGCCTGCTCGCATGATCCCGTTGTTTTGAACCTTTCTAACAAAGCATCAGTTATTAATCCTACATATGCGTTCTCTATACCATATTTTTTTCACGTGTGCCACGTTTGATAGTATTCCAGGGCTATCCATAATGTCATACTTTTGTAACACTTTTTCGGTTAAATATATGACTTTGTAATCTTGAGGCGGCTAAGATGATTGTATAAAGCGAAAGGAAAGGAGGGTGTTACTATGGCAGTCGAGGCAGTTGGTGAGAAGTATCGTTGCAATATTTGTGGGAACGAAGTTACTGTTACCAAAGCCGGTGGCGGTGTGCTGGTTTGCTGCGGGGAAGACATGGAAAAGCTTGAATAAGCAAACCAGCAGCGGATTTAGTCGAGACGTCATCGGATCAGGGACCATTCACCGTGTTTGCGCCGGATGATAATGCATTTGCAGAACTGCCTGCCAGTATGGTCGAGAGCCTTCTTAAAGATATCCGCAAGCTGAAAGATATCCTAACCTATCACGTCGTCGCTGGCAAGTTAATGGCAGCAGATGTTGCAAGTCTAACATCGATAAAAACTGTTCAAGGCAAGAAAGTAAGTATCGATACCAAAGACGGCGTAAAGGTGAACGCGGCGGTATATGCTCGACCGTACTTCACGGACGAGAAGACGGCAGTATTCATTATGGCCGAGCGATTAACTCATGAAAACGTAAAATCTAATCCATCTGCAGCCTACCTTTTCATGGAGGTAGGTGAGGGCTATACTGGGAAACGTTTGTATCTTAATAAGATCAAGGAAGAGCAGAACGAAAAACTCGTCAGCGATATCTGCAGGAAATGTGACTACTCATACTATAACATGAGTACGAGCTACGTGGTTTACTTCAACGTTGAAAAGATATTGCCCTTGATAGGGGATGGCACGTAGACGATTGTTCATTCACACAAGGAGACTCCCGGCGGAGCCCCCTTCTTTATAGCGGTAACATAATGCACGCAGGGCGGGAACAGAAGACAGAATCGGTCTGGGACTATCCGAGGCCGCCACGCGTAGAGCCTTCTTCCAGACAAATACGCGTGGTATTTGGCGGCACCACCGTAGCAGAAACGCACAGGGCAGTCCGTGTCCTTGAGACAAGCCATCCGCCCGTCTACTACATTCCGCCTGTAGATGTGAAGCAGCAATTTCTATCGCGATCCGACCATCATAGTCGTTGCGAGTTCAAAGGCATGGCAACCTATTATACCCTGGAGGTAGAGGGGAAAGTTGCCACGAACGCCGCGTGGAGTTACCACAACCCTTCCGCTGGATACGAACCTATCAAAGATCATATAGCCTTCTATCCTGGACGTGTGGATGCGTGCTACGTTGACAAAGAACGCGTCCAGGCTCAGGAGGGAGATTTCTACGGCGGATGGATAACGTCGGATATAGAAGGACCATTAAAGGGAGGAGCAAGAACAGCAGGCTGGTGAAGACACAGTTCACATAGGCCTGTCATTCAAAATAGCAGTTTCTTAATGAAGGCGGTCTGTCCATGCATAAACCGGACTATTGGGCGCAAAGGTGATCAAACATTTCGATTGGAATCCTATTCACAACCCTGCACAAGAATACCACCGGGAATACTTCTCAAGGCATCTGAGGCGGTAATACTGTCATATGGTGATTTCGCCGACGCCTGAGAGGGAAACCGCTGAAAGTCATTATTAGCAATTTCCTGGCTTCGGTTTACACGTGGGACAACGGCAACAAGAGACTAAAAAAATACCATAGCAATAAAAACAACAAGGGTTAATAATGGCAAAGGTCGCTCATATAACGCTAACCCTAGAATTCGAAATAATGGTTATGTCGCCATTCTTCTTAGCCATCTTTCAACCGTTTTTATCGGTTTTAATCATAGAATAAGAGTATCTGCTAAAACGCTAAGAGGCGTTGCTAATTTGAGGATAGCTTGAGGTTATCATAAATGGGCGCACTCTTTTAATATACAGGTGCAAGAAGTGTGACGTCAGTATGATCGTAAAACCACATGAAACGATGATTATTTCACATTAGTGTTGGGGTACTGCATCCTCTCCCAGGTACTTCCTGACCAGATTAGAGTCATATGTTGCCCTTCTACCAATACACTTCTCTCTTGGACAAAGCTGGCAACTCTCAAACCTTATCTCAGTTGGAAAATATATGCCAGAGGACGATCTCAACGGGCGCATGACATAGTCCTGAGTCAATCTGACACCAATTAGTCCCTCAACATCGCCAAATAGTGAAAAGAGCTCTCTTTGCTGTGTTATGGGCCAGTCTTCCAGAGAACCTGGATTCATGTGGGACATCTGTCCCAGGATATACTTCTGTTTTACATGATCAGCGAGGTAATTAATGGCTACCCCCAGAACCATGGTCTGAATAGTATCTAGGCAAAAAGCCCTCAGCACATCTTCTGATGGCAGAGGAACTCTATCTAGTTCCGTACCACAGGTAGCGATATAGGGAAAGACTCTCTCCACCTTATTCAGATTAGCGCACAGAACACGGCTACTAAACTTGATACCGTCGATGTCAACTGAGTTGCCATTATTATTATCCACATAGGACACTTTGTACACAGCTTTAGGCCGGGCTGTGCTCACGACAACATCAATCAATTCCTGAACCATTTCTACGATTTGCTTACCTCCGTGGTCAAGTCGCAATCTCTCAATGATCTTCTCTCTTTCCAGATTGACGGGAATGTTGTCTAGTATCTCCATAACCGCGATTCAAAGCCTCGACGTGAGTGTTTAGTCAACTACATTCTAGCATCATTATAGTACGTGATGAGAGATCAGCCCTACTATAGAGTTAAGGAGCAATAACATAAGAAATAGACCATAGCAATAAAAACAACAATGACCAATAACATCAAAAGTCGCTCACATAACGCTAACCCCAAAATTTGCAACGGGCTTATATACTTGACAAACCTATTAAAGTAGTTCTAATTGCTCTCTAGTTTGACGGGCACCCACTAATGACTTACCAACAATATCATCAAGTCGTTTCTTGTGTTGTTTCGATGCGGACGCATTTGTCTGTAGTGAGTCATAGTAAAGTACTTGCCATGGTAATAAATGCACAATGCGTACACATCTACCATAGTGGCACCAGGTGGCTAATTCAGTCTCGAAAGGCGAACCCTTACAAAACCCGAATGTACTCACACCACTTCCCGACGCATGCTGAAGGTGACCAACGAGTAACGGAGCTAAAGCACACACTGATGATAGCTACTCGTTCCGAACGCTGACTGGTCCGTCTAGCTGCTAATCGTTCGGTTTCTCAAGTTCTTCTTCAGCGAAGCGCCTGACTGTCGTCAAGCCGTTGGATTCGATTCTCACCATATACCAGAAGCGGAAGGTATCATTAACGGGTTCTTTGTCTACCAACCCGGTGTAGCCCATATATGGTGAAGGATAATTGAGACTGATTTTCACTTTGCTGCCTTTCTTGAACTTTGGCACTCTGCTACCATTCCTCCGGGGAAGACCATAGTCCCTTCGTTTAATCGGGTCGGAAAGTACAGCATAAGCCTCGTTTAGCTCTTGCATTTCTTTATTAGCATCGTCCCCTCCCCCATTCCTGTCCGGGTGGTATTGAAAAGCCAGCTTGTGATACGCCCTTCTTATTTCCTCGGCGCTGGCATTTGGCGCAATGCCCAAGACTTCGTAGTAGTCTCGTTTACTTTGCATTCCGCGCATAAGAAGTAGTCTCATGGTTACTATTATACGGCTATCTGAGGAACAGTCAATAGGTCTTTCGTACTATGTTCAAGCCATATTGTAGAGTTAAGTAGCAAAAATCCATCTTTTGGTGCAGCGGAGCAATATCCAAGCTTCTATTGCCCAAGCTGTACAATATGGACTATTGTGTAGTCTAGCATGATAGGAATATCATTAGCTTTCCTCGAGTAGGATACGCTCAATCGTCTTTATTTCTTTCCCATCGAAGGCCAATAAGATGAGAATAAAAGCAACACATTAAAGATAGGACTACCCATAGCAATAAAATAACGACAGGGACAACAACGATAATATTTAATTAGACATGGTATGCAAATCTGCTTATTCCTTTACCACCTTATGAGCCTGTCAAAGCTAATGTTGGCAGACCGAGGAAATCAAAAAGTTATAGTAGCCACTTAGCTACAAAAAATGGCACAAGACATATAAACATACCCAAAAACAAATCCATAGTAGCCACTTTGAAAAAAGACCCCCAATTTTTAGCCTCTCTGGACACGCTTATTTCTAAGGGATACGGAGTTCAGACAATACAAAAGAAACTAAAGGCCAAAGGCTATGATGTTCCTTATCGTACTTTGGGACGGTGGATTGCAAATATCATATCCATATGTGCTGTCTTTCCCGAAATAGAAGACTTTCCAAAGCTAGAAGTAGTTTTTTAGCTATGAATAAAGTATCAAAATAGGCATTTTAGGGCTAAAAAGGAGATGAAAACCTGTAATTACAAACGATTTTTCCAATTTTTCCAGTCCATAAAAAAGATGGATTTATGGAGCTTTGAGAGCCTATAAAAAAGAGGTGACAAAGCTTATATGTCCGATAATTTGAATTATTTGACTCTATAAAAAAAGAAGACATTTTAGTTGTTAGGGGGGTGGGATATTAAATAGCCACGACTTTGAACTATTTAAATCGAGTTGGCAGTAATACGCAAGATTAGGTAATGGGTATCCCCTTTATGACCTCACTTTGATAGCTTACCTAATGAGCATCTCGTAGCCTTACCGGCTGCCCTTCTGGCTACTCTACTTAACTTTGCTTATAATGAATCATCTTAGTCAAGCTAATAAAGGGGGTGAAGGAATGAAGAAGGTATATATACCCACTATAGTAATCTTGTTCATAGCTTGTGTTTTTACCAGCATTCAGTGGCGATTCGCTAATTCGCAATTACAAGAATGTCAGGTAGAAGCTGAGGGGCTTCAAGTTGTGACACTGCAACAACAAAGTGAAATCCAATCTCAAGAAGAAGAACTAGAGTCTAAAGATATCCAGATTAACAATCTAGAATATGAAATTGAAAGAGTAAGATTTCAGTTCTACTACGCATCGTTAGCGAAACAACGCTATGGAGTTTCCGATTTGGAAGAGTATCTCTACCGCTGGCAATGGATTGAAGGGTCTTATGTATCTGGCGAATTTGACTGCAGCGAAATGAGTGCATACTTGGAGTGGAAACTTGAGAACGAAGGATACAACACACTGATTATGACTGGAGATTCGCCCTTTGGTGTGGGTAAGCATGCATGGTTGCTAGTGCAAACAGGTGTTGACGGATATATGCCAGTAGAGCCAACGACTTACAGTATTGTATATTGGTGGGATACATACTTTGACAACTACTTTGTGTATGACCAGCAATTTGAAAACATCCAAGAGGCCTTAGACCATAGCCCTGATGAATTTGATTGGTGGGACGATAAAGAGAAATATCCTTGGCGAACATAACAACACCATGGCAATAAAATCACAGGGATAATACCAACGGCGATATCCTTCCAGACGTGAAACAAAAACCTGGTCTAGCCCTGACGTAATTTTAGTGGTTATAATGGGTTTACCAGTTGTTTCAGAGGG
>Ga0209427_10005732_pt1 | contig 14234 bp, 11 predicted proteins | sample DeeMarSWOR136_30_FD_187465 | JGI IMG/M metagenome (GOLD analysis project Ga0209427, IMG submission 187465) | Marine sediment microbial communities from White Oak River estuary, North Carolina - WOR-1-36_30 (SPAdes) (version 2) | ecosystem: Environmental > Aquatic > Marine > Intertidal zone >... | reverse complement strand
CCGGTTGCCTGGCCAAGCGGATTGCCGAAGTCGTCAAGGAATTCAACCACGATTTCGACATTTACAGGGTCTGAGCTGAGATTGTTCAGTGCTCCCTGGACAGACTTCGGACCCATAGTGGGATAAACAATGCTGTGCCGCGTTATCTGTACTTTCCCATCCGGCGATGTAATCGGTTCAGCCATATCTCCAGCTCCTTGTTTTGAATCCGGCACCTCACGGCCGTTTATTTTCAAACAAATTATACTCCTTTTAAGAGCAGAATATCACCCAGATTCACGTCTTTTCCCGTGCTGATCTTATCTATGGTCCTGGTCTAATAATCGTGATTTCTATAAGCGGGAGTGGTTATTGACAACTATGCTATAATATATCAATCTTTATTAGAACATTACCCCTCTATACCTTTGGTATATATTCTCAGACAGTATTAAGGAGGAAAATGGATTTAGGCTTAAAAGGCAAAGTTGCTCTGGTAACCGGAGCTGGAAGCCAAAAAGGTTTTGGTAGGGCTATTGCCGTCGCCTTAGCTAAGGAAGGTTGCGATTTAATTGTAGCTGATATAGATCTCCAAAGTGCCAAACAAACAGAGGGTGAAATCAAGAATCTGGGACGCCAGGCTATCGCTGTAAAAGCGGATATTACTAATAGCCAGGAAGTTAATGACATGGTTAGAGTTGCTCTGGATAAATTCGGTAAGATCGATATCTTGGTGAACAATGCCGGCGCGGCTACCCCCCCGAAACCTTTTATTGATTCGACGGAAGAGGAGTGGGATGCCAACATTGACCTCAATCTGAAAGGTATGCTCAAGTGTACAAAAGCGGTCCTAGGTCATATGATTCAACGTAAGACTGGAAAAATAATCAACATATCCTCATTTGCAGCCAGAACCGGTGGGGAACATGCTACTGTTTATACTGCGGCTAAGGCAGGGGTGCTATCCTTCACTAAAGGCCTATCCACCGAGGTAGCGCCTTTCGGAATAAATGTAAACGGTGTAGCACCAGGGGTCGGATTGACTAATTTTATCCGCAATGCTTCCGAGGAAATATTGGATGAGCTTATACAAAAAACACCGGCCAGGAGAACCACAGCACCTGAAGATATCGCTATGGCGGTAACCTATTTTGCTTCGGATATATCAAGCGACGTCGTGGGGCAAACCTTAAGTGTGGATGGTGGATTAACATAAAGTGAATCATTCACGAGTAATGTAGAGAGGAGAATATCAAGAATAGAGATGAAGTACAGTAAGTATTTTGTATATGAAACAAAATCATCACCTCTCCACCCTGAGGGCAGCTTCCCCGGGATACCCTTAATGCGAATAGATGATAGATATATGAAAGGAGCCTTCTATTTTGAGTGCATCTGGCTCACCGGTCCAATCCCTGAAAGTGAAGCCTGCAAGCCCCACAGTCATGATTTTGATGAATATATTGGATTTTTTGGAAGCAATATTGAAGACCCATTTAATTTATATGCAGACGTAGAATTCTGGTTTGATGACGAAAAACACGTTATTACCAGAAATTGCATCGTTTACATCCCCAGTGGGATGTGGCACACTCCTATCATCATTAATAAGATGGAAAGGCCTATATTCTGCTTGAGTACTTCGCCTACGGTTAAATACTCACAAAAAATAAGTCAAGATCCCAAATGGAGCCACTTAAAAGATCCTCCGGAAAGTAATTCATAACCGATTGTTAAGTCAGGTCTGCTCCCGATTGGGATTAGTCCTCAGTGAACTCAGAAAAGAAGCGCACTTTTACAGCAAATTATCTTAGGCCGTGCCACTTACTAGGTAGAAATTAATCTATATTAAGTGCTCTTATCTGAGCTGAATAATCTAGAATTCATTATATTTACTAAATATTATACCTAAATATAGGATTATTCCATAAATTATTACTAACATAAGGATTCGATATAGCTATTCTTACTTTTTGCGATATTTTACATAGTATCATTTTCGGAAGACAGTTCACCTTGACATTTTATTGATTTATATATAATGTTTATGTATCATATAGAACATCTGATTAATATTACCTGTTGTATATTTAATCAGTCCGGTTATCATGATAGCACTATAGATATCTCTGTTATGGGGTATAATTTCTATAGCTGAGGCTATGAAAGGAGGTGGACTGCATAAAGATCGTTGAGTTAGAACAGTTATTATTCGGAATTTGCATGGTAATAAGGAGGGACATACTTTGAAGAAACTAATATTAATACCGCTAATAATAGTATTTGTGGCCGGCCTGATTCTCGGTGGTTGTGCTGAAGAAGCACCCGCCCCAGCCCCACAACCGGCCAAACCTACTCCGGCGCCATCACCTGGTGAGAAACAGGTAATAACCCCAAAACCAACCCCATCTCCAGCCCCCGCCCCGGCCCCAACACCAGAGAAAGTTATAAGACTCAGGATAGCCGGCGGTATGCCGCCGGGACACCCGATATCGGCGTCCGTTATAAGTTGGAAAGATAAGCTGGAAAAAGCCACCGATGGTCGAGTGCAGGTAACCTTCTACGAAGGCGGAACCATGGGTGCGTCCACGGAGCTGTACGACATGGCTCTCAGCGGCATCGTTGAGGCATCACATACCGCCGAATTCTGGGCAGGCGGACGCTTTCCTATCATCCAGGGTCTCAATAACCTCCCGTTTAATATACGGGGTATTGATGATATTTTGGCTGTGGATACGGCACTGTATGAGGCCGCCCTGCTGAAAGAATTGGATCCCTTCAAGTTGCTCTACTTCACCCCTGCCGCAGCGCTATCTTTCTTCACCAAAGAGAAAATCAACACCATGGAAGACCTGGCGGGAATGAAGCTAAGAGCATCAGGGACTGCCGCGGACGCGGTTGCGCTTATGGGAGCAACCCCCGTTAATGCGCCAGGAACTGAAGAGTACATGATGCTGGAGAGAGGAACGCTTGACGGCAATATTACCGGGGCTGACAACGTTATGGCCCGCAAGCTCTACGAAGTAATTGATTATGGTAATAAAAATGTCTTCGCCGGCGGTGGGTTCATTTTCATCATGAACAAGGACTTCTGGAACAGCCTGCCAGCGGATATTCAGGCTACCATCGACAAGCTAAACACCGAGGAGGCTCAAGAACATCTAGTCAACCAGCAAGCAGCGATTGACCAATCCTGGGCGGACCTCGAGAAGCTCATCACGGTTTATACCATCGATGAAGCGGAAATGGATCGATGGCGCCAGGCGGTTGCGCCTATTACCACTCAATGGATCCAGGAAATGGCCGGGAAAGGCCTGCCCGGGCAAGAAGCTTATGACCTGATGCAAAAGATTCTGAAAGAGCGTCATGGATAGTAGCCACCAGGTAAAAGAAGGAGAAACAGCGCGCCTATCGTAAGTAGAGGTATTTGATGCGACTGGGACAACTTGGTAGCAAGATTGAGCAGGGAATACATAAAACCAGTACAACCATCAACTATATTGCGTTATTATTCCTGTTCCTGATGATGCTGTTGGTAGCCTTCGATGTTCTCGGGCGTTACCTGTTCGACTCACCTTTTATCGGCACCTTTGATAGCATTGAGATGATGATGGCTGTCGTGGTATTCTGCAGCCTGGCTTACTGCACTCTGGTAGAGGGGCATGTCCGCGTGGATGTAATACTCAGCCGGCTATCCAAACGCACAAAGTCAATTCTCAATGTTATTACCTTCATTCCCAGCGTATTCATAGTTGCCCTAATGGCCTGGCGATTGGGTGAGCGGGCCTGGACTATCATAATGAATTTACCAGGCCCGGCCACCCCTACTATTGATATTCCGCACTGGCCTTTTATTATACTGGGTGCTATAGCGTTTCTTCTCTTTTGTCTGGAACTCATTATATTCTGGGTCCATTCTGCCAAACAAGTCGGAAACAGATAAGCATCGGTGATAATTACCGAAGCTAAATACACGTGTTAGCAAAAAATTCTAATAATCATAATGCCTGCAAGAATTTTGGGTAATATGATTACACGCCTAAGGAGATAGCCGGATGAGTCCAGAGATAATCGGGGTTTGCGGTCTGGTCTTCATGTTTATCCTGCTATTTGCCGGTATGCCCATTGGCCTCGGTATGGCCTTCACCGGCTTCCTAGGCATTAGTTACCTGTTCGATTTAAGGGGCGCACTCAATCAACTGTCGTTAGTCCCCTTTTCCGCCTCGGCTCATTATACTTTAAGCGTTGTGCCGCTTTTTATCCTTATGGGTCACTTTGCCTTTGCCTCAGGGATAACCGAGGATTTCTACGATGCCGCTCACGCATTGCTGGCACGTCTGCGGGGTGGTCTGGCAATAAGTACAGTTGCTGCCTGCGCCGGTTTTGCCGCCTGCACCGGCTCCAGCTTTGCCGGCGCTGCCACGATGACCAAGATTGCCCTGCCAGAGATGCAACGCTATAAATACGACCCTGCCTTAGCTACCGGCACTATCGCTGCTGGGGGTACTCTGGGGATTCTGATACCGCCAAGTAATGCCATGATCTTCTATGCCCTGATAACAGATGCTTCAATAGGCAGACTTTTTATCGGCGGTATTATCCCCGGGATTCTTCTGACTAGCTTGTTTATATTAATTATTTATCTGATGGTAAAGATCAGGCCACAGATGGCACCCACCCAACACCGTGTTGACTGGAGCAAGGTTCTCACCTCGACGAAGCGTGTCTGGCCGGGTTTGCTATTGATCGGAATCGTGCTGGGAGGATTATGGGGTGGAGTCTTTTCACCTACTGAAGCTGGCGGTATGGGAGCTTTTGCTGCCTTCATAATCGCAGTGGCTAAAAGAGGATTTTCCAAAAAGTACTTCATTGATGGATTAAGGGAAACAACCAGAACCACAGCCATGATATTCACCATCCTTATCGGCGCTATAATTTTCGGTTATTTCATGACAGCCAGCGGTTTGCCAGTACTACTGGTGGAATTTATACAAGGTCTCGCAATACCTCCGGTAGCCGTTATGGTAGTTATCCTAGTTGTATTTGTCTTCCTCGGATGCATCATGGACGTGGCCGCTCTTACCTTTGTTGTCCTGCCCATTGTTTTCCCAATCATAGTGGCTCTCGAATTCAACCCCGTATGGTTCGGTATTCTGTATGTCATCAACAGTGAGATGGGCCTGATAACGCCACCAATAGGTATGAACGTTTTTGTTGTTGGCGGTATGGCCAAGGACATCCCCATGTACACGATCTTCAAGGGCGTACTCCCGTTCGTGGGAGCCATGGCGATATGCACCGCGCTGATAATAATTTTTCCTGAAATCGCCCTATTCCTGCCAAGTACCATGATAAAATAAAATATATAGTTTAAGTATTTCCCTGGCTCTACCCGTGGCAGGTTAAAAACAGGAATTAATGATAGCGTGTTAGCTGGCGTAAAGTTCCAAACTCAGATTTAAGTTAAACGAGGCAGAGTATAAAAAGGAGGTCAGCCGTGAAAATTTTAGGTCTTTGTTGCAGTCAGCGCGAGGGAGGAAACACCGAATTTCTATTGAACGAGGCGCTGCAGGGTGCGCGCCAGGAGGGAGCGGAAATAGAGCTCTACCGGGTGTCTGGTAAGGAGATAAAGCCGTGCGATGGTTGTCATGCGTGCATGACAACAGGAGAATGCCATATTCAAGATGATATGCAGGACATATATGAGAAGATGCTGGAAGCAGATGGCATCATTTTTGGCACTCCATCGTATTTTTATGGCATGGCAGGCCAGGCTAAAACCATAATTGACCGGACGACGGCATTAGGCCGTCCTGGCAGGAATCTGGCTAACAAGGTGGGCAGTGTCGTTGCGGTTGGTGGCAGTCTTGGTTTAGCGAATATTTTGAAGGACATCTATTTTTATATGGTCACCAAACAGATTCTCCCGGCTAATTTTGTAGCTGGTTACGGTCTTCAAAAAGGTGATGTGACGCAGTTAGAAAATGGCAAAAAAGCAGCGAGAGAACTCGGGACGCAGATGGTGCGGATAGCTGGAATGAAGTTTGAATATCCTAAAGATATTCAACCGTCAGTCTTTGGCTATGGAACCTGGAATAAATAATTCCCGGATTCAAGATGAATTCAATGAGATGATGCTGAAGTAGTGCGGGATAGAGAGTTACACAGGCAACGACAATGTGAGGTGCGAAACGAATGCATACGACAGATGGAGTCCGACTCGGCCCCAATCCACCGTCCGGCGTTAACCATATTACACAAAGGCCTGCATGCCGAGTAACTCCCGTCCGATGATGAGTTTCTGAATTTCACTGGTAGCATCGGGGAAAGCCAGGCAGCGCGCATCGCGGAAGTATCTTTCGACGGGATACTCTTCTGAAAGGCCATAAGCCCCGTGAATTTCAATAGCTTTTGAGGTAACCCGTATCGCCATCTCTGTGCAAAAGTATTTTGCCATCGAAAAGTCCAGACTGCTACCCTGTCCTTCACTAAGCATACTCCAGCCCTTATAGACCAGGAGACGTGCACATTCGATTTCTGTGGCCATCTCCGCGATGAGCTCCTGGACGAGCTGGAATTTCCCGATAGGCCGGCCGAACTGTTTTCTCCGGGTAGCGTATTCGATTGATTTCTCCAGCGCTTCCTCGGCTATTCCCAGGGCTATGGTGGCCATTGACAAGCGCCCGAGCCCGATGGACTCCAGGGCCTCATCCAGCCCGTGACCCGGAATGCCAATAATGTTCTCCTTGGGGACCCGGCAATTATTAAACACTATCTCAACCGAACTGGCGCCGCGCAATCCGAGTTTATGAATAATAGAAGTTGTGAACGTGGACTGTTTCCTATCTACCAGAAAGGTAGTATAGTTTTTCTTCGCTTCCTGATCCCGCGTGATGGCCGTAACAAACAGTATATCGGCTATATCTCCTCCTGTTGACCAGCACTTGGTACCATTGATGACGTATTCATCACCGTCCAGTACGGCGGTTGTGGTAATATCTCGTACTGCGGAACCGGCATCGGGTTCGGTAAGGGCATGTGCCCCGATGAGTTCTCCAGAAACCATGGGCTCCAGGTATTTTGCTTTTAGTTCCCTGGAACCAGATTTATACATGGTATATCTTGTTACTATACTTTGGCCTACTTCCAGTATCGCCAGACTGGCAGAGACCCGGGCCAGTTCTTCTAATAACAGCCCGTAAGAAAGGAAATCGAGGCCAACGCCCCCAGCCTCCTCCGGTAGAATCCCGCTGACATAACCAAACGGGACCATTTTCTGCAACAAGCCGCGCGCGAACTCTTTCGAATATGTACCTTGCTTTCGTTCATACTCAATCACCAGAGGGGCAACTTCTTTTTTCAGGAAATCTCTGGCCGCTTTTCTTAAAAGTTCCTGCTCTACCGTAGGCTTAAAGTCCATTTGATAATCCCCTTGCGCTGCGACTGGTCGCTCGACGGGGCCAGACACTTTTCTTTTACTTACCTGATATTATCAGTCGTTAACCAGGCGACTTTTTCTGGTACTCTTCCGATTCCTCGAAACTTGTATTAGGGGGTCTATTCTAGTTTCATGAATTCCCTTGTTGTCAGACTGATGTCACCTCCGGACGCATAGGTGCCGATTATATTGCCCCGGGTAATCGGTAATAGTAAATGTGATGGATACCGGGCGTCGTGATAAATTGTGATAGTGTTGGGTGTTTGACTGCACAGATGTTCCATTTTCACCTTGGTCAAATCTTCCGGTTCATCATCGGCGCTGCTGATTTTGAGAACCAAACGATGGCCGGCTTTGAGTAGAAACGCGGCCGGATTGAGATTGATAGCCAGATGATATACCTCCCCGGGGATGAGTGGCTTTGGATTCGTATGGGTGTAGAGGGCCAGCCAGGGCTTCGAAGCCTTAGTATCCAGCTCCCGGTGCGAAGCTTTCAGATAGCCATGGGTCAGGAAGGTCTCCTTTCCCTCTGGGGGAGCGTCCCACAGGCTGACCACAAAGTTCATGTCAGTACCGCGGCAGGAGGCGAACAGGTTAAGTAGTATTGGTCCGGCAACTTCGGTGTTTTCAACCATAGGCGCCGAAGAATATTTCAGGAATCCCCGGTTGTTCGGCGAATCGTCATAGGAAGCAGATTCGGCTTCCGGCCAGGGTTCTATCTCGCATAATGAACGGTTTTCATGCAGGTTAAAGGGGATGAATCTTGTCCCTGGTATAGGGAAGTCATCAGCTGTCAACCATTCATTGGCTCCCTGGACAAAGAGCCTTACATTGGGCTCATCCATAATCCCGCTATCCATATCCTTTAACCAGTAGTCATACCAGCGGAGCAGTTCCCAGGAAAACTGGTAAAAGGGCCTGTCGGTATAGGCCGGGGGGCAATTTAACAATTTTTTAGGCATTTTCATTTCGGACCAATGATAGAAAGCCGCGGGGCGGTGGGCTGCCGTGACAATATAAGAAGGGACGTTTATTTTTGTGTAGTCCATTACAGCCCTGTCCTGCCAGTACTGGCTCCAGGTGGGTTGAAGAAGAATATCGATTATTGTCCCATTGGTAGGCAGGTCAGGGTTCTCTAAAGCGTCTACGAGTTGTGGATCTGCGCTGATATCCCTGTCTGCCAGCGCCCGGGTTATTGCCTCATGGTAGGCTTTTTTGCCCAGCTCCTTAAGCATTATCTTTTCATCGGTGTGACAATCCATGTTCACGAGGGAGATAAACCACCTGAGGAAGCCGCTGGAGAGGATGCCCCCAGGGTACCAGAAATAGTTATAGACGTCCCAGAATGCACTCACGGGGGCGATACATTTGAGATGGGGCGGTTCCATAAGGGCTACCGCTGGATGATGCGTGCCATAATAGCCGATGCCGGCCATGCCTACGTTGCCGCTGCACCAGGGCTGTATGCCGGCCCATTCGACCACTTCATAGGCATCCCGCATTTCCCTGGGCCCCAGGTAATTATAAGCCCCACCCGACATCCCGGTGCCCCGTACAGCCCCGATGATATAGATGTAGCCCCGCTTCACGAAGAAATCTATCGGGCCGGCTTCTATAGATGCGTCCGGAACTCCGCCGATGCGCCGGCTCCGTGATGCCCCGGGCCATATGTGGGCTGACTGCAAATCCTTGTTGAAACTTGACATGGCTACCAGCGCCGGAAATTTCTCCCGATTGCTGTCCGGCCTGAAGACATCGACGGCAATCTCGATACCATCGGACATAGGTACTCTTATATTGCGCTCGGCAATGATCCCGTACTGCCTCTTTGAAACCTGTTTGTTGCCAAATATTGCGTCCACCCTTACCCCCTCCTTTTTTATATTCTGTTATTCGTGATTTTATTATTATATATAATTATAGTTCATCCTTCGAGCGGAGTGGGCTATCTAATTCCGAGAACCTGCGGGACAAGCTGGTTGAGTTCATCTAATGTCCAATTGGTGTTCTTGTGAAGATAGATGTGAGGTCCGGGCAACCGGAGCGGTCGACCATAAATACATATATCTTCACCTGCAGCATAGATGAGCTCTCCGGTTACATCCTTTGCTTCGTCGGTAGCAAGGTAGACGACTATGGGGGCAACGCACTCTGGTCCGATTAATCTTGGAACCGGTATATTATCTTCCAGAGGAAGCTTCTCTCTGGGGAAAAGTGGGGTTATGGCGCTGGGCAATATCGCGTTGACCGTGATGCCGTCTTTTTTTACCTCCTGAGCAAGCGCGATGGTGAGACCCAGAATCCCTGCCTTGGCGGTATTATAGGCCACGTTACTGTATGAAGCATCGGCTATAGCCGGGCCGTTGAAAGCGGCGCGTGATGAGAAGTTGATGATTCTTCCACTTTTCTGTTTTACCATCTCGCCGAGGGCTGCCTTTATGCAACCAAAAGTCCCCTTCACATGGACATTTATAACCGAATCCCATTCTTTTTCTGTCATATCGATTGTGGGCACCGTAAAGTAGTTCCCGGCTATATTCACAAGTATGTCTATTTTCCCAAAGCTACTGATGGCGGTTTCGACGATGTTTTTTCCGCCCTGCATAGTCTCTACACTGTCATAGTTGGCGACAGCGGTTCCGCCCTCTTTCCTTATTCTCTCCACCATTTTATCAGCGGCCTTATTGCCATCAGCGTCACGGCCTATGTCGTTTACAACTACCTGAGCACCTTCCATTGCCAGGGCATAAGCGGTTGCTCCGCCGATGCCGGCGCTCCCTCCACCTGTTACCACCGCCGATTTACCCCTCAATTTCTGAGACATTTTTTACTCCTTATCTGTTTTTTAAACCACACCTCTTGGTGATGTTACCGCTTTTTATTCACTTATAATGTATGCTCTGTATTATTTTGAGGTCAACCCTGGCTTCGTGCGATGATTTCTATCAGATTTCCGTGGCCACTCGATATGCGGCATCTATAGCGTCGATGATGACACTAGGTTCATTGCAGTCTCCAACGGTGTGTATTTCTGGCACCTTCTTTTCAAGTTCCTTCAATAGCCCATCATTGGGCGTTAGAGGGACTGCGGGTATTATCGTATCTGCTTCGATGGTCCTGGTTTCCCCATCCCCGGTGGTGATGACAAGTCCTTTATCTGTTATCTCCTCGTATTTAACCGCCGCTATCATAGTTACGCCTTTTTTATTCAACCACCGGAAAAGAGGGTGCTTCTTACGCTCCGGAACCCCCTCGCCGATAGTCTCGGATGCTTCCACTATGGTTACATTTCTGCCCCTCTTTACAAGGAACTCGGCCAGCTCGCAGCCGTGCAGCCCTCCCCCGATGATAACAACCTTTTTACCCACCGGCATCCACAATTTTGTCAATCTACCCAGTGTTTTTGGCCGAAAGAACCGTAAGTAAAATTTCAGCATGCGGTGTAGTTTGGGTCCGCTCACCACGATACGCCGGTCGATACCACGAATTTCGGGAACAGTCGGGGTGCCTCCGGAAGCCAGGATAACAACGCCCGGAGCAAATTGAGTGATCAATGATGGTTCAACCTCTGTCCCCAGCTTGACGTCGACGCCAAGCTGCGAAAGCTGTTTTTTAAAGTATTCAATTAGTTCCTCCAGATAATCCCCCTCATGCCCTTTTACCAGAGCTGCTAACGGCATGAGCCCGCCCAGTTTATGTCCCTTTTCCAGGAGAGTCACGTTGTGTCCCCGTATAGCGGCTACTCTGGCGGCTTCCAAACCCGCCGGTCCGCTCCCAACTACCACCACCTTTTTCTTCTCCTGTGCAGGTTCGATTACGTGGGACTGCTCCTTTCCCAGAGCAGCGTTCACCTGGCAGGCGATAGGGTTATACGTGCGAATCCGAGATGTACAGAACATACAGGCCGTGCATGGGCGAATATCCTCAAACCTCCCTGAAGCAACTTTATTCGGGAGTTCTGGATCCGCCAGCAATCGCCTGGCCATTCCGATAAAGTCTGCCTTACCCTGTCTAAGGACCTCCTCGCCAATTACCGGATCTAGTCTGCCGACGGTTATCACGGGGATCGTGACCACTTCTTTAACAGCCGCTGCTAACGGTATGAGTGCTCCGGTCCCTCTTCGACTCCAATCGAGCTCTTTTATGAGCAGGTCCGGCGGTTCCGGGTAGAAATACTGCTCAGACCGTATGATTTCCGGTAGCCCGCAGTATGCGTTGGCCCTCGCGTGGATACAATCAGCCCCGGCATCTTGAAGGATACGTGCAATCTGTTTCCCTTCCTCGATGGTCGTACCTTTTTCGTGTCCAAGCTCTATTACGTTAACGAGCACCGAGACGGCGAATTCTTCTCCCAGACGTCTCTTGATCTCTTTTATAATGGCAACGGCAAAACGGGTCCGGTTTTCCATATTCTGGCAGCCATATTCGTCTTGCCGCCGATTCCATATGCGGGAAATGAAGCTGTTGACCAGGTGACCCGTACCGCAGTTTACTTCCACACCATCGAATCCGGCCTTCTTTGCCCGTTCAGCGGTTGAGGCGAACTTGTCGACAATGTCTTGAATCTCATCGATGCTAAGCGCGCGCGGTAACTGTTTACTCGTCAAGGACTTCGGCACCTCAGACGGTATTAAACCAAGTACTTCGTCCGCCGTTAACGATGAAGATGATATCGGTTGAAAGCCGGATTCAGGATCATGCCAGGGGCCGGCATGGAATAATTGCTGAAACGTTTTACCGCCATTTTTGTGTATAACATCCGTTACCTCCCTGAAGCCCGGGATATGCTCGTCATCATTGAGAAGGAGCTGGTAGCGGTTGTGCAAGCCCAGAGGTGGGTCAATACCACCCATTTCGACGATTATGAGCCCCACACCGCCCCTGGCCAGAGCTTCATACATAGAAATGTGTCTCTTATTTACAAAACCGCCCATATCATAACTGCTCGCAGTACCTGTGGCGGTTTTTAGCATCCTGTTTCTGACTTCCACGTGTCCGATGCGGCCAGGCTCTAGTATTTTCTCGAATCCTTTACTGCTCACTTTCTTACGTTCCCATGTATAAATAATAACAGAATTCCATTTCTAGCCATGCTAAAAAGGCGGCTTTTCCCATTTCCCGAGTGTGCCTGCTCTTTGTCGTTTTCGGTTTCGGGTCAGAAACTGTGATATCTCAGTAGCAAACTACCCCTGATTTCTCAGGCAACAAGTAGCTTCACCAGCTTGGTAATATCATCAACTTCTTCCAGGTTATGCAACATATCCAGTGCTAATTCGGCATTATTTTTTGAGACTGTATTAGAAAAGGCAACATTGCCTCTGAATTTTTCTTCTATCTCTTCTTTGCTTAGCTGCTTTTTTAGGGCATTACCTTTAGCCATTTCTTCGTAGACAGAAAATTCTCGCCCGTCTTTCATTTGCACTGTTACTCTCGTTGCCTCGATGTCTTCCGGCGGTATAGTCCCGGTTACGGTTATCTTTTTGGCCAGCGCGCCGACCTTGGGATCGCATATCTGTGCTTCCGTTAAATGTTCAAGCTTTACACACCTGCGAACCAACACATTCGCCACCTGGTAACGCAAGCTGAAGGTAGCGTGACCCTGCGGAAATTCTCCAGGCTCGAACGGTTGATTCAGAGGAGAATCGAAATGCATGGGAGCAACGTCAATAGTAACTCCGGCGATATCCTCGGCGTGGATGTCGTAACTTTGTACGAGTTTTAAAGCACAATCAATGCTGGTGTGGGTAAAGCGGCAGCTGGGGTATGGTTTGAAAGTAATGTCCCCGTAGAAGTCTTTACCCAGGTCTCTCGTTAAAAACTCGGGATCGTATTCTTGGCAATACAGAGCGAAGTAACCGTACTTTCCCAGTAAAGGGTCTTTTGCTCCGGTCCAGCCCCTGCCGGCTAACTCGGCGGCAATAATACCATCACGGGACGCCAGACCCTGGGCCAGTTTGAAACTATGAGTTCCATCCTGTATAGTCTGAAAGCTACCGGCGAGCTGGTTGAGCACGATACCCCAGGCGTTTATTATTTGACGCTCGTCATGCCCCAGTAATTTACAGGCAATGGCCGTTGAGCCGAATTTGTTCACGGTACCGGGTGTATCCCATCCAGGGGAAATAGACCGGGTGGACGCGGCGCTAACGCGAGCGCTGATGTCATCCCCGAGTATCATAGCGGTGAGAAGCTCTTTACCGGTCGCTCGCTTCCATTCAGCAACGGTAATGGCGGTGGGAATGGTGGTCTCGGCAATGTGCGCCCAGACAGCCTTTTCTCCGATGTATGGGGTAATTACTCCATAATCAAAAGACCGGGCCATAATGCTGTTGAGCATAGCCGCATTATTGGCGGGAACTTTCCCTCCATGTATTAATATAGTGGCTTCCCCGGTTCCACCCCATTCCTCGATTAAGTCCCGTAACTCAGGACAGCCGGGCGCATTGGCCCCGCCGATGGTACATCCAACAATATCGATGAGCCGGTTCTTGGCCTGCTCAATAACACTGGCATCAAATGTTTCAAAGCTTGTTTTTACTATATTTCGAGCTAATTCCTCGACTATCATCATAGGCCTTTCTAACTTCTTGGCGCTGTTCACAGTACGACTTCGCACTCCAGTCCAAAAGATTCAAAAAGCTCTTTGAATCTTTGAATCTGCGGCTCTTCTGGCGCTCTCAATTCAGTCAATTCGTATTCCCGGTCAAGCTGTTGATACTTGCCTATGCCAAATCTATGGTACGGCAGCAGTTCGACTTTCTTCGGCTCCTTTAGCGAATCTATCGCAATATGAGCGATCTTGTTGAGTTCCTCATCC
>Ga0209427_10005730_pt1 | contig 14236 bp, 6 predicted proteins | sample DeeMarSWOR136_30_FD_187465 | JGI IMG/M metagenome (GOLD analysis project Ga0209427, IMG submission 187465) | Marine sediment microbial communities from White Oak River estuary, North Carolina - WOR-1-36_30 (SPAdes) (version 2) | ecosystem: Environmental > Aquatic > Marine > Intertidal zone >... | reverse complement strand
ATGCCGAGCCGATTGACTCGGGCGAGGTCTTTCTTTCGCACTAACTGCAGGTGCTCAATCCGGTGGCGCAGGCGAGGAGTCTTCGACGCTTCCAGAGCGTCAAGCACGTTTGACACCGCCCGGTCGCCGATGGCATGGATCGCGCACGGCAGCCCAAGCCGGGCCGCCCGGCGGGCGGTCCGGGTAATCTCAGCGGCTGGAGTGACTTCGATCCCGAAATTCGCTTTGCTCCCGGTGTACTGGTGAAAACAGAGCGCGGACTGGCTGCTGAGGGCGCCGTCGGCGAACACTTTGACCCCGGCAATGCGGAAGAAATCGGTCCCGATACCATAGCGCGTGCCGGTCTTTTCCAGTTGCGGCAACATGGCCGCCGGGGGATAGTAGTTGATACGAACTCCGGTCTTCTCCTTCTCGGCCAAATCGGCCAGATAAGTGAATCCGTCGGGTCCGTCGAACGAGTGTACTCCGGTCACACCTTTGCGGTACGCCGTCTCTAACGCCCGACGGTAGAACCGATCCATCTCCCGTTTAGGCGGGGGCGGAATAGAGCGGTACAGTTCAAGATAGGCCGGGGCTTCGCGAAGAATGCCTGACGGTGTTCCGTCGGGCAGACGCTCGATCCGGCCGCCGGGCGGGTCGGGACTGGCGGAGTCGATTTGTGTGAACGAGAGCGCCTTGCTGTTAACCCAGGCGGAGTGGCTGTCTTTGTAGAAGATGAAAGCTGGTCGTCCCCCCGTGACACGATCCAGCATGATGCGGTCCGGTTCCACCGGCTTGCGGAAACCGGCAGGAAGCAGGCCGTTTCCGACCACCCACCGTCCGCGCGGAAGGCTGTCCGCAAATCGCTTAATCTTATTCAGGCACTTGTCGAGCGAGTCGATTCCATCCAGCGACACCTCGGCCAGCGATTTGGCCAGCCAGAAGAAATGCGTGTGAGCGTCGACCAGGCCGGGTATGATCGTGCGACCCCGCAGGTCGATCCGGGCAAAGCGGCGGAAATCAGGATCATGTTCGAGCCGATGCCCGACCGCAGCAATGCTGCCCCTGGAGACGGCCATGGAACCGACCACCAGGCCGTCGGCCTGGGTGAGAACTCGACCGTTATAGAGGACGGCCCTACTTTTCAAAGTTCTTCCCTTTCACGCGAAAATCGCCGTCGCGCTGGGTGACACCAAGCCGGTCGAGTTCTTCTAAAATCGGTATGCCGAACTTGCGGGTGAGACCGAAGCGATCGCGCAGATCGGCCACGGCCATCCGCTCCTGCTTCTTCAAATGTTCCTTCACGAAGCCGACAATCTCCGACCAGGCGTCAGAGAGAAAAAGAAAATCCGAGCCGCACTTGTAGCCTTCGCCTGATTCGATGATGTACTTGATCGCCTGTTGATGCAGCTTACCACGCGAGGCCAGGTAGGACAGTGCGGGCGGATCGAATCTCTGCACCCGCAGCGCAGACATGATCTCGTCGTAGGCCTGCCTGATCACCCCCTTGAGGCTCATCCCCCGTCCGGGGAGATCGTACAGGTCGCCCTTCAGCTCCACTGAACCCTCGCGGACAAGAAGCTCCAGCAGACCGGGCAGGATTGGTCGCAGATGAGACCGCTTTCGGCCTATTTCGACCAGAGACAGGCCTTTCAGATGCGACTTGTCCTCAAACTCGCAACGCAGGGCCGTGACGATATTCTCTGTCTCCTCTCGAATCACATCGCTGGAGTAAACCCGATGTCCTATCCGTCCGATCTGACCGGACTCGATCAACCGATCGACAATCTCACTGATCTCAGCGGCTGCGTAGTCAGACTCGGCGAGCAACGCTTCCCGCGACACCAGAACCTGCTTCTGCAACTCTGTGAGCACCAGCGATTCCAGTGACAGAGGAAGGCGGTCTCGCAGATAGCTCAACCGGTCAAGCTGTTTGCGACGCGGCGGAGCCGCCAGGTGATCCAGAATCGCACCGCCGCCCAGCGTAACCATCGGTGTCGGCAGCCGCAGGATGAAGTGATCACCGACGAGGGCATAGACCGGGTGGTCCGGCACGAAGAAAACCAGCCCTGACTGCGCGGGATCGAGCGACTTTCGGTCATACAGGCGGACCTCGCCCTGGACCTCGGTCGTTCCGACAATCAAAAGCACCCGCCGCCGATCCGACAGCGCGACCCGGGCGTTATGCAGCATTTCGACAGCCAGAGCCAGAACCGGGTGCTCGGCGAAGAACTTCAGGTCTGCCCTGTCGGTCACCACGCCACCGCGAATCAATTGCTCGCGGTCGACACCGGTCAGTGACGCGGCGGTGCGCTGTCCGGGCACCGCCGTCTGCACATCCTCACCCCTGGACTGCAGCGTACGAACCTTGCCCGTGACCATCCCGGGCCAGACGCCGACCTTCTGACCCACCTGTAGTGTTCCCCCGCGGAGTGTTCCCGTGACCACCCCGCCCATGCCCGGCCGGATGAACGAGCGGTCGATGGCCAGCCGCGCTTTGCCGATATTCTTGCGTGACGCGAGATGATCAGGCAATTGGTTGAGGTATTCAGTCAGAGAATCAAGGCCCTCCCCGGTCTCGGCCGACACCCTGAATACGGGAGCATCCTGAAGAAAGGAATCGGCCACTTTCTGTTTCACCTCCTGTTCCAGCAGCTCCAGCCAATCGCTCTCCACCAGATCAATCTTGTTGATGACGATGATGCCATGGCGCACACCGAGGAGACGGGTGATCTGGAAGTGTTCTTCGGACTGCGGCATCCAGCCGTCGTCGGCCGCCACCACCAGCATCACGCTGTCGATTCCGCCGGCTCCCGCAATCATATTCTTGACGAACCGCTCATGACCGGGCACATCGATAAGGGCCATCTGCTGACCGAAAGGCGTGCGGTAGAAAGCGAAGCCGAGATCAATGGTCATGCCCCGCTCTTTTTCCTCGGGCAACCGGTCGGGATCGGTGCCGGTGAGGCGTTTGACGATAGCCGATTTGCCGTGATCGATATGGCCGGCCGTACCGATAATGATCATCCGACCGGACTTCCCCTCACTTAAGAGCGTGCTTAAGGGCGCGCACAATCTCAGTTAAATCGTCGAGGTCGACCGCCTTGAGATCCAGGATGAATCGGTCGTTGTCAATGCGACCGACAATCGGCGGCGACCAGCGACGGAACGCGGTCATCATATCGGCTGCGTCACGCTCAGGCCCAAAGACCAGCCCGACCGAAGGCAATGCCTGCTCCGGGAGCGCTCCGCCTCCGACATAAGCCGGCGTCGGTTCGATCGAGATTCCGATCGGGCGAGCCGCTTTATCGAGGATCGTATCCGCCATCCCACGAAGCTTATCCGTCGGCCGACTCAGTAGCTGCCAGAGCTTGATGTCATCGCGGTAGGTATCGTTGAGATAGGCCGCCAGGAGCCGCTCCAGAACGGAGTACACAATCTTGTCGGACCGGACGGTGCGAAAGATCGGATTCTTCTTAATCCGGCTCACCAATTCCTCAGCCCCCACTATGAGTCCGGCCTGAACCCCGCCCAACATCTTGTCACCGGAGAAACAGGTGAGATCGGCGCCGGCCCGCACCGATTCCTGTACCGTGGGCTCGTGGTAGCCGAGTATCTTTCGGGTGGAGACGAACACCCCGCTGCCGAGGTCATTGACGACCGGTATGCCTTTCCGCTTTCCCAGCGCGACCAGCGGCTTAAGATCGACTTCCTCGGTAAAACCGCCCTGCACGAAATTGCTCTTGTGGACCTTGAGGATCAACGCGGTGCGCTCGTCGATCGCCTTCTCATAGTCGGCCGGCATCGTGATATTGGTGGTACCGACCTCACTCAGCCGGGCGCCGGATCGCTTCAGTATGTCAGGGATGCGGAAGCCGCCTCCGATCTGGACCAGTTCACCGCGTGAAATGACGACGGTCCTGCGACTGGCCAGAGTATTCAGGATGACGAACAGCGCGGCGGCGTTGTTGTTGACCACCGTGCCGGCCTCGGCGCCGGAAAGAGTCGCGAGATATCGTTCACAGGCCGCGCCCCGGCCCCCGCGCTTACCCGAACTCAGATCGAACTCAATATTGCCGTACCCGACTGCGGTCTTCTGGATGTCCTCGAATATGGATGGTGACAGAGGAGCGCGACCGAGGTTGGTATGAACGATTATGCCGGTGGCGTTGATGACGCGCGAAATCCGGCCAGTACTTTCCACTCCCAACGCATACTTGATTGCGCCGACCAAGCCCGCCTGAGTCAGCTCCCTCTTCTTCCCCAGTTGTTGTTTGTGCTCGGCCACTACCCCTTTGATGATATCAGCCGCAACCGGGCGCGGCACCTCGGCCAGAACTGACGCCAACTCGTCGGACTGAAGCAGAGTCTCAACTGCCGGGAAGTCGCGGGGCGTGCGAATCACTTTGTCGGCCATAGCGACCTGTTATAGATGATGTACGCCAGCACCCGACCCACATTGGCCAGTGATTCAGCCGAACACTTGTCAGGGGTGTCGTTTTCCGTATGCCAATAGCGATAATCGAAGTCAATCAGCAGAGCGGTCGGTACCCCGGCCGCGCCCAGCGGCAGGTGATCATCCTGAATCGTGTGGCGGACGTCATCGATGAAAGTCGCCACACCCTGTTGCGCCGCCACCTGCCAGATCATATCATTGAACGGCTTGTAGAATTGTTCGGTATAGTCCTCGCGGTAAATCTGCTGGAAGGCGTCACCTATCAGGTCGACCACCACGGCGAAATGATAGCGATCGCGAATACCGTGGCGGGCGAATTCACGGGCGCCCAGCAAGTAGCGGTCGATATCCCCGACCTTTCCCCAGTCCTCGCCGTCCGACAGCATGATATCAAGATTGCAGTCCGCCGGACGTTCGGCCACCAGACCGGCCAGCTCCATCAGAACAGCCACACCGGAAGCGCCGTCATTGGCCCCGTCGATCGGAAGATGCCGCAGAGTGGAGTCGGAATGGTAGTCGGTGCGGGGCCGACTGTCGTAGTGGGCCAGCAGCAGTACCGCTTTATCATCCGAGGGGCGACCGCGATACCGGGCGATCACGTTGACCATGGGGGTGTCGACCGACGTATAGGGATCGAAAACTACGAACGGCTGCGAGTCGATCTCAAGTCCGCACGATTCGAAATGGCGATAAAATAGATCCCGACAGCGGGCCGACGCCAGGGTCCCGGGCACGCGCGGTCCCAGTGCTACCTGCGCCTCAAGATAGCTGAAAGCGCGGCTGCCGTTGAAGTCGGGCGGTGTCACCGGACTCGAGCAGCCCACAACCGCAATTACCACACCCAGGCCAGAAGCGATACGAAACAGCATCGGGATAATTAGGTGGCCGGTCGCGGCCAAGTCAACCCAAAAGACTCAGAATCGAATCTCAGTCCAGATCCGGATTTCTCGCACGTGGCTCTTGCGATGGCGCATGGCGTCGTTGGTGTCCTGCCACCGAGCCGACAGGCCACCGCGAATCTGGGTGGAGAAGGTGTAGGAAATCACCGGTGAAGCCGAGAAGCTGGACGTATTGGTAAAGACCACGAAGGGCAATCCCCGCTTGGATGTCTCGACCAGGCCAGAGGCATACTGAACGGAAAAGTCGAATGTGACCATTGACTTGAATTTCAGCTTGCCGAACAACGGGATAGATATGCCGGTGGGGGCAGAGAAGGCATACTTGGTCGAAACGGCCAGGGTCTTTTTGGTATCGCGAGTCTCGCTCTCCGGGGCACCGGTCGCCCGATTCGACTTTTCCTCGATCGACAGGGTGCGACCATAGGAGCCGGACAGCGACAACCGCTGAAACAGCTTCAGGGTGAAAGAAATCAACGGACTGCGGTTGATCGACTCCGTCCTGGTAACTGTGAAGCCGCGATCCAGGTTGCGCACCTCCGTGACCTGTCGCGAATAGTTGGTACGCGGTGAGAAAATGTCGACGAACCAGTTGACATACTTCTTAATAAGCGGCAGGGTCGTGAACCGACTGATCTGCAGGGTCAGTTCCGGCCAGGAGGTCGTGATCGACTCGGTACGATCGGTCCCGACCGTCGTAATGGCCCGGTTGATTCTGGTCTTATAGCCCACCGACGTGCTTATACCACCCAGCAGCGAGAATCCTGAACCGATTTCCCAGTTCATCGATTCGCCGGCCGAAGGATTGCGATTAGTCGGCTTGACCGTGAACTCGCCCCGGTTGTCCAGCCCAAGCCGATACTTCCAGGGCAGTTTTCCCGGCGCTCCGGGAATCGATCGCTGGAAACCCTCGGCATATTGGTAGCGGAACGGCTGCAGCCAGCCCGTGAGGAATCGCAGCCCTTTGAGCACCGGCTCATAGAACGGAGTACCCGCCTCCTTGGCCTCTTCATCCTCGGCCCGCACGCCGCCACGGACCGTACCCCGGGGCGTACCGCGAGATGGCCCGGCTCTTTTTCTTCCCGAGCCGAACAGTACCTGATGCCTGAAATCACCCGAGACCGCCCAATTCGTGCTCAGACTCGTTGTTCTCGTCGTGGAACTCCGCTCGTAGTTGTCAGTGTAGGTGGCACCGTAGCGGAACGAATGCGACAGGAATGAGAATATCCTGGGGTCGAATGAAAGCGTTAAGGACTGGTTGTAGCTATTCTCCAGACCGAGCTTGGGATTGCGGAAGGAGATTCGCACCAGGTCCGGGTCGGTCAGGTCCCGCTTGGTGGCCATATTGAAATCCAGGCTGAGGTTGGGGAACGGCCGGTATGTGAGATCCATGCGGCCATTGAACAGCCGGCTGAAAGACGATGTGCGGTTGAGGTCAACATCATCCTTGGCCTGCAGGGAGCGGCTGAACGTCCCACTCCAGCGCCACTTGACCGGGTACATGGCCAGTTCTGACGCCTGCATCTTCTTCAGGAGCGGAATCGGCTTCGTCCAGAAGAACACCGGTATCTCCGGCGGCTTGGACACGCCCATGTCGTATTCGGCCCGGACATTGTAACTCTCGGCAAGAATCATCGGGTTGTTAATTCGCTTTTGCCGGGCGCGAGTATAGGAGAAAGAGACCCTTTGCCGGTTGAGAAACGCCTTAAAAAGCAGGTTGCCGCCCTTGCGGGAAAATGACTCGGTCACCGAAATCTTCACCGAACGGGAAGTACTCTTCTCCTCCTCCCTGACCTCGGCTGGAAGCACGACATCGGAATTGGTCCGAAGCAGCGGGATACTCTCCGACTGCGCGTACGAGTAGCTGACCGGAACCCGGGCCTGCCAGGAGCGGGGCAGGAACTGGCTCAGATTGAAGGTGGTGCTGAAAGACAGCTTGTTGCTCTCGGAGCCGCTGCCCAGGTTGTTCTTGGAACCGCCGCGCGTCGCTTGCGACAGTCCCCGGAAGAAAGCGTCCTGATGTTGATAGTTGAAAGTGTAGTTGGCCACATCGGCCAATGAACCGCTGACCGTGACGCGGGCGGCGGTACCGACATCTTTGCGCACCTGGGTCACCCGCAGTTCGTCGATCCAGACGCTGCCCGATATCGGCGTGTGGCTGTGGTTCTGCACGCTGGCCGAAAGGAAGCGGATTTCATTTATGTTCGGCCTGCCGACCACCCGGTAGATCTGGGTGGAGTCCTCGAGCGGGGCCCGGCGATCGCGCAACGCGCGATCGGCTTCGTCCTTGAGGGCCGTAATATCGTCGAAGTTGATAACCACATGATTGTCGGACGCCCAGCCTGCCTGCAAATAAGTCCGAAATTCATAGTAATTGAGGCTGTCAAGGCCGAGACGGAAATAGAACATCAGGCTGTCAAACACAGTCAGGTCGTCGTCACCGTGGACATACATTTCCATGCGCCGATATCCGGAGTAGGCTTCGGTGCTGATCAGGTCCTTTCGGGACACGCCTTCGGCGCCCGGTTGAAGGTTCTCGAAAACCAGAGCCAGGCCACGCTGCATCTCGGTGATATTATTCACCTTGTCGACATACGGTTCAACGCCCGGCGGCGGCGTGAATTCGCCGCTCTCCTCGGACACCGAAGCGATATAGAACTCACTGAGGTCATCCCCTTCGGCCGTCAACAGAGTATCACGCCAGTTGGACTGGACAAAACCCCAGTCAGCTATCCATACCGAGTCCATGGCAGTCAGACTGTCCGCCCCGGCAACATCTTTTTCGAACCATACGCGCACATGAGTCACGCTGGACCAGCTGGGCGTTTGCCCCTCCGCCACCGTATCCACGATTCCGGGGTCGCGGATCGGGACCCGAAAAGTATGCCAGCCGTTTCGTCCGGTCTCGGGGACCAGGTAGGGATTGCTAAGCGTCGTATCCAGCGGCAGCGTGAAGGTGAAATAGGCATTGGCGTCCTGCAGGCTGCGCAACAGTGCTTCTCGATCCGGGAGGCCCTGAACAGCGTCATCGTCGATGTTGCCTTCGGTCCCGTTCTGCCACTCGTAGTGAAGCCAGTCATTCGGATCGTTGACCCTGGCCTGAAAACCGGGCGAATTCCAGAGGCTATCGGATATGGGCGGTCGGTTGCTTTCGCCGACCCCCTTACCTTTATATTCATACCACCAGTTGTCACCGGCCGGATCGGGCTTGCGTGCGCTCGGACCGTTTCCGCAAACGTCGGTTTCTTCGGCGTCGGGCTTGAGGTCAAGTCCCACATCTTCGTTTATGCCCTTATCCGGGTCGTAGTCGAGCACACCGTTGGGAGGATCGCTCTGGTCCTCGTCCTGCCCCACGCCGTCACCATTAATATCTTCACTGATACGGCCGAAATCGAAATGCAGCATGCCCTGTCCACCCAGTGCCCGCACCTCAAAGAGCTGCACGCGCTTCTGGTCGATGCGGTTGGCAAAAGCGCGCATTATGCCGCCCCACGACCGGGCCGGCAACGAGTCGGCACACGGGGCGGCGCTACCGCCCGTGTATTTGTATCCGTGTGGGCGGAAAATCAGGCGCAGGGGTTGCAATGCACCCTGACCGGCTACCGTCTCTCCGATATAAACCTCTTCTCTGGATATGGCCGGTGGGTTATGCCAACGAATAGTACCGCGGGCCCAGACCTCAGCGGAGGTAAGGATCGGCACCGGCTCGGACGATGGCGTCCAGCTGGTTCGCACATTGCCCAGCGACTGCAACTCGACGGCCGACTCGAAATCGTCGACGTAGGCCTCACCCTCGACGTTCGGATTGGGCCGGGACTGGGCAATCTCCGCCGTAACCCGAAGACGTGAATCCGCCTCCGTACTGATGAAGGGGAGAGCGTCGATCATCTTGCTCAGAAAGTTGGGGCGCAGGCCGAAGCTGACATCGAAATCATAAACGGTCGCCTGGGCGGTCTCCTGGCCAACCCGAGGCTTTCGATCCTGGGCCTTGTCTGACTTGTACAGCACGGTGGTACCGAGCTTCAGATCCTCACTGTGCTCATACTCAGCCCGCACACCCAACAGGGTTTTTTTCTGCAGAGACATGAACGGCGCATACTGAAATTCAACCTGGACGTCGGCGTTGGGATTTGCGGCGGCTTCGTCCAGCAGTGTTACCTGTCCCATGTCGTAAGAGATCTCGTAATCATTCCCTTTGACAAGAGGGCGACCATCCATGGTTACGCGCTCCGAGCCTTCAATCACGTTGGCGCGGCCCAGTCTTATGGTGGCGCTGCGGACTTTAGTGGATATCTGGATGTAGTATTTACTGTCGCTGAGTTTATCCGAACTCGACGGATAGACGTACAGATTAGGGACTTTCTCTATCAGCGTATCAGTCACCTCGCCGTTGGCATCAGTGAACATCCGGTTCGAATTGAACGGCTCGCGCTCGGGGAAGATCAAAAGGCCCCAGTCGTCCCGGAAGACCGCGTCCAGGGGATCCAGTTTGCCATCCGGCACCTTCAGATCGGTCCGATTGTTGTTCCATTGATCCAGCCCGAGGATCTTGAGGTACGGGTCCTGGGCGACACCCGCGTCGTCTTTCTGATAGTCCAGGCTGGATGAGGTTTGCTCTCGTCCGGGCAGGCCTTTGAATACCTTGACCTCGATGTCTTCTATCCTGACGTTCCTCGGTATCGAGTAGCAGTTCCGCCACATCAGTTCCCAGGCCGGATGGTCCGGGTTGTAGGCTTCCGCGGACGGGGCCTGGATGATGCGCAGCGTGTCCTTAGTGTCGGTCCCGTCATAGCCAATCGTATCGACTTTGCCGGTCGGCGTCCCGTCCGAACTGTACCGACTAATCTCCATACGAACGCCAATAGTCCTACGTCTGGCTGTATAGAAGACCAGTGCTACCGGGCAGCGGTTGGCATCCTGACCGTACAGCAGTTCATACTTCTCGACGGAAACCTCGCTCATAAGCAGGTCTTCGATCTTGTACTGGTTGTTCGGGTCCCGGCCTGCCTTCAGGTATCTCTTCTCCGCCGTCGGGTTGTTCCTGATATCCGTCTCTTCTTCGAACACCCACACCTGGACCCGGTCGGAGGGGCCAATCTCACCCGGGTAAGCCAGGTCATAAATGCGCCCTTCGAGATACTGGTTATCACGAATAGTCTGAGCGTTTTCCTCGCCGATCGCCGACACGGTGGCTGTTTCCGACGAGCCCTTCTCCTGAGAAGCAATGGCCGTGAGGGTCAGGTTACCCAGTTGGGCCTCGGTCTTGATCCCGAACAGACCCTGCACCCGCTGGGAGTAGCCGACGAATTGCGTGTTCGGCAGGCTGAGAGTGGTATTGCCGGCCTCGATCGTCTTGAGGATGTCGTCGTCGTCGCCCTTGTACCGAAGAATCAGCCGGTTGGCCAGAGGAATGTCAGTCTGGTTATCCTGCGATACGCTGACCGATATCTTGGTGCCGATTGTCCCCTGAATGGAGAAGCGCGAGATTTGCTCCATGTTGAGAGCCGGAAATTTGCTTTGCTTGCGGATACCGGACCCGGCGGCGTCGTCCCACTGCGAACGGCCGGAAAAAGTGATCCGTCGATAGCCTGAGACCCGAAGCTGGGCGCCCCCCTCGCCAAACATCTGTTCAAAGCGTTTGGGCAGGACGTCGAATCCGATGGCGAGTCCCTGGCCTCCCCCTCTTTGTTGCGACCGCCCCAACGTGGTTGCGCCAAACGTCTCCCAGCTGTGGTCCACACTGTACTCGACACGGCGGGCGTAATATTGCTGGGCGTCGACCGATACCGGCACCAGGTCGACGTCGCCCCGTATCCTGGTCTCGAAGGAGATGGCGCCGCTCTCGTAATTACCCTGCTCTTCAAGTCTGGGGGTGTAGACCAGACGAGTCGTAAGGGGAGCATATGAAAGGGGATACATCGCGGCCGAGAAGCGGATTTCCGGCTCGAAATAGGGCGACACGACCGTCGACTGGACGTCAAGGCGTGCCTGGAAACCGATCCCCCCGGCCCGGGCAGACGCCGAGAAACCCTGGGCCAGCAGGAGACCGTAAAACAGTACAGCTATCGTGTGCGATCGAACGCTCACAAGCCTACCAAGCGAATGAAGTAACCTCTTAATTCGTTAGCAAAGACTCGATAGGCGCGTTCTCCTTATTGAAAGGAACCAAGCTGCTGGATCTCCTCCCGCAGTTCGATTCCGAAGCGGTCCAACACTTTCTTCTTCATCATATCGGCCAATTGCCTGATATCCTTTGAGGTCGCCCCGCCGGCGTTGACGATGATATTAGCGTGCTTGTCGTATACCCTGGCGCCGCCCACACACAGTTCCTTGGCGCCGACCTCCTCCAGCAGGCGGCCCGCCGGCACTTTGCCGTGCTCCTGGGAGGCGTCCGGGATATTCCGGAAGAAACATCCGGCCGTGCGCCGGTCCGGGTGTCGCTCGGCTCGCCGGGACAGGATTTCATTGACGCGAGACTCGATCTCGGCCCGGTCGCCGGGGGTCAGTCTGAATGCGGCTGAGGCGACCACTTCGCGGGTCTCTTTCAAAACGGAATGCCGGTACTCGAATTGCATATACTCGGGGCCAACGGTTTTGACAACTCCCGAGGTGTCGATGAGAATCGCCTTGTCAAGAACCTGACCGACCTCGCCGCCAAAGGCCCCGGCGTTGCCATAGATCGCCCCGCCGACACTACCCCAGATACCGGCGGCAAATTCCAAACCCGACAGGGAACGCTCGGTGGCGAAATTCACCAGATCGAGCAGCGACTCTCCGCCGCCCGCTTCGATCATACGGTCTCCGACCGGACTCAGGCCGAGGAGCTCAATCTTAATGACCAACCCGTCGAAACCGTCATCCGAGACCAACAGGTTGGATCCGCCGCCCATGACAAAGACCTTGATTCCAAGTCGGGCCGCCCCCTTGACTGCGCGTACCACATCGTCAACCGACCGGGCCACAAGAAAGTACCGGGCCGGCCCTCCGGTCTCGAAGCTGGTCAGTGGAGCCAGGGGTCGCGAGAACTCCAATTCAGCACCGAAGATTTCGATCAATTTGGACGCCGGCCAGTCTGGGCTAACTCTCGGTTGGGTAACCATTTTCACCAGCTAAATATACCTGCCAACCGCCTCAAATCAAGGCAAAAGCACACTCACCGGGGCGGCAACAGTCGTCCCATCCCCTCAATGACTTATACCGCCCACGACTGTTAAATGAGCGCGAAAATCTGCTCCGGGTCGGGATTACCCGCGCTCTTGGCCCGGCGGGAAGGTCAGGGCTCGGATTGGGGTGGTTTCTCCGACGACTCGTCATCCGACCCCGACGCCGGCTCGGGGGCGCCGTCCGGCGACTCAGCCGCTTTGTCTTCCGGCTCGCCCTTGCCGCTCTCGTCCAGGAAGTTCAGGCGCAGCTCATATAGAACATGCTCGAGCAGCTTCTTCTCTTCGGCGCTCAGATTCCCCTGCGTCTTGCGCTGGAGCATGTCCAGCATATCAATGCTGTAGCGCGCCGCGTCCAGGTTGCGCTCGACTTTGCCGGATACAGGAGACATTACTTTGCCCATGTGCTGCATGGTGGACGCCTGAAGCGACAGCACCAACTGGTAATACATCACATCGATCTCATCAGCCTTCTCAGTCATACCGAGTCCCGTTTCTTCTCTTATTCAACGTATCTCACCTGTCGGCCGCTCAGCCGCCGCCGAGATGAAGGTCACGGCGTTCGGCAGCCCGCTCGAGGTAGTTATACAGTCGCCCGTGTTCGCTGTCAAGCCGACCAGGCGGAGGTAACAGTTGCTCAACCAGTTCTCGGCCCGCTTCCATCAGGTCGCGATCGAGCCAGAGGTTGGCTACTCGAAGTTCCGGCAGGCCGGACTGTCTGACGCCGAAGATCTCCCCCGGCCCGCGCAACTGAAGATCGGCCTCGGCTATCAGAAAACCGTCCGTGTGCTGGGCGAAATACTCCATCCGCTGTCGGGCGACCGCTGAAACCGGGGCATGGGCGATGGCTATCGCCGTGGCCGGCTTACCCCCTCGCCCGATCCGACCACGTAACTGATGCAACTGCGCCAGTCCGAACCGCTCGGCGTGCTCGATCACCAAGATAGTGGCGTTGGGGTTGTCGATTCCGACCTCTATCACGGTAGTGGACAACAAGACGTCCATTCTGCCGTCACGGAAACGCTCCAGAAGGGTGTCTCTTTCCTTCGGCTTGATGCGGCCGTGCACCATGCCGAGACGCAGGCCCTTCAAAGCCCCCGCCGAGAGTCCCTGGAACGCGTCTTCGACGTTCTCCAGCTCCATCTGCTCCGATTTCTCGATCAGGGGATAGATGACATAGGCCTGCCCGCCTTTGGCCGCTTCGTCACGGATGAACTGCCAGACCTTGTCGCGGACGTCGGCCATCCGCCAGACGGTGCGAATCGGCTGACGGCCGGGCGGCAATTCTCTGATCGTCGAAATATCGAGATCGCCGTACAGGGTAAGAGCCAGGGTGCGCGGAATGGGAGTGGCGGTCATCACCAGCAAATCGGGATCTTCTCCCTTGGCGTAAAGACGACCCCGTTGTTCGACGCCAAAACGATGCTGCTCGTCAATGATGACCAGACCGAGCCGGTCGAACACGACGTAGTCATATATCAGGGCATGGGTGCCGAACAGGATGTCGATCCCGCCGTTGGCGCACTGCTCGGCGACCTTCTTCTTTTGCGCCGCGGTAGAGCTGGAAGTCAGCAGCGCGGGCCGGGCGCCACATTCGACCAGGACCGGGCCCCAGTTGCGGAAATGCTGCTCGGCGAGGATTTCGGTGGGCGCCATGAAAGCACACTGGAGTCCGTTCTCGGAGGCGTACAGCGCGGCCAGCACCGCCACCACGGTCTTGCCGCAGCCGACGTCGCCCTGGAGCA
>Ga0209427_10005729_pt1 | contig 14236 bp, 10 predicted proteins | sample DeeMarSWOR136_30_FD_187465 | JGI IMG/M metagenome (GOLD analysis project Ga0209427, IMG submission 187465) | Marine sediment microbial communities from White Oak River estuary, North Carolina - WOR-1-36_30 (SPAdes) (version 2) | ecosystem: Environmental > Aquatic > Marine > Intertidal zone >... | reverse complement strand
TCATGTATTCTAGAAGCATTATTTCGTGGTCCACCCACATTTAAACATCGGGGACTGAGAGGGACATGGGCCTCGTTCGCCTTTGTTCAGCATCTCTCTCTTGAAAACTTAAATCTTATAATTGATTCTTAAGTACATCTGCTTTAAATGGACTTCCATGAGCAGGATAGATCCATCTGGCCCCCCTGTTTAAAATCAAATGCCAACTCGCTTTTACAGCTTGAACATCTTCAGCAAATATTGGCATTCCTTTCCCGATTAGCTTAGGAAATCCACTCATGGCTAAATCTCCTACAAAGGCTTCACCTGTATCCAACAGGACACTCATCGAACCTGATGAATGCCCAGGTGTGTAGAGAACATTCCCTCGGATACCATAAGGTTCCAATGGGAACTCATTATCTTCCAGCACCAAATCTACAGATGTCTTTGGCAATTTCACAAAAGGCATTGATATCTTCAACATCGTTCCAAGTATCTTGCCCCACAAAGTAGTCCCTGGTGGCAAAGGTTTGAGAGCTTGCTCTACCCAATCTTTTTCATGTTGATTAATAGCTAGCTTACAGCCTGAGAGTTCCTTTATCTCATTGGCGGAACCAAAATGATCCCAATGGCCGTGAGTCAGGATAAGGAGGGAGATATCTTTAGGCTCAAGGGATAGACTTCTTAACTCCTTTAAAAATCTTTTCCCTTGATTGGGCGATCCACCGTCAATCAAGATCAGGCCATCCTCTTTGATTAGATAGCAGTTACAGGCTCCTAGGGATAATTGATGAATCTCTGTTTTCATTTTCTTCTTAATATTCTCCTGTTTTTGCAAAATTTCCTCCCTCAGTCTATAAGAGACTATTTCTTGAGTCAAATCCTTTACCATGCTTTCAATCCACCCTATCTTATTAATCAGAGCTTATCTCTGGAGGAGTCTGAGTCTGAGTTGAGGGATATGGTTAGAAAAACGATCGGAACAAAAAATTATATCTGCTCAAACAGGTGTTTCACCAGCTCGTATAAGTGTTCTGTCCATTCTGGAAGCGACATGTTATTTGGAGTGTCGGTGAACAAATAATATATGAGGTGCATAAACCAAGTGACCAATACAATATTTACTATAATGAGAGAGATGATTATTGGTATACCTAGAAGATAATAGGCAACCCCTTTCTTTTCTCTTTCCCAAATGTGTCTCATTAATATAAACCCACTTATAGAATACAAAATTGTCTAAGCGGCCCTTTCTTTTTCGGGAGCTCAGGACATGTTCTTTAAATTGCGACTCATTTGGATAATTTATCAATCAACTGTAGCTTGGATGTTATTCTGTCTAAAAAATCTTCATAATTCACGAAGGATTCTATTTCCATTTCGCTGGGCGATAATATAGATACTTCATCAAAATAGGGCATCAAAGCTAAGAAAAAATTCCTTCCATCCTCATCGTAATTATGAACAAGTTTCCCTATCCCCATACACATATGTTCCTGTAATAAATACAGGCTTTTTTGTTCATTAAAAATTTCAATCTTGATGTACAAATCCAAATTATTGTAGAGATATTGAGTTGTCATTAAGACTTCCCAAGGATTATCTCTAATTTCTTTTTTTCTTTGCCTCATTTAATCCGTTTCTTGTTCTTGAAAACTTTCATTACTCTTCCTTCTTTTTAGTCGATTGAGCATCCGGTAGTCATGAATCACTCTTGTTATGTGCATAATCCGGCCCAAAGTGGCCAGTTTGAATCGGAATCGGTGACCTCTTTGACTTATTGGGGGTCGCCCATTAGAGGGCGATTGTCAGGAGGAATGACTTCAATCTTAATTAAATTTCTCCGAAGCAGGCTCTCCTCCTATTCCCCAGTGGGATTTCTGGATTTCATGGACAATCACTTCGACAGCCTGGGTAGGAATCCCTAAATCTACAAATACCTTAGTAATATTTTGGATTGTAGTTTTAGCCTTCTCTTGTCCGAACCCTTCCCAGACATTTACATGAATAACGGGCATTTTCTACCTCCAACGTTTTGTTGATAATAATACTCTAAATTTGTGCTTATGAGAAATCAAGGGGATTGGCTGTTAACTGCGAGGCTATTACATTCTTTATCTACTTCTTGGTAGACAGAATGACATATGACTCGATGTGTTTTTTAAGCTGGTCCCAGGTATACCAGACTGGTTTGAATTTCGTTCTGCTGAAAAGTTTTGACATGTCATCAAAATGAAGGCTATGTTTCGTTTCAGCTAAATTTGGACAGCTTGTGATATTTTCTAAGCTATGGTTTGAGTATAATGATTCCAATTCAGGCAGCTGTTAACCACAAGATCACAGGTTTGACATTATATTCCTGGCTATGATAAGAATGACATCAGGCTAAAAAAACAACAAGGCTTCAAGCGAGAGTCTTTCATTCCATAAAGGGGGTGAAAATGGCTATCAAATGCCCCAAATGTCAGCATGAGAATCCCGACGATACCCTTTATTGTGGCAAGTGCTCTGCACCCCTTAAGCCCTTAGAGGAAGTCTCAGCCACAAAGACTCTAGAGATACCTGCGAAAGGATTAACTCCGGGAACAACCTTTGCCTCCAGATACGAGGTCATCGAAGAGCTGGGAAAAGGAGGCATGGGACGAGTCTACAAGGCTTTAGATAAGGAGATTAATGAAGAAGTCGCCATAAAGCTCTTGAAAGCAGAGATCGCCTCTGATGAAAGCACGGTTGAACGCTTCCGGAATGAGTTGAAATTTGCCCGCAAGATCGCTCATAAGAATGTTTGCAAGATGTATCATCTCAGCAAAGAAGAAGATACTCCCTACATCACCATGGAATACGTTCCGGGTGAAGATCTAAAGAGCCTGATAAAGAGGAAAAGGAAGTTAGAAGAGGAGGAAGCGATATCTATAGCCAAGCAAGTGTGTGAAGGCTTGGTAGAAGCGCATGAGTTAGGGGTTGTGCATCGGGATTTAAAGCCGCAGAACATCATGATCGATGAAAAAGGCCGGGCAAAAATCATGGATTTTGGCATAGCCCGTTCTCTTCAAGCCCCTGGAGTAACGCAGACAGGAATGATTATTGGAACACCGGACTACATCTCTCCTGAGCAGGCAGAGGGAGAAGAGGCGGACCAGAGATCAGACATTTATTCGGTGGGAGTGATTCTTTACGAGATGGTGACAGGCAGAGTTCCATTTGAAGGGGATACTGCTTTGAGTGTAGCCTTGAAGCACAAGACAGAAGAACCTTTAGACCCAAGGGAACTCAATGATGAAATATCCAGCGAGATGAGTGCTGTGATTCTCAAATGCATGGAAAAGGAAAGAGAAAAGAGATATCAAGAAGCAGGAGAGCTCCTCTCTGAATTAATGAATATAGAAGAAGGCATCCCCATCATTGCTGCTCCCAGGATGCCTCATCTGCCTGAGTTTCTGGTTGAGCGCGATGAAGAAGCGGTTGAAGTAAAAAGGCCTGTCTTTGTCGCCCGTGAGCAGGAGCTCGAAAAGCTTGGGAAATTTTTTGAGGCAGCTCTAGCCAGAAAGGGCCGGGTGGCTTTCGTAACTGGCGAAGCCGGGAGCGGAAAGACTGCCCTTGTCCAAGAATTTGCCAGGCATGCCCAGGAAAGCCAGGCAGATTTGGTTGTCGCTGCGGGGAGCTGCAATGCTCAGGCTGGTGTTGGCGATCCCTATCTGCCTTTCCGCGAAGTTTTGAGCTTTTTGACTGGAGACGTTGAAGCTAGATGGGCCGCCGGAGCTATTACCAGGGAACATGCAAGCCGCTTGTGGAAACTTCTTCCACTTTCCGTCGAAGCCCTGCTGGATAAAGGCCCGGACCTGATTGATACATTTGTTCCAGGAGCAGCGCTGGTCGCCCGCGCTTCAGCTTATGCCCGGAGAAGCGCAGCCTGGCTGACTCAATTGAAGAAACTTGCGGAACGTAAGGCCGCCCTCCCTCACGATGCTATGCTCCAGCAAAATGACCTTTTCCAGCAGTATACCAGGATGCTTCAAACACTGGCCAAACACCAACCAATACTTCTTATTTTAGATGATCTGCATTGGGCAGATCCGGGATCTATCAACTTGCTTTTCCATGTAGGCCGCCGGATTGAGGGCAGCCGGATCCTTATCGTCGGTGCCTACCGGGCAGCAGAGGTAGCCCTGGGACGGGAAGGTGAGCGACATCCCCTCGAGCCTGTTCTGAACGAGCTCAAACGCGTTTTTGGGGAAGTTGAACTGGATATTTTTAAGGCTGAAGATAGGCAGTTTGTTGATGCCTTCCTGGATTCAGAACCCAACCGCTTAGAGAGTGCGTTCCGGGAGACGCTTTTTCAGCAGACCAAAGGACATGCCCTCTTCACTGTTGAATTGCTGAGGGCCATGCAGGAGCAGGGAGTGTTGGTTAAGGACGATAAGGGCCGCTGGATTGAGGGTTCAGAACTGAACTGGGAAGCGCTGCCCACGCGGGTGGATGCAGTGATCGAGGAGCGGATTGGACGGCTTCCTGAAAAGTTACGTGGAGTGCTGAAGACAGCCAGCGTAGAAGGAGAATCGTTCACTGCTGAGGTGGTGGCCCAATTGCAGAAGATGGACGTTCATGAAATTATCCACATCTTGAGCAGCGAGTTGGACAAACGGCATCGCCTGGTTTCAGCCAAGGGCATCAGGCGGGTGAACAGCCAGCGACTTTCCATGTATCTGTTCCAGCACATCCTGTTTCAAAGGTATCTATACAGCAGCCTGGATGAAGTGGAGAGATCGCACCTGCACGAGGAAGTGGGAACTGTGCTGGAGGCCTTCTACGGAGAACAGGCGGAGGAGATCGCTGTTCAGTTGGCGCGTCACTTCCAAGAGGCGGGAATAACAGCGAAAGCAGTAGCGTATCTGTACAAGGCGGGAAGTAAAGCAGCACAAATTTCTGCCAACGAGGAGGCAATCTCACATTTCAATAGAGGTTTGGAACTTCTGAAGACTCTGCCGGATTCCCCTGAGCGCACCCAGCAGGAACTCGCAATGCAACTCGGCCTTGGATCGTCTTTTATTGCCACGAGGGGTTATGCAGCTCCAGAAGTGGGTCGTGCTCTCACCCGCGCCCGGAAGCTGTGTCTGCAGATAGGCGAGACTCCTCAACTCTTTCCGGTATTGTTTGTTTTAAGTGGCTTTTATGGCATAGGGGGAGAGTACAGGACAGCGAGAGAGCTGGCAGAGCAGAACCTCAACCTGGCTCGGCAGGCTGATGATCCTCTTCATACAGCTATAGCTAATCTTCAATTGGGGTATCTAATGCTGCATATGGGAGAATTTACGCAGGCTCGAGCCCCTCTTGAGCACATGATTCATTTCTACAATCCAGAGCAGCACAGTCCTCTGGCCTTCATCTACGGGTCAGATCTTGGAGTGTATGCCCTAGCATGGACAGCGTGGATTCTGTTATTCCTTGGCTATCCGGACCAGGCTCTGAAACGGAGCAAGGAGACGATTGCCCTAGCCCAAAAACTGGATCATCCATTCTCTCTGACATTTGCCTTAAACGTTGCTGGTGCCACTGTTAATAAATTGCTAAATGAAGTCCAAGCATCAAGAAATTATTCAAAGGAAGTGATGCGGCTTTCAGAAGAGAAAGGCTTTGTTTTTTATCAAGGGCTAGCACTTTTTAGTCAGGGCTTAGTGCAAGTTGAAGAAGGTCAGGTAAAAGAGGGAATAGCTCAAATTCACCAGGGGCTAGCGATCCTCCAGGCTACAGGCACTGAAGCCTATCAAACATTTTGCCTCGCCTTTCTGGCGGATGCCTACCGGAAAGCTGACAAGGTCGAAGAAGGATTGAAGGTTCTATCTGATGCTTTGGCTTTGGTTGAAAAAAGTGACGAGCGTTTCTTCGAGGCGGAACTGCATCGGCTGAGGGGAGAGCTGCTGCTGATGCAAGACGAAGCCCAGGCTGAAGCGTATTTTCGCCAGGCCATTGACATTGCCCGTCGACAGAATGCAAAATTTTTTGAGCTGCGAACAGTCATGAGCCTGAGCCGTCTGCTACAAAAACAGGGCAAGCAAAAAGAGGCCCGAAAACTGCTTGCCGACATTTACGGCTGGTTCACCGAAGGATTTGGCACTCCAGCCCTCAAAGAGGCAAAAGCTCTTCTCGAAGAGCTGTCGTAAGAGAAATCTCTTTCCATCAGGCTCTGGAAAAACGCTGATCCCGGCCTGCCAGAGGTAGAGGCTGCCAGGAAAAAGCTAGGAAGCTGGCTTGCTTTAAAAGGAGTTACGCGGAAAAGAATTGATTATATGAGTTAGACGACACAAATTTTAGGGGTGATTTTCCTTTAAAACAGTTCAATGTTTGGGATCGGTCCTTTTTTAAGATTCACTTCCTAGAGATTCGCTTCTGCTTCGGCAATCAATCTGTCTAGTTCAGCTTTCAGTGAATTGATGTTTGTGAGGTAGGCGTCGGCTTTGGCGTTGAATTTTTCCTGTGAGACCTGCGGCAGCTGAAAGATAAATTTGTTAAACTCCAGGTATGATGCCCGAAGTTCGATCAGCTTGTCGTATATTCCGTTCATGTTCTTTGGCGGGCTTTTGACCATATCCATCATCCGGCCTATCATTTGATTGTTGGTTTCCATCTGCATCTCTATCCCCGAAGTGTCCAGCATCATCTCTCTGAAGGCAGACTTGAAATCTAGATTGGTCACTTTGGCATATTCCCAAACAGTATTGTACATTTTGCACAGACTCATGTTGGCCGAAGCCTGTTTGGTGATGATCTCTCCTAGGCCTTTGGCCTTTTCCAGAAAGAAGAGGCTTTTTTTCTTTGATTGCCCACAGCAGACAAAAAGAACCGCCATTACCCAAAGAATGATCAGTTGAGTTATTGTATTTGGTTTTCTCATGATTATTCCCGCCCCTACTATAGTCAAAAAGCCCGGTTGAAGCAACCGTAGAACTCGGATCTCATTTGGAGTCAGACATTGAAAACTATGAGAAATTCCTCTTCCTCTGGAAAGACTTGACCATGGGATTGCTGAGGTAGAGTACGCGAAGAAAGGGCTTATTTGAATCGCCTTTTCCATTGTGATATAAGTCAAGGAGCCGCCGTTGAAGGACGACATGAATCCAGCAAGGTGGGAAGGATTTTTACTTAAATAAAAAGGCAGAATTTTTTCCCGTATTTTTAAACCAAAAAAGGAGGGATTTTATGAGTGGTAAAGCTTCGATCATTCCAATAGTAAGCCTTGTGGTTAGCCAGTGTGTTTTGACCATAACGGCTCAGGCCATGGAACAGAAAGCTCAGCTTTGGTTTGTTGAAGAAATAGTCATAAAACCCTCCATGGTTGAGAAGTATGAAACACATACAAAGGAAGCGTTAGCCCTCTGCGAGAAATATGGTCTACCTTTTCCATTTTATGTCTTCACTACCGATGATTTCCACTACTATTTCGTGTGGCCGATAGAGAATTATGCATCACTAGATAGTCTGTTCAAAGCTATAGGCGAGTGGGTAGCTAAGATGGGTGATGAAAACTGGCAGGCACTGGTGAAGAGTGGAGAAGGCACCTATGAATATATGAAATGGAGTATTGTTCGTTTCAAACCTGACCTCTCTTATGCTCCAGAGAAACGGATGAAAAAGCCCAAGGAGACAAGCTTTGTTTATTTGAATTTTTTCTATATTAAGCCAGGAAAGGAAGCCGAGTTCGAGAAAACTATCAAAGAAGGCGTAGCTTTTTATAAACGTATTAATTTTCCATTTGGATTCGACATCTATAGTGGGGAGATGGGAACAGAAATGCCTATGTACGTTTATCTATCAAGGGCAAAGGATGCCACTGCCTTCTATGCTCAGCATGACGAAGCTTTTAATTTACACACAGAAGAAGCCATAAAATTACGTCGTAAAACATTAGTTACCATCAGAAAAACTGATGTCAAAACAGGTGTGTTCCGCTCAGACCTTTCTTACCCACCAAAAAAGAAGTAGCAAATCGAGCCAGAGCGGTTGGCTCTTACTCACAAAATTGTTGATTCGAGTCCTAGTCGAAGATACATTTTTTTAGGGGTAATCTTCCACTTTCCGCTTTAGCAACCATAAGCAAAATTAGGTGACTTCTAGCAATTTTCGTGACAAGTTAGCAAGAAAACTAGTCCAAGTTAATCCATTGAAAATGAAGAAGATAGGAAGGGTGAGCGAGGGGTCTCGAACCCAAAACCAAGGGATTCGATTCCTGCCTGAAAAACATGTTTTTCCCTGGAAAAACCTTATTTTCCTGTAAGCATCCGTATCCATGATTAGGCAAGTTTAAGCAAATTTTGTGACGCATTTGTGAGGAAATGACCCCCAATTTTGACACCAGTTTAGGGGCTACTTTTCGCTAGCATATCGGTTGGGTATCAGCCGGTCCATCTGTTTTTCCCTGCTTCTCTCTCACTTCATTGATCATTTCCACAACAGGTGTAATCAAAGCTTCGGGTTTATCCACATGAATATGATGTCCCGCCCCCTCAACCACAATCTGCCTTCCCCCAGGAATCAGCGCCGCCAATTTTTCATTCAAAACATCGTCCTGCTCTGCAATTTTTTCTATGGCTTCGTCGCTAAATAAGGGCTTCATGGCATTGGCTCGACCGGGTGAGGTCAAAATCACAAAGGGGATCCGGGGCAGAGGTCTGCTTTTCCTAAGCTGTTCTCTGGTGATATTGCGATAATCGCCTTCGGTTTTGGGATTTTCAGGCGCACTGTACATGTCGACAACAAGTTGCTCGAAGGCTTCGAGGTCTTTTCCTTTGAGGATTTTTCGCAGTTCGATCAGCACATCCTCATGCTGGGTGTCTTCCAGAATCAATCCGCCCATGTCGTCGGGGTACAGGGAGGCATAGAGCCGAACGACACTTCCGCCGTAGGAGTGGCCAACCAGAAGATAGGGCTTGGGAACACCCAATTTATGGAGAAGAACGTGAAGGTCTTTGGCGGATTGCAGGCCATGAGTCGGCAGATCATTGATTTCGCTTTTGCCGACGCCTGCCCGGTCATACGTTACAACTGTCGTTTTTGCAGCCAGGTCTGGGACGACTGAATTCCAGTATTCCTGGGGAGCCTCGAAGCCGCTGACGAGTACAACGGTGGGCGAGCCGTTGCCGTACACACAACATTGCAGCTTCCGCCCACCGACGTCGACCATGTGTTCTATTTTGGAAGTTGAAATTTCCGGGATTTGAATTTGCTCTTGAGGAGATTCTTGGCCCTCTTGTGATTGGGGCAATAAAACGGAGTTTGAACAAAGGAAATACATCAAAATCGCGCCCATCCCAAAAAACCTTGTGACGGATAAATTTTTTTTATTCAGCTTTAGCTCCTTTCTAACAATAAAAAAGTCAAATAGAAGGTGAATCTTATCACATCTTGACAATGTGATTAAACATCCTTACCCACGGAATTGGTTGCTTTTTCCGCGAAGAACATCCTGGATGTCGCTTCGGCCATGACATTTGTCCTCTCCTCATGCGTGTTTGCGCTTCTGGGCTTTGAGCTCTTGAGAGTCACCATATGCAGTTGGAACTTGAATCGCGGCGTGTAGCGCCTGGCCTCTTTAGACACGAAAGACTAGCCACCTAGGTGGTGTCAGTTTTGGGAGGCAGTGCCTACTCTTTTGTTAAGTAGATATGGGGAATATTGTTTTTCGTTCGAATACGAACATAATGTGCTAAATAATGATACATATTCTTTGAAATGCGTTTGAGTATCGCAGGGGATAATTATGGCATGTTTAATGCAATTATAAACGATGGAATGTGACATCAAGGGAGGTTTTTATGGCAGAAAATAGTATTTCCTGTTCTAACCGGAGGGAGTTTTTTAATCAGGTTCTTCCCGCCTGCGCACTTTTTTACGTTGGAATCGGTCCTTCAATTACTCCAGCAAATTTAAGTTTGACTGACAAATTCGATAAGGATTTTCCATTTAAGCTGACTATTCGAAGTTATTTTCAGAGACTTGCCAAACGAAGAATTGATATGCTGAAAGCGATTGAAGAGGATATTGGAGAAGAAAGATTGATCAAAATTCTGAGTAAAATGGCTTATAAAAATGGTGTAAATTTAGGAAATAATCTGGCAATAAGATTGAAGAAGAATGATTTTCATTCATATTGCGAAAGATTTCGTGACAAAGATCATGCTCTGCACGAATTAACGGAATTGGAAATTGTTGAAGACTCAGAAAAGGCTTTTGAAGTGAAAGTAACGCAGTGTGTTATTGTAGAGCCTTTCACTAAGGCGGGCGTAGGGAAATTAGCAAACGCGGAACTGTGCGATGAGGATTACGGTCATGCTCAGGGATTTAACAGCAAAATTAAATTAATCCGTGATAAAACCCTGACTTTAGGGCATGATTGCTGTAATCACCGTTATATATGGCAGGATTAAAAGAATGGCGTGAAATAATTAATTTCACGTCGTTCTGAGTCGTATATGGGCAATAAACAAAAAATATTATGGGCGGAGTAAGGAATTATTTCTTTTCATCCACCGGAAGGTTCATCCGGCAAAGCAGGTCTTGGAAGCAGAGGTTGTCACGAAGTGGATCAAAGCGGGGATTGCTTTTAAGTCTAAACAATTGACCTGCCCCGGAATTCATTTGGCCAAAGCTTAGAAAGGGTGCTGAGGGGTACCAAAAATCAGGAACTCCATCAGGATCAACAGGATACCAATTAATGACATAATGAAACCATTCAGCCTAGAGATCTCAACATGATGGGTGCCACCGTACACTTGCTTGGCATACAGATGACCACACAGGGCAAACAAACCAGCTAGAGCCACTCCGGTGACGGCATATCCACACCACAAAATAAGTTGCTCTGAATTAAATAGGTAATTGTACAAAACAATCATGGCCATATAGGGAGCTACACCTGCTATCATCACCAACAGGCGGCAGGAGAATGACTCCTGGGGATCAATTCCAAGATTTCTCTGGGCCTCAGACCAGATAATCAGGGCAAAAAGAATGTAGACACTTCCCATTGCTGATAGCAGGGTTGGACTGACTCCAAGACTGGTCAATTCAGCTCCGTCTCCAACGTTATATAACACTCCGAAGATCAGATAAATCCCGTTGATCAAAAAGCCAAGGCCAGCCAAAAGTTTGATAACCAGCTTCATTCCGTTATTTTTCACCTGACGGATAAAAAATAGAGGTATAACTGTGTAACCAAGTCCGATAGTCACTCCTCCCCAGGCGGTAAACAATATATCCTGAACACTCCTTCCCAGATTCCAACTCCAGGAAAATGGATTGAGGACCAATTCTTGAATCTGCCCGCCGTCAATTAGGACAGCAGTGGCATGCCCCAGTTCGTGAAAGGCCACCGCTAAGTTAAAGTCTATGGCGAAGGCCCCAAATAATAGCAAGATTACGTTAAAGGTTCGAGTCCGATTCATGAGGACGCTCCCCGAAATAGGTAAAAGCATTTATACCATTTTCAGCAAAGCCTTGCTACCCCTTCTGATGTTATTCCGGATTATTAGCTCAAAAAAAGTATCGTCTCTAATGTTCAATCCCATTATCCAACGACAGAGGTGAGCCCACCAAGTTATTACATAAGCCAAAAACTTTTCGGCCGCACTTTGACATCATAGGATAAATTGTTCAATTTTCAGTTTCCATCGACACCATAATTGAAATCAAACATAGGAAATTCGTTGTCTCTTTTTCTGATAAGGATTTCATCATCTCTGCCCAGACTTTGACCCAAAGACTTCTTATCCTCTGAAAAGGAACGCTGTGGACTAGGCTTTCTTTTTAGAGATGTCAACAGAGATTGGCACTGAGGGAGAGCTTAGACAACCATCGTTGCCCTATAAGAATGACGTGAAATGTATATATTTAGCGACATTTGATTGTATAAGACATAACGGCAAAAAATAATTAATAATAAGTCTGTTTGGACGAATCCTAGCTGTTCCCGAGAAATTGATAAAACACCACATCTAAAGTGAATATTTCCAGTCGGTATGATAGTAGTATAAATTGAGAGAAAAAATTATGAAGGAGATTAAAGTGAAAAAATATGAATTTAAACATATCAGGATGAACCATGGTGTTGAGGGAGATCTGTCAAAGAAAATTTGGGAAGAAAAATTAGAGAACATTTTGGCAGATATGGGAGAAAACGGATGGGATCTAAAAGCTTTACATATTCATGCTTTGCATACTCATTTAATATTTAGCAGAGAAAAAGGCTAACGGAAAACTGAAGCAGTCGTTGATTTTATATAAGTCTCGATGAAGTGCTAGAAAGATTTAAACATGTTTTTCCCCTTATTTAGTAAAACAAGGATATTTATGGGGGAAGTGTCAAATTTAAAATCCCTTGATTTGATAATAGACGGAAAAAATGGCGTGAAATAATTAATTTAACGACATATTGTTTAATGGCTGTTCAACCCAGCCAGCCTCTTCTTTGCATCCCCCACTTCAGGGAGGCCGGGATCGGCGGATTGCCAGAAATCGAGGAACTTGCCCTATCTGCGAAAATCGTCAACATTTTCTTTTTCCGAAGGAGGCTCGGCGCGTCCGCCCAGATATTTCGCAAGAAAAGCTTCAGCAGCAGCATAGAACCTCATACGATTCTCAGGGCGGGCGAAGCCATGCCCCTCGTCGGGGAAAACGATGTATTCAACCGGCTTCCCGTTCTTGCGCATCGCCTCGACAATCTGGTCGCTTTCCGTCTGCTTCACCCGAGGGTCATTGGCGCCATGTCCGATCAGAAGCGGCGCCTTGATTTGGTCCGCCTTGAAGAGGGGCGAGCGCGACTTCAGGAACTCCTGCTCAGTCTCAATATCCCCCCAAATCTTCTTTTGCCATGCCTTGAACGGTTTCAAGGGGGTGAGCCACGTAATCAAGTTCGAAATACCCACAACATCAACACCGCAGGCAAATTCGCCCGGCGTAAAGGCCAGCCCCACGAGCGTGGCATATCCGCCATAGCTCATGCCCATGATGCAAACCTTATTGGGATCAGCGTAGCCCTGTTTCACTGCCCAGTTTTTGCCATCGATCAGGTCGTCGTTCATCTTGGCGCCCCACTCACGGTCACCGGCATTGATGTAGTTCTTACCGTACCCTTCGGAGCCGCGGAAGTTGATCTGCAACACTGCGTAGCCGCGGTTGGCCAGCCACTGGACTTCGTTATTTAGCCCCCACAAGTCCCTAAACCACGGTCCACCGTGAACCAGCAGCACCATCGGCAGGTTCTTGGGTTCAAGCCCGACGGGTAGTGTGAGGTATCCATAAATCGTCATACCGTCGCGCGCCGTGAATGAAATGGGCTGCATTTGCGCTAACTTATACTTCTCTAGAGCAGGGCGGTTGTTGAACAGAAACGTCGCTTTCTTGCTGGCGCGATCGTAGGCATAGGTCGCGACAGGAGCGTCGGATAATATGTAGCTTACGATCCATGTGTTGTTCGCCAGGTCGCGGCTTTTGATGGAGAGGTCGCCATCGCGAACCTTCCCAAGAGTATCGAAGTCGGCCTGAAGGGATTTGTCGAAAACTGTCCGCTCCCTCCGCTCACGGATAAACTCAACGGCTTCGAGCTTGTGCGTTTTGGGGTGCGTAAGAATCGGACCTACGTCGAACTGTTTGTCCTCAGCCAGCACCTCGCTCTTGCCGGTGTCCAGCTCAACCTCCAGCAGCCGGAGGACATTGGCATCGACACTCGATGCCAAGTAGATGCTGGTATCGTCGGGTGTGAAGCCCTTTATGACGACTATGTCCTCCTGACCCCACTTCTGGAAGCTACGCCACGAAGACTTCGCGTCGTCGCGAACGCGGATTTCCCCGCCGACATCCGGCAGCAGCACCCTCGCGGCACGCACCCGAAACTTGTTGTCCACAAAAAATTCGGATACTTCGCCGGGATTCTCGGTGTCCATTTCCACCGCGCCATTCTTCAGGTTAATGCGATACATATCGTGGAAACGGCGGTCCCGGATGTTTAGCGCTACAAGTATCTGGTCGGGAAAATTTGAATCAGTGATGGGGCGTCGCGCCTGTACCCCTTGGAATGGGGTGAGGTCACGAGTGTTCTTGTTCTTCAGGTTGGTCTGATAAACGTGCCAGTTCTCGTCACCGTCTCTGTCCTGACCATATAAGATGTGCTCGCTGTCCTGCTGCCAGTCGTAGGCGTTGATGCCCCGCTTCTGGTCGGCCGTCACCACTCGGTCGTCATTCTGGCCGAGAGTACGAACCCACACGT
>Ga0209427_10005728_pt1 | contig 14239 bp, 11 predicted proteins | sample DeeMarSWOR136_30_FD_187465 | JGI IMG/M metagenome (GOLD analysis project Ga0209427, IMG submission 187465) | Marine sediment microbial communities from White Oak River estuary, North Carolina - WOR-1-36_30 (SPAdes) (version 2) | ecosystem: Environmental > Aquatic > Marine > Intertidal zone >... | reverse complement strand
AGCTACCGTTAAAGCGGTCGGCAGTTCGGTCACGAACGTAAAAGTGGGCGACCAGGTTGCGGTCGATCCTGCTGTGTCGTGTCATAAGTGTAGCCAGTGCAGGGTGGGCAGGGAGAATACCTGTGAAGATTTGCGGTTCCTCGGCTGTCCCGGGCAGGGTGGTGGATGTCTGTGTGAATATATTGTTATGTCCGAGGAATGTTGTTATCCAACAAACGGAGCGATTACTCTTGAGAAGGCAGCCCTGTGTGAGCCGTTGTCGATAGCAGTGTACGCGGTCAAAAGGGCCAGGATTCCCGAAGGTGGCAGAATCGGAATTCTTGGGGCGGGCCCTATCGGCCTGAGTGTTTTATTGTCAGCCAAAGCCCAGAAGGCACAGAAAATATATTTAACAGAGAAAATTGATGCCCGTCTTGAAGCCGCCCGCAGCGTTGGCGTTGGCTGGGCGGGCAATCCCGACCGTGCTGACATTGTCAAGGAAATCCTGACGGCCGAGCCGCTCGGTCTCGATGTTGTTATCGAGTGTTGCGGCCAGCAGGAAGCGCTGGACCAGGCCTTCGAGATACTAAAACCGGGAGGGCGACTGGTTATAATAGGAACCGCCCGTAAGGAGCGAATATCTTTTGATGTTGATACGTTTAAGCGACAGGAACTTTCCATAAATTATATCCGCCGGCAGAATCACTGCGTTCAGGCGGCGATTGATTTGATTCAAAGTGGAGAAGTTAATGTCGATTTCATGATAACCCACAATTTTGCTCTCGAAGATACGCAAAAGGCGTTCGACCTTGTTGCGGGCTATCGTGACGGTGTAATTAAAGCGATGATTCATGTTTGAATCTGTACAAACAATTAATCTTTTGGAGACTGAACTGAATGGGTTGGCTTAATCTTGAAGGAAAAGTCGCAATCGTTACCGGCGGGGCCTGTGGCCTCGGAAGGGCTGTTTGTGAAGGATTGGCTGAGGTCGGAGCGAAAGTTGTCGTTGCCGATATAAACGAGGAAGGTGCAAAACAGGTCGCCGCTGATTTGAAGGACAAGTTCGGGGGCAATCACATTGCTACGTCGACGGATGTTACCAGCAGAGAAAGCGTAGACAAAATGGTTCAGGCGACACTGGATGCCTTTGGCAGCGTTGATATACTTATCAATAATGCAGGGATAAACGTTCCAAGGTTGCTTGTCGACCCGGCAGGAAAAGAGGAATTGACGGAGGAGATTTGGGACAGGGTTGTTTCAATCAATCAGAAGGGCGTTTTTCTGTGTGCACAGGCTGTTGCAAGGGTGATGATGAAGTCAGGTGGTGGGGGGGTGATAATTAATATGGCTTCCGAATCAGGCATGGAAGGCTCGGAAGGTCAAAGCGTATATGCGGCCACAAAGGCAGCTATTTACAATCTGACCCGTTCCTGGGCAAAGGAACTGGGCAAACATAATATCAGGGTTGTGGGCGTTGCCCCGGGAATACTGGAAGCGACGGCACTTAGGACCGAAGAATACGAACGCGCATTGGCCTACACGCGAGGCATCACTATCGAAGAACTGCGGGAGAGGTACAAGAAAGCCGCTATTCCTTTAGGCAGGAGCGGTAAACTCAGCGAAGTTGCCGGCACAGTGTGCTTTCTGGCCTCAGACCGGGCCGGTTATATCCATGGTACTGTCATCAACGTTTCGGGCGGTAAGACCAGAGGCTAAGCTCTGAGTAGCCAGTAATATGGTTGAGGTGTGTGTTTGTTTTATTAGAAGCCTGAATTCATCCCGGATTTTGCAGATTATGAAAACACTTATTTTTGCAGTAGCGGTTTATAATCTTGCGGAAACCGGCCGGATACATGAAATTGACGAATCGAAAGCAATTGGGAAAATGGGACGGCGTAAGAAACGCCGCCCAATTTCTTTTTGAAACTTATGGGAAACAGGAAACTTAACAAATACGGGTACAAAGTTCTTATCGGGACCTTTCTCGGCCCTTTTATACAAGTGGGTCTTCTATTTATTTCGGCAGGACGTACGAACATAGCTGGGGGGTGGATTTATCTTGTTGTAAGTTTTATTGGTATGTTTGGAGGCATAATGTTTGTATGCAAAGCTAATCCTGAGCTTCTAAACCACAGGGGGCAGTGGGAGAAGAAGAAGGATACAAAACCATGGGACAAAGTCCTGCTGATTGTATTTGGAATTGTGGGTTTTTATATACTTCCTGTCGTAGTTGGATTGGATATAAGGTTTCAATGGTCATATACTGGAATTCATTTTACGATTGCCGGTGTTGTCCTGTTTCTTTTCGGCTCTGTTATTCTTTACTGGGCAATGATAGTAAACACACATTTTGAAGCGACCCTCCGTATTCAACACGACAGGGGCCATAGGGTGATAACAGCCGGACCGTATCGAATAGTAAGACATCCCGGTTATGTCGGTGCATTTTTGTGGGCTGTGGCAACTCCATTAATCATTGGTTCTGTTGTTGGATTAATTCCGGCAGTAATCGCCGGTCTTGTATTAATTATCCGTACCTGGTTGGAAGATAAAACACTTCATAGAGAGCTAAATGGCTACATGGAATATGCCGGCAGAGTAAAGTATAGACTTTTTCCCGGGATTTGGTAAGCTGCAGGTAGCGCTGAATTTTTATGAGGTTTTTGGAGATAAACAGGGCTTATGAGAAGGGCAAGTGTTATCAATGTTGGCAATGAACTGCTCAGCGGCCAGACGGTAAGTACAAATGCAGCTTATTTAGGCGAGCAACTGCTGTCTATCGGCATACCTGTAGTCAGCACATATATTATCGGTGATGAAATAGAATCAATTGTACGGTCGTTTAATTTGGCGTTCAATGACGCTGACCTTGTTATAGCAACTGGAGGTCTTGGCCCAACCGATGATGATTTGACCCGGCAGGCGCTTGCAAAATTGCTTGGCAGCAAATTACAACTGCAAGAGGAGTTGCTTCAGAGGATAGAGACCTTTTTCACCAGCCGGAATAGACAGATGTCCTCAAGGAATAAGGTTCAGGCATATATCCCAGCCGGCACGAAAGCACTTGCAAACAATCTTGGTACAGCTCCCGGGATTATGGCTGAATTAAAAAGCAAAGCACTGTACGCTTTGCCGGGCGTGCCGTTGGAAATGAAGCAAATGTTTGAGGAATCGGTTCTCCCGGAGCTTAAAAAATTATCTGACAAACAAGCTATTGTAGTGCGAAAGCTAAGGTGCTTTGGAACAGGCGAGTCGAATATCGCTGAATTACTCGGTGATATAATGGATCGAGGCAGGAATCCGTTAATCAACTGCACGGTCAGTCACGGTGTGATTACCCTGCACATTATCGCAACGGCGAAAGATAAAAGCCGTGCACAACGGATGGTCGCAAAAGACGAGAAATTTCTCCGTCACAAGCTCGGAGAGCTGTTATACGGTACAGGTGAGCAGACTTTGGCCGAAGTGGTGGGTGAAAAATTAGCTCAGCAGAAACAGACAATCGCTGTAGCTGAATCATGCACGGGCGGCTGTATAGCAAAGCTGGTGACCGACATCCCCGGAGCGAGCAGATATTTCACTTATGGCTGGATTACTTATAGCAATGGTGCTAAAATAAGCGAACTTGGAGTGCCTGCCGATTTGATTGAACAACATGGCGCTGTGAGCGGACAGGTGGCTGAGGCTATGGCCCGAGGTGCAAGAAAAAGGGCCGGAACAACTTTCGCAATCGGTGTAACCGGCATAGCCGGCCCAACCGGTGCAAGCGAACAGAAGCCGGTCGGGCTCGTATATATTAGTGTAGATTCCGACAGCGGATGTTCAACTAAACGGTTTATTTTTCATCATGACAGGGTTTCCATCAGGCTTCGAGCAGCACAAACGGCACTAAACATGGTCCGGCTGAAAAGCAGTATTGACTAACCGGTTTTATAATGATATAATAAGGTATTGCCGGGGATTGTAGCAAATTACAGGGGCACACGTGGCAAAAAAACGTAGACATTTGGGTGAAATCCTCTACAAGGCCGGGTTGGTGCAAAAAGAGGCACTAATCAAAGCCATTAAGACTTCGAAGGCCAATAATAAGCGGCTGGGCCAGGTATTGCTTGAATTGGGCCTGCTCGACGAAGAAACTCTAACAAAAGCCATCGCGAAGCAATTTGGATTAGAATACGTCAACCTTGATAAGATTACTATCCCACCTGATGTATTAAAGCTTGTGCCGGAAGACATTATAAAAAGGCACACTGTTCTTCCTCTTTCCATGGATAACGGCAAGTTACGTCTGATTATCAGCGACCCATTGGATTTAGATGCGATGGATACCGTTCGGTTTCGTTTGAATACCGAGCTGGACTGCCGCCTTGCAATCGGATCGAAGATTCGCTCTTACATTCAAGAATCGTTCGACTCAAGAAGAAAAGAAGAGGATGACAAGCTCAAGCATAGCATTGATGCGACGGCGGCTGAACTTGCCGAAGCCAGTCAGGAATTACAAGCGGCTGCACTTCGTGCCGAGGCCGCGGGCGGTATTGACGACGGTCCGATTGTCAGGCTGGTGAATCTGATAATAGATAGTGCCTACTATATGCGGGCCAGCGACATCCATATAGAACCAATGGCCGACAGGGTACGCGTTCGGTATCGTGTCGACGGGGTGTGCCTGGAGAAAGATAACATACCCAAGAATATGCAGGCCCCGTTAAGTACACGTTTTAAAATTTTATCGGGTATGGATATTGCCGAAAAAAGATTGCCTCAGGACGGCAGAATTAAGCGAACAATTGGCGGCCAGGACATCGACTTTCGTGTTTCAGCTCTGCCGGGCTATCATGGAGAAAGTATAGTCTTGCGAATTTTGCGCCCGGATGCGGTCAACATTGGTTTGCAGTCGCTGGGTTTTGAACAGGATGATTATGAGCGATTTCAGCGTATAATCAAAAGGCCTAACGGCATCTTTTTGGTTACAGGCCCGACCGGCAGCGGTAAGACCACAACTCTGTATGCTGCATTGCAGGCACTAAACAAGTCGGACACTAAAATTATTACAGCCGAGGACCCTGTAGAATATAACTTCGACGGGATGAATCAGGTCCAGGTAAAAGAAGAAATTGATTTGACGTTTGAAAAAATTCTGCGGTCAATGCTGCGCCAAGCTCCTAACATCATACTCGTCGGCGAAATTCGAGACGGCGTTGTTGCAGATATTGCGATTCAGGCGGCGCTCACGGGGCACCTGGTGTTTAGTACACTGCACACAAATGATGCCGCCAGTGCGATTACGCGTCTTATAGATATGGGTGTTAAGCCGTTCCTCGTAGCCAGCGCAATACAGGCGATTATGGCACAGAGACTTGTAAGAGTTATTTGCGATAACTGCAAAACAATTGATGAAAATCCGGACATGTATTATTTACGATTACTCAACATCAATCCGGAAAATCTGGAAAAACAACCCATCTACAAGGGCATGGGATGTGCCCAGTGCCAGGAAACCGGATACAAAGGCCGAATTGCTATATTTGAGATGGCGGAAATGAACAACGAGTTGAGGGAATTGGCCTTTACAAAAGCACCTTCAACCGAATTGAAAAAGGCGGCGAAAGCAAGTGGCATGAGAACGCTGATGGAGGACGGCAAGATCAAAATATTCAAAGGAGTAACGACACCGGAGGAAGTGGCGAGAATAACGCAGACAGAGGGTGTTGTAGTAGATTAAACAAATTAGTAGTTAAGGATTCTCGAATGGCAACGGTTAATATGGACAGGTTATTGCAGGCCTGTGTCACAATGGACGGCTCAGATATACATCTTGTAACCGGTAGGCCACCGGTATTGAGGATAGACGGCCGGCTCAGATCGCTGGAAACCAAGGTGCTTGAACCGGATGATACTGTAGCTCTGATGAAAAGCATCACTCCTGACCGAAATCAACAGGAGCTTCAGGAGGAAGGTGGAACCGACTTTGGGTTTGCCTTTGGAGATGACGCAAGGTTTCGTGTCTCTATTTTTCGACAAAAAGGTAATATCTCACTCGTCCTTCGTCTTATCCCGACGAAAATCATGTCTTTTGAGGAAATAGGCCTGCCCACGATATGTGCCGCTTTGTGCCGCAGACCGAGAGGAATGTTTTTGGTTACGGGCCCGACGGGGAGTGGCAAAACGACTACCCTGGCCTGTATGGTAAACTATATTAACGAAAATTTTGACCGTCATATCATAACCGTTGAGGAACCGATAGAATATTACCATACGCACAAGAAATCCATTATTAATCAGCGTGAAGTCGGTGTGGATGTTCCGAGCTTCGGTGAGGCGCTAAGACGCGTTTTAAGAATGGACCCCGATGTGATTCTCGTAGGTGAATTGCGGGACCTGGAAACAATCGAGTCGGCTATCCGGGCGGCCGAAACCGGCCACCTTGTCTTTAGTACTTTGCATACCACAAGTGCCGCAGGTACAATTACTCGTATTATTGACGTGTTCCCGGTAGATCAGCAGGAGCAAATTCGCATTCAGTTAAGCAGCAATTTGATAGCCGTCCTGAGTCAGGCACTTTGTCCATTAGCAGCCGGCAAGGGAAGAATTGCTGCCTATGAGTTTATGGTTGTAACACCGGCTATCGCCAATCTTATCCGAGAGAACAAGACTTATCGAATCGATTCAAGCATTCAAACCGGCAAAAGATTGGGAATGCAGCTTCTCGATGAGCACCTCTGGCAGCTTTATGATACCGGCAAGATTACTCAGGAGGAAATGCTGGACAAGAGCCGTCAGCCAGGCATGCTGCAGGATAAAGCCGCTGCTAAACTCAAGGCTTTAAGGTCTAAGGAGCAGAGAAGGGCTGCGACGAAGGAAATGGAGGACATCGGCCCGGTCTTTCGGACCTGATTACCTGTTAGTAAACCGGATTTTTCAAAATACCAGCCGGAAAAGCAGAATTGGCTGGTATTTTTTTATATCTTGATTTTAAGGCAACGAGTTCGATATTATGATTTCTTAGGACGGCGCAGTTGAGAAAATGTCAGGTAAGTAGTAGTAAATTAGCAGATTTAGCTCAAGATATGGCGTTAACATAGCGAAACTGGGATATTAGGAGATAGAGTGTAATAGTCCGAATAACCAAATGTCCAATATGTAATTTATTTGAAAAGAAGGCTTTAATGTTATATAATAAAGAAAACCTGGAATTGAACTGATTATAGGGCAAAACCGAGATGGCAAAAGTCAAGACATCGCAAAAGCTTCCTCCGATAGAGCAATTAAGAAGTAGAACGCTGGGAAGAATACTCATAAAAATGGGCGTTCTAACCAGAGAAAAGGTACATGAATGCCTGAAAATCCAGAAACAGCGTGAAGGTACCGTACAAATAGGTCAGATATTCCTTGAACTTGGGTTGATTGATGAAAAGCAGTTGCAAATTGCCCTTGCAGCTCAGCGCGGGATGGAATATGTAAACCTCGGCGAAATTGATATTCCCCCAGATGTAGTTGAGAAGGTTCCGACACAGATGGCAAAGACATATCATATTGTACCGATTCACTACAATCAGGAGCGGAACGAATTGACTATCGTTCTTGACAATCCCGATAATTTCAGAGCAACCGATGACTTGAGCACGCTGATGGGTTTTAAGGTTACAGCGAAGGTAACCAATCCGAAAGCAGTGGAAGACGCTCTGAATAAGCATTATGAGGCCCAAAGCGATGAAAATATCAACGAGTTGATAAGTGAAATACAGGGAGACACTTTCCTTGCGGAATTCGACGGCAGGAACCAAAGTATCGACCTGGATGAATTAAAGGAGCTTTCCGAGTCTAATCCTGTCAAGAAACTGCTGAACCTGGTCCTTCTGCAGGCAATTCGTGATAAGGCGTCCGATATCCATTTTGAGCCGTTTGAAAATGAATACAAGATGCGTTACCGCATTGACGGCGTTCTCTATGAAATGGTCCCGCCACCGAAGTACATCGCAGCAGCGCTTAGCTCGCGTATAAAAGTTATGGCAAACCTTGATATTGCTGAGAGGCGATTGCCCCAAGACGGGCGAATCTCGCTGACGGTCCAGGGCAAGCCGGTTGATTTGCGTGTTAGTGTTTTGCCTACGATGTTCGGCGAAAGTGTTGTACTGCGTGTTCTTGACAGAAGCCAGGTCAGTTTTGATTTGGAGAAGCTGGGATTGAGGCAGCAGGATCGTGATTTAGTCCGCCAGCTAATTCACAAACCCAACGGTATTATTATTGTTACGGGCCCAACTGGATGTGGCAAGACTACTACCCTTTACTCGGCTATGAACGAGCTTAATAACGTTGAAAGAAAACTAATCACTACTGAAGACCCGGTGGAATATGATATTGATGGTTTGATTCAGGTTCAAATGAAGCCGGATATCGGCCTGACGTTCGCAAGGTGCCTGAGAAGCATACTGCGTCAGGACCCCGATATTATATTAGTCGGTGAAATTCGTGACCTTGAAACAGCGGAAATCGCGGCCCAGGCATCGCTGACCGGCCATGTGGTGTTCACGACGCTCCACACAAACGATGCCCCCAGTTCGATAGCACGACTCCTTGATTTGGGAGTTGAGCCGTTTCTTGTTACCGCTACTGTCGAAGGCATTGTTGCTCAGCGATTGGTTAGAAAAATATGTGAAAAATGCAAGACGCCATTCGAGCCAACGGAGGGACAACTGTCGGAATTGTCACTTACGCCGGATGATATCAAGGGAAAGAAGTTTTATTATGGCAGGGGATGCAACAAATGTAATAACACCGGTTACAGGGGACGAACAGGTATTTTTGAGATTATGACTTTCAATGATGAGATACGTGACCTGATAATGAATCAGGCTTCGACAAACGTGTTGCGTGCAGCCGGCCAAAAGGCGGGTATGAGATTATTGCGTGATAACGGCCTGGCGGCGATGTACGATGGGATTACCACTATAGACGAGGTCGTAAAAGAAACAACTACGGAAAGGTAAGAAATTAGAGAACAAAAAGACCTGTGTGGTTTATTGGAATAGAAAATGGTCATCAATAACCAGTTACGTTTCTTTTGTCTTTTTACATTCTAAAAGGAGGTGTTCGGAATGCCTGTTTTCAAATATGAAGCGCTGGACTCACAGGGCGTGTCAATAAAGAATGAAATAGAGGCGCTGAGTCAGAAAGAAGCAGTAAGCAAAATACGAAATATGGGTTTTTTCCCCACGAAGGTTCACGCTCGCGGGGCAGCCAGGAAAACGGCGGCCAGGGTCGTTGCAAGGCCCAAACGAAGGCGTGGAGCCGGCGGCAAAGTCAAAGTCAAATTTATAGCCCAGTTTGCTCGACAGCTTTCCACGTTGCAGGATGCTGGCCTGCCTATCCTGCGTTCACTGAGAATTCTGCAGGACCAGCAAAAAGCGGGCACATTCAAAAGAGTCATTGGTTATGTGGGTGATGACATCGAGGGCGGTTCAACCCTGTCGGAAGCGATGGGCAGATGCCCAAGGGCTTTTGATCGACTGTTTGTCAATATGGTTGCTGCCGGTGAGACGGGCGGCGTTCTGGATTTAATCCTTTCCCGCGTTGCCGACTTTATGGAAAAAGCGCAAAAACTTAAAGCCCGAGTAAGAAGCGCGATGGTTTATCCCTGCGTGGTTTTGGGGGCGGCTTTTACAATTTTGTTGTTGTTGATGTGGAAAGTAATACCACAGTTTGAGACGGTACTGACTGAAATGACCGGAGGTGCCGAGTTGCCAAAGATAACGCAGGTTGTGCTGGCAGTAGCCAAATGGATCGCAACACAATACGGCTGGGCCGTCCTGTTGGCAACACCATTTGTATTAATTTTTCTGTATAGACTTATAAAGAAGTTTCGTCCCGGCAGATTGGCCCTGGATACCGTCAAATTGAAACTGCCGATTGTCGGTCAGCTAAGCTCTAAAATAGCTGTTACCCGTTGGACAAGAACATTGGGCACATTGATTAGTGCCGGAGTTCCAATCCTGGATGCCATAAACGTTACCCGCGAGACAGCAGGAAATGAGGTTTTTGCCAATATGCTTGGCAATGTTCATAACTCTATCCGGCAGGGTGACACCTTTGCCGGTCCGTTACGCCAGTCCAAGACAGTTGACCTGATTGTATCCAACATGGTTGCAGTAGGCGAGGAAACCGGTGACCTGGATAAGATGCTTCTGAAAGTAGCAGATAATTATGACGAGCAGGTTGACGTGCTTGTAGCCTCGTTAATGTCGCTGCTTGAGCCTGTTATGATCCTTGTTCTTGGCGTTGTTGTTTTGATCATCGTGCTGTCTATTTTCCTGCCTATGATAACTATTATCACGAAGTTGAGCGTCTGATAAGGACTAAAGAAATAAATATAGCGTTTAATTCAATAATCAAGGAGAAGAAAGTGAAACCAACTGCCAAACAATCCAATAACAAAAGGGCGTTTACTATTGTCGAGCTGCTTACCGTTATGAGCATCATCATAATTCTCATGGGGCTGCTTGCTCCGGCGATGAACAGGGTCAGGCGGTTCGCCAAGAAGGTAAGCCAGAAAAACCAGTTCCACAGCATAGATGTAGCCCTGGAGCTTTTCCGGTCGGAATTCGATGGCTACCCGGACTCTGGCGCGCTGGATCCGGCTGGCGTACCTTACTGTGGCTCGATGAAGCTCGCTGAAGCCATGATGGGTCAGGACTTGCTGGGCTTTCACCCGGATTCGCGTTTCAGAGCGGATGGTATGGACGGTGCTGGCAATGCACTATATCCTCTTCCCGGACCGCCGCCGTTAGTTAATTTACAAGCCAGAAAAGAGTATTATCTGCCGCTCGAACAGGCAAATGCTTATAAGCTGGCAGATATATACCCAGGTATCGCATCATCACCATTCAACGGCGACAGATTTGTTCTGTGTGATGAATATACTCCCGTAATGAATCTCACTACCGGGAAAAAGATTGGTATGCCCGTACTTTACTACAAGGCCAATACATCAAATACAAGACATGACTCGTCGGACTTGCCGGTACCCGGCAATGATAAGGGTCAGATATATAATTATCTTGATAATAACCAACTGGTCGAATTGGGCAAGCCCTGGAATCCGCCCCCTACTGGCACTAACCATGCGCTTTTCACTGATCCTACGAAGTTCTATACAAGTACATGGAACGAAAAGGTCTCGTCGATGGTAAGGCCTTACAGGGCTGATTCTTATATCCTGTTGTCGGCAGGTTTTGACGGTGAATACGGTACGCCGGATGATGTGTTTAATTTCGGAGATTAGCTTGGAACTGATATGTACTTAAGGACGAAGAGGGCGGTGATGAAAATAACTACGGTTATTGGAGCAGTAATGATTATGGTTCTGGCGGGCAATAGCCTACAGGCTGGAGTTGGTTTGATTATGAACGGCAGTTTCGAGAAAGACGGTATTATAAATGACATTGCAACCCAGCCGCCTCGAAGATGGTGTGATGTCAACCTGCCGGCAGGCCAATTCGGCGGTAAGGTGGAGCCATATTGGAAGAGCCACGGCAACTACTCGTTGAGTCTTTATTCGGGATATGGAATGTTTAATGCCGGGGATGTGGGAAATATCTCTCAGCAGATTTACCTTGATGACGTTGAACAGATTATTTTTGACTTGAGGTTAGGCACCTTTGCCGGTTACCCGTGGGACCCGGTCAAGCGCAGTGCTCTTTTGCTGATTGACGGGGACGTGATTTGGGATTCGAGTGACTTGACGCCGGATGCGAGCGGCGAGTACCTAAACCAGACGGCAGATGTTAACGAAATATATAAAGATGCGAATCTGCATACACTCTCATTGGCCGTAAGAGCTAATGTGACAGGAATGGAATACGCCTTTAATTACGTGGCGCAGTGGGATTTTGTAAAGTTCGATGCACACTGTGGAGGCTTTGGTTATCTACCCCAGGACCTCAACTTTGACTGCTATGTTGATATGCTTGATTTGAAGGTGCTGGCAGGGCAATGGTTGGCCTCAGAACTGAACCAGGACTACGATTTGTTCGAGGACGGCGAGGATATTATCAATTTTCCAGACTTTGCGGTATTTGCATCGTATTGGCAGGATAATAACTGCCCGCAAACATTTTGGTGCGGCGGCAGCGATTTTAACCGGAGCGGAACGGTTGATTTTGCAGACCTTAAGATATTTGCCGGACATTGGATGGGACAGGTTGTCTTCCTGCTGTCTGATATAGTTGAGGATGACGCGGTGAATTTCAAGGATTATGCCGGTCTTACCAACAGATTATTTGATAATACGGACTGGATAAACTGGCAGGATGATAACTGCTTTGAGTTGGAACTGCCGGCCGCCGACCTTGATAATAACGGCATCGTTAATTTGCGTGACTTGGCGATTCTAATAGGTGATTTGGAGAGCGAAGGGCCGTGCATCAGAAGCGATATCGACGATTCAGGAATCGTTGACTATCGCGATATTGCTAAACTGGCCGATGAATGGCTTTCGAAAAGCTGGCTATACGGCCTTGAATGAAATAATGAATTTATAAAAAGGAGATGGCTGTGAAGGGCGAAAAAACAGGCTTTACGCTTGTGGAGTTGTTAACGGTTCTTGCGATAATCACATTGCTGGTTAGTTTGCTTATACCTTCTCTTACTCTGATACGAAATACCGCGAAGGAGGCAAAGCAGAAGTCCCAGCTTACCGAGATTGGCTTGGCCCTGACGGGCTTTCGTACCGACTATGGCGATTATCCGCCGTCGTACTGGATGCTGCCGCCGGGTACGCCGGGAGCGCCGGGTCCGATGGACTATTGTGGTGCTCAAAAGCTTGCCGAGGCCCTTTTGGGCCGTGACCTGATGGGATTTCATCCGAAGTCAGACTGGAGTGCAACTAATCTTACGTTCTATCCCGAACCCCCACCACCTCAGAATCTGGAAGAAAGAAGAGGACCTTATCTGGCGCTCGCAACTACTAATGCGTTTAAGCTGGGTGATTTGTACGGCCCGGCGTTGACAGCGAGTCCATTAAACGCGGATAGATTTGTAATTTGCGATTCCTTTGGCGTAAAGAAAGTAACAATTGCACCGGGGCGGACAGCCAGGGCGGGCACACCAATTCTCTATTACAGGGCAAACACTGCCAGCAAGACTATAGAACCACCAACCGCACCTTTCGATCGAATTTACAATATTTTTGACAATGTGCCGTTAGCCTCCCAGTTGAATAGTATTGCAGACAGCACAAAAGCCCATCAACTTGGAAATCCCGCAAATATGCAGGTTTTCTACAACTACATCCGGGATCTCAAGGTGACAGCGAGACCCTGGCCTTACAGACCTGATTCGTACTTATTGATTTCGGCAGGCGCCGATGGCCTGTACGGGACAAAAGACGATATTTGTAACTTTGGAAACTAAAATAAAATCTACGTTTGATTGAACAAGCTAAGGCTATGAGAATTGGCGAAAACAAAACGGGATTTACGCTTGTCGAGATGCTGATTGTTTTGGCGATGGTTGTGGTTCTGACCACGATGGTTATAGGCCTCGCCGGCCGTATTGATAATCAGTCTAAGGAGCAGCTTACCAAAAACACGATTGGCATAATCACCGCTGCCCTTAGGCAGTTCCGCGATTACAAATATCGCTATGAAGCCCCGATTTATGCCGGGTTTGATTTTCCGTTGGATTGTAACGACTTCCTGCAGCCCGCGGTTGAAATGACTTTAGGAAATGCCTTGGGCGCGATTGTCGTAATTAGTGGTGCCCCCGACATAAGTTATTCTGGATGCGAGATGCTGTACTTCTTGTTAAACCAAGTTTCTGAATGCCGAAAGACTTTGGATAAGATTGATGAATCCTTGCTGACCAATCTTGATTCTAATAAACAGCCGCGAAGAGTTACGATTACTTATCCGGGTGGTAGTCCGAAAGAGTACCCGTTATTGAGAGTTATTGACCCGTGGGGTGAGACGCTTCGATATGACTATTACAACGAATTAGAACCCGATCCCATCTTAAGGCAGAGAGGCAAAAAGACTTTTCCCGTAATTACATCCGCAGGACCGGATAAAAAGTTCGGAAGTGCTGATGATATAAGCAGTCGAAAATGAAAACAGGATACGAACAATCCGGTCGTACATTAGTTGAGATGACTGTGGTCATTGCTGCTGTAGTGTTGCTCGGCAGTTTCGGCTTGCCGGCTGTCCGTACATTTCTCGATTCCTTCGAGACGGGGACCGGCGCCAAACCGGTGATAAGTGCGGCCATT
>Ga0209427_10005727_pt1 | contig 14241 bp, 15 predicted proteins | sample DeeMarSWOR136_30_FD_187465 | JGI IMG/M metagenome (GOLD analysis project Ga0209427, IMG submission 187465) | Marine sediment microbial communities from White Oak River estuary, North Carolina - WOR-1-36_30 (SPAdes) (version 2) | ecosystem: Environmental > Aquatic > Marine > Intertidal zone >... | reverse complement strand
CTCGCCGAGCTTCCCGAAATCCTCGGAGGTTTCAGTGGTGGCTTCCTTCGATTTTGTTTTCAGCCGGGTGAAAGCCCCGCCCGCCTCATTGAGCATTTTTATAAAAGCTTCATATTTCTGCCGGATATCGGCCATCGTCTCGCCCTGGTTCTCGGCCGTTTGGGTATAGCCTTCCGTAATCGCATCCAGAGCCTTGAAAGCCTCCCACATGGCGTCGGTGATGGGTACTATTTTCTTGCCGACTATTGGTATTTTTTCAAGCACCACCAGTTGAGCGGTAAGGGCGTAGACCAGTTTTCCCACTTGCCCAGCGACGTAAGCCGCAGATTCAAAAACCAGCCATTTGAACCCGCTCCAGGCGAGCGAAAGCCCCTCGATCCCGAAGGCGATGGCCTTTAAAAACTGCAGGATAGAGGAAGCGAAATTTTTCGCGTTCCCGCGGATATCGACAAAGACGTCGGTGAAATGATGGGCCATGGTCGTCAAAATGGGTATGAAAGTCTGCGCTATCGCGAAGCCCAGGCCTTGGATGGATTTTTGCAAGGCTGTCTGCGCGTCCTTGAGTGCCGCGGCTTTTGCCGCCGCCTCCTGGTCGAACACAATGCCGAGCCTATGGGCCTCTTCCCGGAGCTTCTGGAGCCCCTCCGCGCCGTCCGCCATGAGGGGGAGGAGCGTCGTGCCGGCGCGTCCGAAGATCTCCTGCGCGGTCGCGGCCCGGAGAGTCGGGTCCTCGAGGTCCGCGATCGCTTCGGTTATGGCCATGAACTGCTGCTCTGGGCTCATTTTTTTCAAGTCCGCCACTTCGAGCCCGATCCTCTTCAATGGCCGCAGGTATGATTCCAGGCCCTCTCCGGCGTCGGTTATAGTCCGCGCCATGCGTTTCACGCCCTTCTCCACGTCGTTGAGGCTGGCGCCTGAAATCTCCGCCGCGTAGGCGAGCTCTGAGAGCGCCGTGGCGCTGAATCCGGTGCGCTTCGACATCTTGTCAATCCAGTCGCCGACTTCCACGTATTTGTCAATCATCTTCTTGAACGTGACGACCGCAGCCGTGCCCACGGCGGCTATGACCAGACCCATGCGCTTGAATTGGGCGGAGTTCTGCTTCACCCAGCCGCTCATGGCCGCCGCCTGTTTCTTGACGCCCTGGACGGCAGCCGTGAATTTGGTCCTGTCCAGCGTGAGCTGCGATACGATCGCGCCGGCCTGGAATGCCATAGCTTCATTCCTCCTTTAATTGATTTAACTGCCAGTCTAGTTGACTCAACCTGTCCTCATAAGACTGCTGTTTCGCAAGCGTGCCGAAACGTATGGCTTGCAGAAGCGAGATCTCGCGTCTTATCTCCCGTTTTTTGGCCTCTGTTATCCATGCTTTTTCATCACGCAAGTCGAGGTTCAGCAGCTTGTCGCCCGGGAACTGCCCCGGGAATTCGCCCGCAATCAAGGCGAGCTTTTCCACCAGGGCCTTTATGCTTTTTTTTCTTCTTCTTCCGCTTCCGTCTTCGGGCCTTCCGGCGTAGAAAAGACCTTCGCCATGGTGAAATCGAGCAGAGATTTGATATCCCGAACGTCCAGGCTGTTCAGGGTCTCCATGGGCACGCTGTAGAGCAGGTGCACCTGCTGGTAAAGAGCCTCGATGTCCCCGGCCAGGGCCGCTGCTTCGTGTTTTTTCAACTCCTCGAAAAGGGCACGTGAAAAGGTATTATTCTGATACGTCACGTCGTCGATCACGATCTCGAGGGGCGGGTGTATGCTCTTTTTCGTGCTGAGTATCAGCTTGTTTGCTCCAGGTTCTGCTTTTTTCGCCTCTGTTTTCTTCACTTCTTCCGTCATGTGCAGACCCCTGTGATCGGCGTGGCGCCCGGCGCCAGGCCCTCCTGGTAGTAGTCGCCGCAGTAGCCGCTGTCGGTATTCGGGAATACCTTGAATTTGCACATGTGCACGCGCTGCCCGCTTCTATCCCAGCCCAGCTCGAAGTCGCGCCATGGATGGGCTTTGAAGATTAGGGTCCAGCTAGCGGGGTCGGAGTCGGGAACGTTGTTGCAAATCGGGGCGATGAGGAGCTGCTTCGCGAGCTCGTACATATCGCAGCCGGCCATATTGTAGAACGTGAGAACCTGTCCGGCCAGAGAGCCCATGCTTCCGTATCCGATCGCGTTCGCCAGTTCCGAGAGGGTGTTCCGCGCCATCGGCAGCTCGAATTCAACGACCGAGCCGGCGAAAACCGCGTCGACCGGCGCGTCCCCGAAGCCCTCCTCCTGGACGTCGCTCACCGAATCCGTGAAACGGAGCGCGGTTGTGCCCAGGTAGCGTCCGAGGCAGTAGTCGTTTCCGCTGTCGTAATCCCAGATAACAACGCAGGGTCCTATGTCTCCCATTGGTAATTTCGGCATTGTTTTACCTCCAAATTAAATTTATTCTAAGGCCCACAAGAGGCCTCCTCTATTTTCCAGATGTAATTCGTTGAAAACGTGAAAAGCCCGGCTTCCCCCGGCAGCTCCACTGGAGCCGGCGGTCCCTGGGCGTCTATGACGCAGGCGATATACTGCGGGCCTCCGCCGACAACCGGCAGGTTCCAGCCGGCCGTCGCCTTCAGGGCGTCGTAGAGCTCCTTCGCGTCGTTGTAGGCCGTGTTGTATCCGTCGCGCCGGTTCAAAATCTGCACGGCCTTCTCCACGTAATCGGGGAATTTAGTCGACGGCGGCGTGGCCGTCACGTCCCCGCCTATGTCCTGGAGCGTCACGCCCCCGGCGTTTTCCAGGACGGCCAGGTAGCGGGTCAGGGTGTTCACCATGACGCCCCCGAAATTTTTAACGGGGATGCGCCCGGTGAACATATTCGTTCCTATGACCCAGGGCGGCCCCAGGCCGAGGTTCTCTATGAATTTGGATATTTCCCTTATCATCCGAGTTCGCTCTCCCGCTTTATGTTGTCCGCCACGTTTTTCATGTATTTGTCCTTGTTTCTCAGCAATTTCGATTCCAGATATTTCGGCCCCGTTCCGGGCGTCGACCACTGAGTCGTTTCCGGCATCTCGTGGACGGCGGCCGCGTAGTCCGTGTTGAAGCCCAGCTCGACGGAGATCTCGCCGCGCTCCTCCTTCGGCTTCTCGATCTTTTGGCTCCGGCGCAGATGGCCCGGGCCCTGGCCGCGCTTGCCGCGCTCTTTCGTCACGCCGCGCGATTTCGGGACCTGGGGCTGCTCGACGATCGCGTCCCTGATCACGAGCGCCCCGGTCTGGAAAAGCCCCCGGGCAGCCGCCGATGGGATTTTCTTCCCGGTGACGGTCTTGAACTTGATGTCGAAGTCCCGCGTGTCGATTGTGAATCCCGTCCCGTTCGCCATCAGCTTATCCAGACCTCCGCATGATGGACATGGACCGAATTCTGCGGCTTTCGGATGACGACTATCGGATGGTTCACGGCATAGCTCTCGTCGTCCAGCTGCAGCTGGTCCTCGTGGCCGAAAATAATATCCGCCGGCTTGATGAAAAGCTTCGCGATGCTCAAAACCTCCTCCCCCTTGTAGTCTTTCATGAGCCGCGTCGCATACATTATCCGGCAGGGCAGCGCCTCGCTTACCGTCTTTACGGGATCCAGCCATACATCGGCCGCTGTGACCTGGGCCACCTTGAAATGATTTATGAGCAGGCCATTGAAGCTCATGCCGTCCTCCGGAAAACGAAGCTCTTTATATCCTCCCGGCCGCATTGCGTTTCGTCATCGCGGCTCTCCAGTAAATCGAATCCGTAATTTTTCATATAGTCTATGAGGCCCTTTTCCGTGAAATATAAATAATGCTCCTCGCGTTTGAAATGCTTTGAATTCACCGCGTGCTGGGCGTCCCGGAAGATCGGGATGGAGAGGAAAACGAACTGCCGGCCGATATTGTTCAATATAAGCTCTGGCCATTCGATATGCTCCAAAGTGTCGAAAAAAGTGACGCCCTCTATCCGCCGCCAGGCACCTGCCCCGTTGTAGGGATTGAAAAAAAGACCTTCGTTTTGAAGCAAATAAAGAGCTTTCGGGCAGATGTCGTAGCCCACGCAATTCCCCCGGCGCTTCATGAATGTTCCGCTGCCTATGCCGATATCCAGGATCCGGCCGCGCGTATAGGAATTGACCCACTCGGTCCGGAATTTGTTCAGGCACCGGCCGATCTTAGTGCGCGCCATCTTCACATAGACGTCGAAATAGGCGTCGTCATAATGGGTCTTTTTGACCGGATACCAGCCGAGCCCCTTTTCAGGGAACCAGACAAGCCCGTTTTTTGCGATCTGCTCTACATATTCGTTCATGTCATGCGCTCCAGGAAGGCGAAGCCGTAGGGCGTCGGCAGAGGGATCTCCTCCTTCGGCTTCCAGGCTCCGTCCGTGATCACGACGCCATTCTCGTAAGTGAAGGCGAAGCCGTCCTCGAATGTCCGGATCTGCTTCACCCATTTATATGTTTCCAGGACCCGCTTTTCCCCCGCTTTTATTCCGGCCTCCGTGCCGTATATCAAAACTCCGTTGTGATAGATCGGGGAGTGACAGCCCCCATCCTCGACCTCCGCCACGAGCTTATGTCCGGGGAAGCCCACGGCGATCTCGATTATCTTCCTTTTCCGCAGGGCCGCAGTCAAAAATTTCCCATTCCCTATGAGGAAAATCGAATTGTAATGCGCCTGGTCCTCCGGAGGCGCCTCGCACGTGTCGCTTGTTGTCTGCCTCAGGATCCAATCCTCCTTGAAATAATGCTCGTTCCTCCCGCCTAGGCCGTTCTCGTGGCCCCACCAGAGCCACTTGACCTCGCCGTCGATATCCATGACAAGGAAGAGCTCCAGGCCCGAAGAGCAGATGAGGAGGTTCTGCCCGTACTGGCAGATGTCGTGCGGGGCCAGGATCAGCTCGTGATGGAAGCTGCGGTAGCATTCCTCGCCCTGCCTGTCCCACAGTTCGAAGGAGGCGTGCTTGGCCAGCGCCAGCTTGTCGGCAAATTCGCAGACCACGCCGGCGCGACGGAAAATCGTCTTCGGGGGATGGGCCGGCAGGCTTTTTATTATCTTGCCGTCCTCGACCAGCACGGCCTGCTTCAGATACTGCAGCGTCGTCCAGAACCGAAGGCTCACAGATACCCCCTTACGGCCTCATATACGCCCCCTGGCGTGGCGTTCTCGTCCCCGTAGCCGAATGGTATGAACCCGTTCTCTTCGGCCCACGGCGGCAGCCAGGATCGCATGAAGGCCCTCTTGAATTTACCGTGGGGATTCGCCTGGGTTTCTAGCGGCCAGAAGCCGGCGACCGGCGTCCTGAATTTCGTGGCCATCATCACGACGCCGCACTGGTAGGCCACTAAAATATTGGCCGCGCGGATGAGCGCGAAGAGCTCCGCAACGGACGTCTGCCCGATTAGATCGTAGATTATTTTTTCCCTGTCGATCCCCAACAGCTTCTCCGCATACTCCCTGTCCCAGCGGGCCCCTATGAGAACCGGCCGGCATCTCGTTTCGGCGTGAATCCTCCGGGCCAGCTCCAGCCAGTCGGCGGGAGTCCAGAGATCCTTGACCCACACCTGGTTGCCGTCCCAGGGGCCGGTGAATAACAAGGCGAGCCTTCCGCCGGCATTTTTCTTGATTTCCTCTGCGAACACCGTGGCATGGCTCGGCTCGATTATGGGATAATCGAAATTAGTGTCGTACTCCGGCAATATGTCCTTGAGCTTCACGCCCTGCTCGAGCAGGGAATTGAACTCGATCATGTAATCGCAACCGCCGTGGTTCCGGAAGAGGGGAGTCCCGGATCCGCCGGCGATTGCGTATTCGAATGGCAGGGAGCCCTCGACCGACTCGGCCGCGTCTACGAAAGGCAGGAGCTCCAGGTATTCCAGGCTGCAGTCGTGCATGTTAAAGCTCGTGCTCTCGCCCAGGTTCGTCCGCACCCTTATTTTTTTAATATTGTTTTTCTCCTTGAAGGATTCGAGCTTCGCCATTATCCAGTGCATGTCCCCGATCCCGGGCGGCATTCCGATGACCGTTTCTTCTTCCGCAATTTCGAACGGCCTCATAAATATTTCTCCAGCGCCTTGAATATGCCGGCGGGCGTCGTTTCTTTCGCGCCGTAAAAGAACGGCATATAGCCGTCCTCTATCGCCTTCGGCGGCAGCCAGGACCTCTGGAATTTTTCCGGGTCTATCCAGTGGGGCGCCTGCTGCAGCGTGGGCCAGAACGAAACGCACGGAATCCGGAACCGCGTGGCCAGCACCACCAGGCCGCTGAGGAAGCCGACTAAAAAGCTTGACTCCCTGAGCAATCCGAGCGCCTCGGCGATGGTGGTCTTACCGACGAGATTCTGTATATTGTTTTTGGCATCAATGCTCTTGATCATCGCCGCGTAGCTGGAATCCCATTGGGCTCCGGCAAGGATTATCCGGTGCCCCGTGGCGCCATGGATCCGGTCCGCCAGCTCAACCCAGTCTTTCGGGCTCCAGGTTCCCTTGCACCAATTCTTATTCCCGTTCATGGAAGAGGCATAAAAGAGATAAATTTTCCCGCCCGCGCCATTTTTTATGATTTCTGCGAAGCTCCTGGCCTCCCGTGGATAGTCAATCGGATAATCGAAATTGATTTCATATTCGGGCAGGATCTTCTCTATCCTCACGCCCTGCTCGAGCCGCGAGTTGTACTCTATGAGGTAGTCGACGCCGTTTATGTTCCGCTGCAGCGGGATCCCGGAGCCGCCGGCTATCGCGAATTTGAAGGGCAGCCTCTTCCGCCCGGCGTCCACGTAATCTATGAATGGCACAAGCTTCAAGAAGTCGCGGCTGTAGTCGAGCTCCGGATTCCGGTCGATATGGATGGCCAGCTCGTCGATCCCGTTTTTCTCCTTGAAGGATTCCAGCATCGTCAGGACCCAGTGCATGTCCCCTATGCCCGGCGGGATGCCGACGGACACGCGCTTGACCGGCCTTATGCGGGCCTTGAGCTCCTCGAACTGCCGCAGAAGCCCCTCCTCCGAGATCTCCTTGTGGCAGTCGTGATTCATCCGCATGCAGTTGCAGAACGGCTCGGGCTCCGCGCACGCCAGGCCGTCGAGCCCCATGTTCGGGTGGAAAATGACGCTCGGCTTGGCGCAGCCGCCGAAAATGCAGAAGCATTTCGTCCGGAGCGCGATCGCCAGCACGCTGAAAAGGTCCGGAGGAGCTATCACCATGTCGGAAAGTTTTATCAAACCGAAGAGCGTCGTTATGTCCAGCTCCCCCTTTTCGAACCGCTTGTCTATCCCCTCGAGCTTTTTCTCGGGCCATTCATGGTCCTTCAAATAATAGCCGGCCGATATGAAATAATACTCATCCTTGTATTCGTCAATAAGGCGCTGGAAGTACTCCGGCTTCGGATTCCGGGAATAATTGGCCCACCCCTCATGGATCGTAGGGGCCCGGACGAGGCATATATTCCTTTTCCCGGTGTCCAGTTTTTCGATTATCTTCTTCGCCGCCTGCAGCCACCGCTTCTTCAGCGGCAGGGCGAAATCGAAGTCTTTCAAGCCGTGCTCGTTCACGAAATATTCTGTCGTGCTCTCCTCGCCTCGCGGGCCGAGCGGCACGGCCTTCGCGTCCGGGGCGTTCGAAGTATGAGCCCAGCCCGGCACCAGCTTCCCCCACGGCCGCTGCTCTATCCCGGCCGGCGGCTTTGTCCATTTGTATTCCCGGCTTTTGTCGATATGCCTAATATGGTCCGCCTGGGCGTGTAGCCGGTTAGGCGCGGGCCGGACGAATTTTATATTCGGAATGTCCCAGAATGCCTCCGGAAGAGTCGTGCGCACGTAGATTTCTTCGTGCCTTCGCGCCAGGCTCCGAATAAGCGAGCGCATGTAAATAGTGTCCCCGAATCCGTAAGGCCCGATGATGTATACCGCGGGAAGCTTTTCCTTGGGCTCCGGCTCCTCCTCGGATAGCGTTTGCAGGCGCGGCCCCCCATATTTCGCCGCGGCGCGGGCGATATGGGGATGGCGTTTTATATGCTCAGTTCGCACCGACGAGTCCAGCGGCCTGAATCCTGACTCTATATCAAGTTTCGGAAAACATTCCAGCGCCGAGTCCGGATTCAAGTTTATGACCGCTATATTGGCCTTTGCAAGCGTCTTCGCCGCGATCTGAAATCGTTTTTTGAATTTTACGGGCTGGTCCTCCGGCATTACCCGGGGATGGCCGTTGTGCCAGTGCGTTTTCTGCCCATCCCTTTTCATGTCGAATCCAAGGAGGAAGATGGGGCTGGCCCCGAGGCAGGCGGCCAGGTTGAGCGCCGCGTAGCCAGAATTCGTCCCGTGCCCTATGCCCTCGCGCATGGTGAGCGGGAAGGATCCCAGGGCGTTATTGTAGCCGCCGTAGCATTTGAGCATGTAGACGTCGTCCGGGAGCTTCACGTTGTGGACGTTTAGCCAGACCTTATAGGCCCGCGACCGCTCCCATGCCTGCTTCGCCAGCTCTCCGTACTTGCCCATTTGAAGCCAGCGGATGAAAGTCGGGTCCATGCCGAAGATGATCGTGGGGTCGAATTTCTCGAAGGCCCGGTTTATGCCGATTGTGAGCTCGCCCTGCAGCCGCGGGATGAGCCAGGGCCAGTGTTTTTCAAGGCTCGGGCCCCCGCCGATTATATAAGCCGGCCGGCCGCGCCATGAGCCTTCGGGCATGGCCTCCCAAAAAAAGCAATTTTTGGCCTCCTCGTTTTTAAACACTCCTAACATAGAGACCATTTTATAAACTCCCAGATTTCATTTTTTACTCCGCGCTAAATTTTCCTCTGTCTTCACGGCGCCATCAATATAGCCTTGCGCTTCACGTATGGCCTCAGGCGCATATCCGCCTCCATGATCCCCGTGAGGACGTCCGCCTCCCCGGTAATCGCGGCCGTGTAGGAATAGTCGCCGATCTTCTCGCTCTTCATGAGCCCCATCGTGAGGTAAAGCGTCGGGTCGTTCTCCCATTTGGCCAGGATGACGGCCGCCTGCTTGATCAGCTCGGGGATATCGTCCGGCGTGTTCGCAAGAAGCACCTCCCCCAGCGTCCCCACCACGCGGATATTGTTATAGCCGCGCACGAAGATCCCCCGTTCCATGGCCTCGGCCAGCTTGTAATAAAGCTCCGGGCTCAGGGCGCCGGCTCCGCTGGCGCAAGGGTCCAGGTAAACGCTGTTTACGTCCCAGGTGTAGACGCTCGGATCCAGTTCGATGCAGTCAATGTAAAGTGCGGTGACGGTGAGGATGTCGGTTTCGATGGGGATGAAAAGCCGGTTTTTCCCGTTTCCGTTGAGCTCTATATCGAAGGGCGCCTCGCACCAGGTCGTCTCGGTGACCTTGTCGATCCACTGCTCGACCTTGTCTATAATCGCTTGCTGCTCGGCCTCCGATATGCCGGCCGGCCAGTTGTCAACCATGGCTGCCGTCAGATAGCATCCTTCTGCTGCCATCGTTTCTTTCCTTCAAAAAAAAGGGAGGGCGCCGCGCTAAGCGCTTCACAACTGCCTGGGCGGCGCCAATTCCCTGTCTTCTCGAAGTTTACTCGATGACCCTCTTCTGGCAGATCTTCAGGTAGTCGACCTTCATGTTCCGGGCTGCGGCCGAACCGTTCTGGATTCCGAACCCGACAGTGAGCTCTTCGTCCTGCACGATGTGGGTCGTTATCTGTCCCGTGTAGAGGATCGTCTGCGGGGCGTCGCCGTCCTGGATGACGAACCAGCGGATGATGCCGTCGCCGTCCCAGTGGATCCCCAGCCGAAGCCAGGTGTCGGCGGTCAGCACGTGGCCTGTCAGGGTCTCGTTGCCTGCGCCGTTCAATGAATTCGAGATCTCGAGATTCGCGTCGGCAGCTCCGTCGACTTCAAAAACCACAAAATCGTTGGGCGGGGTGAAGAAAGATGTTCCGGTAATAAGCCCGAACCAGAACTCGCCCAGCACCGGGTCGTCGATCTTGAACCGGAGCTCGGTGTAGAGCGGGTAGCAGTCCACCAGCTTCCAGCATTCGCAGAGGCGGGTGACCTCGATGTTGTCATCCTCGGCTGCGCCGTTCTGCAATAGGAGCACGCCGTTCACCATGTCCGTGCAGGTATAAGTCTGGCCCTGTCCCACGGTGTCGACGTTCCAGAGAATGCCGTCGTCCAGACCTTCGCAGAAGTCGAACATGAACCGATGCGCGTCGATGATATCAATCGCGTCCTTCAGCCAGCGCATCTTATGGCTGTTGATGTGGTAGTTGAACATATAGAAGTCGCGGATGATCTGCTCCTCCTGGTGTCCGGGCGGTATGTCCGCTTTCGGAAAAGCTTCAGGATCTTGTCCCATTTTGTTCCTCCAAAATTTGGATTATTTCGGCCTTCTTCTTGAAGAAGACCCCCTTCACTCCCAAGCCGGCGGCTCTTTTCCGCAGCTCGTTGATGTGGAAGGCGGCATAGTCGATCCCGGGCTCTTGCCGGGTCGGGGATGGGTGCCCGTTCTCGTCGTCGACAACCACCTCGAACCCGAGCTTTTCCGACTGCTCAAAAACTTTCAGGTCCTCAATGACTCCGCGGGGATCCGCGAATTTGGCGTCACTGATTTCCATTGGCCTGAGCTGGTCGATGAACAGATTGCCTATGCGGGTTGGGAATGTTTTACGGCGAGAGCCGTAGTTTGTTACCGTGCAACTATACATTAAAACCTCGATTCAATCACGCCTTTATTCCGGCGCGCGATCAGCAGTTATGAGTCAGACACTTTGTGAAAACGACTGCATTCACGTTCTCGATGGCCAGTGCGACTTTCATCGTGTAGAAGTAGTAGGTGCATTCGTCCGCGGCGCTGCGCTGGGGCTCCATCTTCATTTCCTTCTGGATCCCGATGATGAGGTTTCCCTTGTAGGTCATCAGAACGTCCGTGTAGTCGCCGCCTCCGATTATCCCGTAATCGTCGACCGCGTTTCCGTCCGCGCCAAGGTTGACCGGCATGAGAGGCGCGCTGACAATGGGAACCGTGCCGTAGGCCGGCTTCACTGCGCCGGTGAAAACCGCGTCTCCGAGGGCTGTTGACCGAGCTGAAAGAGCCTCGATGTAATCAGCCGTAACCAGGTCGGAATTCAGGAAGACGAAATTCGAGAGGCCGAAGGCCTGCTTGTATCTCGCCGGCATGTTCTTGATCATGCGCGCGTACTTGAATTCCCAGTTGTAGGGCGGATTCGGGTCCTGCTCGGCTATGAGCCCGGGCAGATCCCATTCCGCTCCGCTTTCCTCATCGCAGGCGTCCTTGATATGGGCAGCTCCGCACACGTCGTTGTAATATGCGTCTCCGTTCTGACTGTTGTTGATGATATAGCGCCAGCCGTCCCAGAGGCTTTCGATGTCCGACGCGCACCAGGCGTTATATCCGTGGGTGTCGCCCATGTAGTAGGCGTACTCGAGCTCGTTCGCGATCTGCTTGGCGATTATCTTCATGAGATGGGATTTCCACGCTGCGCCCTCGAGTCCTTCTTCGAGGTCGTCGTCGTAAACAGGCGCGCAGCCGCGGATCTTCTGAGCGGTGAGGGTGATGCGGTTGTGGGTCCATTCCTTCTTGTACTGCGACTCGTTGAACTGGTTCCCCGGGTAGAGGAATTTGCCAGCTCCGAATCCCAGGTGGCGGATGTACTTGGTGGGCTTGGTCATTTTCTCGAGCCGGGCGTAATTTTTCATTACGCTTTCATCCCAAATGCAGTCGATGAAATGGTCGGCTTCCTCGGGCGTGAGCTGTATGGTCGGCAGGGCTATGAGGTTGTAGCCCGTTATGTCCTGCTTTTGCATCCTCAGTAATTTTTTACTGTCTTTCATGGTAGTTTTCCTCCGTTGGATTCCTCAATCCGGGCCTATTCGATTATAGGGATTGGGATTGAGGGGTAATGATCTACGTCGTCTTCATCACCCGCGCCCTTTTTAACGTCTTTTTTCTTGTCGCCTTCCGGGCCGTCGATGCTTTTTTTGATGGGCTTCCCTGCTTCCAGGGCTTCCAGCCTGGCCAGGAGGTCTTTCTTTTCCTCCTCGGCCTTTTTGGCTTTCTCTGCCTCCGCCTTCTCGATCCGATTCTTTTCGGCATCTTCGAGCTCTTCCAGCCGCTCGAGCTTGGCCAGAGTGTCGGCGCTCAGTTTTTCCTCGCCGTCCGCAGTCTTTTTTGCCGGCGCGACTTTTTCGCCCAGCATCTCACTGAGAACGTCAATGGCTTGCTGGCGGCCAAGGGGGGAATCCTTGAGAAAAGCAAGGGCCTTTTTGATAAGCTCGATGGTGGATTTCGAGAGCTTCGCGCCCGCCTTCGATACTTCCTTTTCGCCTTCCGGATAATCGAGCGCGGCGTGCTTGATGATCGTCTGAACGGCTCCGAGGATGTCGTCTGGCATGTTGTCCTTGTATTCGTTGATCACTTCCAGGGCGGGCTTCAAGGCCTTCGCGGCCGCTTCCGGGAGCGCCTCGGCCTTCTTGATCTCGTCCTCGGTCAACACATCCTCCAGCTTATCCTCATCCTCGGCCATGAACTTTTTTAATTCCGTAAGCATTGGTGCCTCCTTGTGCATTTTTTGGATAAAAAATTTCTTCCGGTTGGCTGGAGACTTGCACAGGGTTATTTCGTTGATTTCGATATCGACAATTTTTCTTGGCATTGCTCCAAACCTCCGAATTAGGTTTGGCTGCCTTTGTTCCCCTTTCGCATAAAAAAAAGGGCGTCCAAAACTGGCAACCGCCGAAGCGTTCGCAAGTCCTAAACGCCCTGAGCTCAAAAGCTGAGTTTTGACTCAGCCTTAGGCTTCAAACCTTCAGATTTTTTTTCAATATTAAAATAAACTTGAACTTTACGAATGTCAAGTTTTTTTTCACGCCCTCGCGCGGCCGCCCATGCTGAATCCTTCTAGCTCACCGCGTTCGATCTTCTCCCAAATGTTCTTGTGAGTCACTTTTATCATCAGCCACCAGGCGCCCTTCTGCACGCGCTGGCCCCCCTTCATCGTATCCTCTTCGGCCTGGAAACATTCCAGGATCGGGAAGAAGTATTTCTTGCCCTCGTGGTTTATTCGGATGCGCTTTGTGTCCGTGGCGTACTTCTCCATGAAGCCGTACATGGCCTTCTCTATCTCCGCCGCGTCAGTATAATCGCCCTGGGTATCGACTTCCTCCGGCTCGTAAATCACACCACCCACGATCTGCTTCTTTTTGTCGATTTTTATTATATGAAATATCGTGGCCTTCTCGACTTTCCCTGCCATCGGAGTCCCGCATTTCGGGCACTTGATTTCTGCGCACGGCTTATTTCGCGCGTGCTTCACTTCGTGGCCGCAATCGGGACAGACGCAGATGTCGGCTCCGCCAACGCCCTGCCTGTCCCCGCCAACACCTCGGCCCTCGCCGAGCGCCTTTTCCGTCTTCTCCTTATGCTCCTTTATCCACGCCCGCGCGGAGGCCATCGTCCAGGCCTTCTTGCGCTTGTCGAAAAGATAAGTCCGGATGCGCTTGTCGTTCCCGCAATAGAGCGCAGTTATTCCCTGGCCTTTGTCGAGTGTCAAGGTGGCCGTCACTTCGCAGTCCCCACCCACCGGGATCCTGATCATGTTCTCCGTCTCTTCGGGCTTCTCCAGGATGAAAGACTTTTTCAGCTTGCCAGCGGCCTTGAGCTTCGCCCTCTCCTGTAACCAGGCCTTCTCATTTTCCGCTTCGTGCTTCTCGTACCAGGAAGGCGGCATATTGCAGACTTTCCCTATCGGCTCCTCGTCCCCGCAGATGAGGCAGCGCGGGTGCCCGTTCGGATGGGTGAATTTTGCCGGCTTGAATTCATGGGGCTTTTTGGCGATAGGGAGCTTTTCATTCTCCTTGATTTTAGCCGTCTCTTCCTCGCATTCCTTTTCCTGCGCCGGCGTCAATTTCTGGACCGATGCGTCTATATTTTTTTTGACTTCCTCTTCTTCCGAGGCGGCCGGCTGGAATAGAATGGCCCGGTGCGCCCTGCAGTGGGCCATGGCCTCCTCCTCCGTCCACGCGCCTGCCGGATAATAGTAAGCCTGGACCGTCATGACGTTTTTGCCCCACTCCTTCCCCTTCATTATCCCTATTTTTTTCCCGTCGACTTCCTGCTCCACGCGGAGGAGGCTGTCGTCCTCGAATTCCTCCTCCTCGCGGATCCGGCCGATATGCTCGCCGGAGGCTGCCTTGGTCACGGCCTTCTCTTTTTTCTCGCCGGCCGCAGGTTCGAATTTAATATATTTGACGTTGTTGTCCTCGAGC
>Ga0209427_10005726_pt1 | contig 14243 bp, 16 predicted proteins | sample DeeMarSWOR136_30_FD_187465 | JGI IMG/M metagenome (GOLD analysis project Ga0209427, IMG submission 187465) | Marine sediment microbial communities from White Oak River estuary, North Carolina - WOR-1-36_30 (SPAdes) (version 2) | ecosystem: Environmental > Aquatic > Marine > Intertidal zone >... | reverse complement strand
CGGGACAACACACCTAAGGGAACCACCTTCCTCATTGAATTCCCCATCCGTGTCTAACTACCAAAAAATCACAAAGGGCATAGCGCACAGGGCATAGCGTAAAGAAGTAGGGATTGTAGCCGCACCTGCCTGCCCTGTACCAGCGCGGTACAGGGCCTGCCGGTAGGCAGGGGCTTTAGCCTGCGCAAGATAAAAAGCCCGGTCTTCACAAATCCGTTGATTTCGTTGTTCCGATTGGCTAAAATAAGAGGGACATGGTCGAAAAGTTGATTTGTTTGAACAAAAAGGCAAGACATAATTATTTCATTGAAGATACCTATGAGGCGGGTCTTTCCCTGTTAGGAACCGAAGTGAAGTCTCTCCGGGAAGGAAGGGCCAATATCGGGGATAGTTATGCGAAGATCAAGAATGGGGAGGTGTTTCTGGTCGATGTCCATATCAGTCCTTACAGTTTTGGTAACCGGTTTAATCATGATCCATTAAGACCGAGAAAGCTCCTCCTCCATAAGAGAGAAATCCGGCGCCTCATCGGTAAGGTTCAGGAGAAGGGATTTAGCCTCATTCCACTCCGTCTGTACTTTTCAGATGGAAAGGCAAAGGTGGCGTTAGGTCTAGGAAAAGGCAAGAAGCTTTTTGATAAGCGAGAGACACTCAAACGCAAGACAATGGAAAGAGATATGGAAAGGGGGCGAAAAGGGTTCGACGGGGATCGTTGACGTCAGAGCTGCATACCGAGGTCCCATTGGCTCGTTAAACAAATGGGAATTAAACATAATCGCAACCAACTACGATTATGCCCTGGCTGCCTAAGAGCAGCCAGCGTCCCTCCCGTTCTCTCCTGTAGGGCGGACAGGGATGTCAGAAAAACAGGATAGTTCCTCTCCGATGCTTATAGGAGAGGGGCAAATCTTCATAAGCTAGTTCTTCCGGGATCCTGCCTGTGGGAGATTGGAAGAGCGAATGTAAAACACAGGCTATGTATGTAGAAGCTCTGTCGGAAGATTCTCGGACGCGGGTTCGATTCCCGCCGCCTCCACCATACTTCGCTTCAGACTTCAGTTCTAAAGTCTGAAGGCTACGTCTCGGCAGGCCATGAATTAAGCCGACGTCGATATTCTTACGGAAGCGAAGTATGCCGCGCCGCAATGGGAGGGCGGTGGTTTAAAATCTTTTATCCGTAAAGGAGAATGAGCATGCCAGAAAGATTAATTGTTTCAGATCCGGCAGTGATGATGGGAAAGCCCGTCATTAAAGGAACACGCATTACAGTTGAGCTGGTTTTAGAAAAATTAGCAGCTGGAGAAACGATTGAGCAGATCCTTGAAGCCCACCCCCGTTTAACTCGCGAAGGCATCCAAGCAGCTTTATCATTTGCGGCGAAAAGCTTACGTTCAGATCTAGTTTACCCGATCGATGAGGCAGCAGTGTGAACTTCCTTGCCGACGAAAGTGTAGATCGTCAGATCGTTGAACGTCTACGCGTTGAAGGGCACTCTGTGTGGGATGTTGCCGACACCGATCCAGGTATTTCCAATGGTGATGTGGTTGGATTAGCAAATCAGAACAATTCAATTTTGCTGACTGCTGATAAAGATTTCGGGGAACTGGTATTTCATCAAAGGCTCGTCAACCAAGGCGTTATACTCATCCGATTGGGCGGCTTGTCTCCCACACGTAAGGCAGGAATCGTAGCCTCCGCCATAAGAAATCATCTTTCTGAATTACCCCGGACATTTAGTGTTATCACTTCCAGTGCTATTCGCATCCGCCGGAGGCCTAGCTAAAGTCAATAGTCAAGTCTGGCCGACATCTGTTGACATTTGAAGATGTGACCCTCTTTCCCTCTTTCCAAAAATCTGGAATTGATTCGATTCCAAATAGAGGTTGATAAGCTGTTTCGGAAGAAAAAGAAAAAATGGCGCGCCCTTGCAGCGAAAAAAGGTTTGGAACCATCCAATGTTTATCGGCAAATAGCGAATTGTTGGAGAGGCTTATTGAAGATCAAGAAAGTGCTTTGGATTGTTGATCACGACCTTAAATGGGAAATCGTAGAAAAACCGAAGGAACCGATAGACCAAAAACAAAAGCCCTAGTAAGCGATAACTGTCTCACGGGGTCGGACCAAGATAAATAGTCGAAAACCTGAAGGATTCCTATTGGAAATTACCTTTTTTGGGGCTTAGAACGCTATTTTTGCCATGAAAAAGAACTTCTAAGAAAAGAGAATGTAACGCAGATGGGGGTTAGATCTTTTTTGTTAGCATCTTTTCCCTTTCCCGCATAATCCTGCTTATATTTATTCTTCAATGCTCTCGTGAATTCTTATTCGTTCCAATTCTACAATCCAAAGCCTCCCCTCTGGGTTCTCGGTTTTTAGGGCTTCTATTAGAGTTTCGACCAATTTCCGGGTTGTAGCAAATAGATCGTCTGGCCCTCTCATGACCACAATCCCCGGAGTGTCCTTTGGAATAAAATTCAAAACATTTGAGAAATGGATATCCTGAGTCACAAGAATATAACCTTCATCTATGCAGAGATGATAAAGCCTTTCATCTTCTATTCCACGAAGTCCTTGTTGGTAAACCGTTGCCGCTTCATATCCTGCTTGTTCAAAATTTATAGATAATCGGGCATCTACACATTCATCCAGCTTAAACTTCATTTAACCCTCTCCAGTGGTACATCCACATAACGTTCCCTTGCCATTTCAGCAGCGAAAGCTAACGCAGCATGGATATCCTCTCTGGTGAGGGAGGGATAAGCCTTCAGAATCTCATCTTCACTTGATCCCGCAGCAAAATTATCAACAATAAGAGACACCCAAACTCGGGTCCCCTTAATGCAGGGCCTACCATGGCTAATGTTGGGATTGATCGCTATTCGATCTTTCCAATTTTCCATAGTTGAAATCCTCCTCTTAGAGTTGAAGCTCATCCCCCTTCGAGTTGTTATTGTGATTTTAACTTAGATTCTCATAGAAAATATACCAAAACCCAAAAGTCCTGACAATAGCTCTATTTCCCTCTCCTGCATAGCCATGGATTTAACTCAGCCTGCCCTTCTCGATTATTTTAAAGAGAATATTTTCATAGATAAAATCCGCCTGCTCCCGTCCACGGTCCGGTAGATTATAAAGATCAAGATAACACTGCAATAGGTCACAAATGGGGACACCTTTTCTTACCACTCTTCCCCCAAAAACTGATTTAGGATATTTCGGTTCGACAAGGAAGACATTTGCCTCATTCGCTGCCTCGGCGGGGACCAGATTTAATGAGTTTGCAACAAGACCAATATTACCCCAAAAGTAAACGTGAATCGATTTTGCAGAGGAATGTTTGATTTTAAATTGTTTACAGGCTTGATGGCCGGAAATTGCTAATGGGACTGCGTCTTCATTGCAGGATTTTATTCTTCCCAAAATATCATCGAAGTATTCATCATCTGCAGAAACGGGATACATGGACCGATAAGGTAGAATACGGTTATCGCCAAATCTATATTTTCCTCTCCATTCCTCTATAAGAACATTGGGCCTCAGTAAAATTGCCTTCCATCTTCCAATTCTCTTTAAATAGCCCCTGGACTCCATTGCATTAAACCAAAAGTTAGAAATAGGAGGGGACACACCAGACAATTTAGAGAGTTGAAAAGCGTTTTGGACAATACCTTGCGGGCCACCCCAATAATTCGCGGCGATCCCAGGATGGCCGAGCAAAAACACCTTTAGCAGCCATTGATCTAAGTCGCTGAATGATAATTGTCTGGGATTATGAGCTGCAAAATGAGACTTTGATTCAAGAGAACTTCCGAACATCAATGGTTGGCGGTTCAATGGTGGCAAAATTCCGTATTCATCCTTTTCGGGGTCTTTAAAAGCCCCGCCTCCATATTCGTCCACAAGTAACCATCCCACTTCAGGCGCAAAATGATGGATGAAGTCTGCCATGCGGCGGATATCCCGTTGATCGAGTTTCTCAACAACCACGGCGACAATTGGTATATAACCGCTAAGCCTTTTTGCTGCTTCAAGGAGCAATATTCCTCTTGGAAGAAGGTGGCTAAGAGCCAATTGTATTTTGCGGGATTGCTTGACCTCAATTGCGTACTTTCTTCTTCCCCGGCGAAATATGAGGTCAACTTGAGACTTAAAATTAGATTCACCAAATGAAAACTGCTTTTTTCCCAATACGAATCCTAAAGCCTCCAGTCGTTTAATTACTATTTCATCCACAATGGCGGAATGTTTAAATTTTCTAAGCGGAATTTGATTTTTGAAATTAGAGAACATAAATCACCTTTTTTTCCATATTGAGAGTGATTATTTAAATTGTCAAGTACAAATTTATGTTATCACTTAAGATTTAAATTGTCAAAGATAATTCAAATTGTCAAGATAAATTTAAACTATACCGTTTGGTTGTTTAGCTTACCGGTGGGAATTGGATATACTAAATTACCCTTCGTAGAAAGTTCCTTTGTGATATCGAATGGTTAAAAACGGAGGCGCTTTTTCGATTCCCGCCGCCTCCACCATACTTCGCTTCAGACTTCAATTCTAAAGTCTGAAGCTACGTCTCGGCAGGCCATGAATTGACCCCACGTCGATATTTTTACGGAAGCGAAGTATGCCACGCCGAAGCCACTTAGGCGAAGGCGGGCAATAGACTATTGACAAGCAGTTCGAAGCTACGTCTCGGCACGCCACCACGGTTCGCTTTTGGATTTCGGTTGCCACACCAATAGCCGCCTTTGTTACCTTACCCCTTGAAATTCTAAAAAGAGTGACTATTTTAGGGTCAAAAAAAAGTCAACAGAAAGGAGGGATGTTTTATGGTGTGGGAATTGACGCCCTGGAAACCTTTTGAATTCGATAGGTTAAGGAGGGAGATGGACCTGCTCTGGGATTCCTTTTTGGGAGGAAGGCCAGGGAGAAGAACGATGGCAGAAGGAGAATGGCTTCCCTCTCTAAATGTGGCAGAGACAAAGGGTGATCTGGTAGTCAGGGCCGAACTTCCTGGAATGGACCCAAAGGACATAGAGATCTCTCTCAATGAAGGTGTTCTCACTATTAAAGGTGAGAAGAAACAGGAAAAAGAGGAGAAGGAAGAAGGGTATCATCTTATCGAAAGAAGTTACGGAAGTTTCACCCGCTCCATTCGACTCCCGAAGGATGTTCAAAGTGACAAGATAAACGCTTCTTTTAAGAATGGAGTGTTGAAGGTGGTTCTCCCAAAATCGGAAGAGGCCAAAAAGAAAGAGATTAAGATCAAAGTCGAGTAAATTGTAGCATCGCTTTTTCACTTGAAATGAGAGGTCTTTTCGAAGGCTTTTTCAACACATGGTTTTAAAAGTTCGTAAAATATTGTCGAAGCCATGAGGGTCAACAATCCTTGAAATTCTAAAAAGGATAATTATCTTAGAGCCAAAACTCATGGAAGGAGGGATTGAATATGGCGATTATCCGTTGGAAACCTATCGATGAGGTGGATCGTCTTCGCCAGGAGGTGGACAGTGTATTTGGCAGTTTCCTTTCTGGAACCGAGCCTTTCTTTAGTCGTGTTTACCCGGCGCTAAACTTTTCGGAAAAGGAGAATAACCTCTTGGTCAGGGCAGAACTTCCAGGGGTGAAGCCAGAAAGTCTCGACATTTCTGTGGTTGAAGGCCGACTTCAGATTAGCGGAGAGCGTAAAATCGATGTGGAGGAACAGAACATAGGCTATCACCGCAGGGAAAGAGAAGCAGGATTCTTTAGAAGGACCATTGCTTTACCGACCAGGGTTGATCCAGGTAAGGTGTCAGCTAGTATGAAGAATGGGGTTCTAACGATAACTCTACCAAAATCGGAAGAAGCAAAACCGAAAAAGATTACCGTGAAGACAACTTAAACGGATCGAAAGGGGGTGTATACGATGGCGACCAAAGAGATGGAGTTGAAAGAAAAGAAAGAAGTGAAGAAAGAAGCTGGTGAAGGAACTCGACCCGGCCCTGTCTTTGTTCCCGCCGTGGACATTCTTGAGAATGCAAAAGAACTCATCATCCTTGCGGATATGCCAGGTGTCGATAGCAAGAATGTTGATATCGATCTTAGAGATAATCACCTGACGATTATCGGTCGAATCGATAAAACCGAGGATGAGAAGGAGGTTTCCCTCTACAAGGAATTCCAGTGGGGTGATTATTTCAGGCTGTTTACTCTATCTGATGTCATTGATCAAGAAAGGATTACAGCTAAGATGGACAGTGGTGTTCTGAGGTTAGTCCTACCCAAGTTTGAAAAGGCGAAACCACAAAAGATTAAAGTGAGCGCAGCTTAAGCATCCAGTGGGGATAGTCACCAAAGGCTATCCCCTTTTTTATTCTCCTAATCGGTAGGGTCCCAGTTGAAAAAGGATTTCTACAAAATCCTAGGCCTAGACCAAGAGGCAAGCCCTGCTAGAATTAAGAAGGCCTATCGAAAAGCTGCCAAGCGCTACCATCCTGATGTATCGCCAAAAGGCGAGGATAAATTTAGAGAAGTTCAAGAAGCCTATGAAACACTTTCTGACCCTCAAAAGAAAGTTCTTTATGACCAACAATTCTCAGAGAAACCTACCTCCAATTCCCAATTGTATTCTTTCCATGAACCTTCGGGTATCCGACCTAATCTATTTGATGAGATAGAGCGGCTCTTTGGATTTGATGACCTTTTTGAATTCTTCACTGAACCAGAGGAAAGTCAGCCGAATCTATCTGTTGAAATAACTCTTACTCCTGAGGAAGCCAGAAAGGGATGTGAAATCCCCCTAAAAATTCCTTTTTGGTCAAATTGCAGAAGATGCCATGGGCGAGGAAGAATAAGGAATTTAATCTGTGGTCTTTGCCGGGGGCAAGGAGAGGAAAAGAGGGAAAGGAGGATAAAGGTGAGTATTCCTGCGGGCATAAGAAACGGAATGAAAGTAAGAATTCCTCTAAAGGAACGAGAGTTAAGAGGCACCAATTTGATCGCCACTATCAAAGTGTCCAGATATTAAGTTGGCTTTCCTTATTCGTTGCTGAACGAACTACATAAGTACCGAAGGAGGGAAAAGAGGGACACCTCCCTATTTGGGGTAGCTCAAGAAAAAGTAGCGGTCGCAATAATGGGGAAGTGCTCCTCCGATTGGTGTTTAAAAATAGCAATTGCCTCGGATAACCGGCAGAAAGCTCTCCATTTTGAAGAACACCTTGAAACGCTTTTGGATGACGCCTTTGCAAAAAAGACTCTGAAATATCAAAGCCCATCAACACTTGTCAAGAAACGAATGAGGGTCACCTATTAGGTTGTATTATTTTGCGGTCCTCTTGCCTAGGTCCTTCACAAGTTCTTTGCCAAGCGTGTGACACTTCTTCTTCGCTTCGTCGCTGATAGGGCGTCCGCTAAGAAGGGTCTCGCCTACCTGCTGGAAGAAGCGGTGAGCGAGGGATTCGAAAGGTTGCCTTACCTTCCCGCCACCGCTACCATGGGAGCAAAAAAGCACAGCCGATTTTCCCTTAATAGAGGCGCCTGACTGGTCCCATAGATAGAGATCGTCGAAAAAGGTCTTGATCGTACCGGCCACATACGAAAAATAATCAGGGGTGCCGATCCCAACCCCATCGGCAGCCAAAAATTCCTCTAGCGTTACCCTCCGCTCATTTGTGTTAATAAGGTTAACTTCTGCTCCGGCCCCCCGAGCCCCCTCCGCAAGTGTTTCCGCAAGGACCTTCGTATTCCCAAACTGCTGGCTGTGGTAAATAAGAGTAATTTTCCCCATGTTCTCTCCTATCATTAATGATTTCGAAAGGGTATGAGATTGGCTTCACCATCCAACGACAACCCCTTTCTTATCTATTTTCAACACATGATTTTACGTAGGTATTCAACTTCAACGGTATCATGAGATACTCGATGAAAGGCCCTTTTCCACAATCTCGGTTAATTCGTGAAGGTCCTTGATCTCATACTCTGGCTTCACTCCTTCGAGCCTTTCCTGAGCTCTGTTAAGCCAGGCGGCCTTCATACCAAAAGCAATAGCACCTTGAACGTCCCATTGCGGCCTAGCACAGTAAAGGACATCCTTTATTTTAAGCTTATTTTTTTCCAGAACCCAACGGTAGGCAATAGGCGATGGCTTGCATGCTCTCAATTGCTCCATTGTACCTACGAAGTCGGGTTTAAACCCATGGAGCTTACTGATCATCGCATCCAAATACCTTGTTTCCACATTGGAGAAGAGAATAACCTTGGTCATCTCTTGCTGTTTCCTAAAAGCAGGCAGGACGTCCGGAAAAGGTTGGACTTTATCCCAGAGATCTGTCATGAACTTAACATCCTCCCTACTCCCTGGAATCCCATAGTACTTGAACGTATAGAATAAAGATTCCTCAAGAATGTAGGTCATTTCTTGGTATTCACCGAATGCAACCCGATGGTTTTCGCCGATAAGAAATCGGTGCCAGGTGGCCTTGAATTCTTCGCCACTCACGCCACTTCCATAATGGTGGACAATATTGGAAGACGCCTCGATCCAGACCGTAGACCAGTCAAACAGGGTATTCTTTGAATCATAAAAGATTGCTTTTGGCCATTTATTCCTCCTTTTCATTTGTAGACCCTCCTTATCATGGATTCTTCACTGCGATATTTTGGGACTTTTCATGGATGATGAGGGAATAAGACTTATGAGCTACCATACCCATCAATTGCGATCTTGGTCCATCAGCATTTCTCATCGAATCATACTTAAGACTTTTCTCTGGCGTCTTTCCCAAAGAAACAGGATGATGAGAATTCCTATACCAACGACAAACCACATGATGCTTCGGGTAGCCAGATAGATCATAAGACAAATTGGACTCATCCCCAATAGAAGTCTTTCCTTATAATCAATTCTTCTCACAAAATAACCCACCAAGCTTGCTTGGATACCAATAAAAATGACAAAACAACTCACCAAGCTAATAAATGCAGAAGAAGGAACAGAGAAATCCCAGGTGAATGCTCCAACCCACACGATCATAAAGGGCAAAACAAAACCACCGATCCCCACCTTCATGGATTCAAAAGCGGTTTTTAAGAAATTGCCACCCGCTAGCTTTGCCGCAAAAACAGCAGATAGGGCTACGGGAGGTGTCAGATAAGAGAAATTGGCAAGGTAAAAAGTGAAAAGGTGGGCCGCGAGTAAGTTCACTCCCATTTTAACCAACACGGGCGCCAGCACGACGGCCACCAAGATGTAAGCGGCCGAAGCCGGCATCCCAATACCAAGAATGAGCGAAGAGATCCCAGTCAAGATCAATGCAAGGATTAAGTTTTCACCAGCAAAGGCTCCTATGGCTGCGGGCAACTTAACCCCAAGGCCGGTATTGGTGATAGCAGCTAAGACTAACCCCAGGACAGCACAGATTGTTGCGATGGAAGCCCCTATGGAAGCGCCATGAACCAATCCATCCATGAGGCCCTTTAAAGAGGGGCGAGTCTGTTTCCTAAACAGGCTCAGGATTAAGATGATGATACAAGCCCAGAAACTGACATACATGGGTGTGTATCCAACAACGAACAAGGCAATGATGACTGCCAAAGGGCAAAGAAACAGAGGGGCCCGAAGAATCAGCTCTCGATAGTTCACCTCTATGCTTTGAGGAGTGATGTTCAATTTTGCTGCCTGAAATTCCACGTAGGCACCGGCAGAAAATACATAGAGTAATGCAGGCAAAACAGCGACCCCAATGATCTTGGCATAGGGTATGCCTGTTATCCCACACATCAAAAAAGCAGCGACTCCCATGACAGGCGGTATAATCGGTCCCCCCGTTGATGCCGCTGCCTCAATAGCCCCTGCCTGTTCTGGCTTGTATCCGAGCTTCTTCATTGCAGGAATTGTAAAAGATCCAGTAATCATAACATTGGGTCCTGACTGCCCTGAAATGGAGCCAACCAAGCCACTCGTCACGACAGCCGCCATGGCAGCACTGGATCTAACTTTTTGTCCTACCAAGTTTCCAACTTGATTAAAGAATTCATTAGCACCTGATGTCTGAACTAAAGCAGCAAACACCATGAATAGGAAGATATAGGTGGCTGATACAGCTATCATAGGGCCGAAAATTCCTGCGTCGGCGAAACCTACCGTTAAGATCTCAAGGATCATGTCCGACTTCAAGGGCATCGCATGGAATACTCCCTCTGGAAGATAGGAGCCGAAAAACATATAGGCAATAGCCAGAATGGCCACTATTGGAACCACCCATCCAAAACTCTGCCTCGTCGCTTCGAGGCAAAGGAAAATAAGGATCGCGCCGACAAGGAGGTCCAGATGATTCGCCATAAGCATCCCATATATTTCAAGGCGAGGATAACAGACCCATAAATAGATAGATAAGCAGATGGCCATGAGCACCAATGCGAGTTTCATAGGCCAAAACTTATTCCGTCTTCTAAGGGAGAGCAAAAATGTTAGCAGAAGGGCAAAACCCAGGTGGGTAATCCAATGCTCCTTTGGCCCTTGAAGCAAATATTGGGAGTAAATAAGATGGTACACCACCATTGCTACTCCCGTTATCGCTATGACAATATCGAGAACAAGCTTGACCATCCTTCGTTTAATCCTTCGCTTACGCCAAAAATAATTTCCCTTGAATCCTTGTCTCCTCTGGAGAGGGAAAAGGATCATGAGGTTAAATTGTCGGGACCCTCTACCCTATGAAGGTATCAAAAGAGAAGACTAAGGATTCCCACAAAACAGTGAATTATTATCCTTAGTCTTCTCTTTACCCTCCTACGCAGAAAGCCACGGGTCTTTAGCCCGTGGATGAATGTGGGGAGGGTACCCTTCGAAGCTCCAAAGGAGCGTAGTAGGGTGTGCTTCGGAGGGTTCCACCCGACGAAGCATGTGGAGGAGCCACGGGCTTTAGCCCGTGGGGCTCCACCTGAGGCGTGCCAGCTTTACCTGCCCACCTTAAGCCCGTTTCCTTCGTAGAATTTAATAGCTGCGGGGTGGAATTTCTCACGCGAGGCAGGCACGGCGGAAAGATTGGTCTTCTTTATCGTCTTACCCGTTGCGTGGTAGGTGGCAAAGTCATCGGCATGGTCATACATGATCTTCACGATATCCCGTACGTACTCATCAGGCATGCTTTTATCGACGTTCCAGGTAGTTGCGACGGCAACCCCTGTCACTGGCGCCGTGACTGTTGTCTTGCCGTACTGTTTGGGGCCCATGGTTAAAGGGTAAAGGGCATAGCCACTCTTCTCCCTCGCCTTATTGATTGCATCCTCGTCATAAGATATCAGATAGCACTTCTTTGTCGTCAAGAGCTCATCACAAGCCGGATTTCCTTTCCAGTTTCCCCCCGGCTCAAAGACGACCGCAGCAGCCATACCGGCATTGACTGTCCCGTCAAGAAGAGCATCCTTTACCGCCCCCATGGAAAGATAGCTCACCTTCAATTTGTCCCAGATCCCATAGCCATGATCCAAGACCAGTCTCATGGTATACTCCGTACTATGGCCCTTTGACCCGACAGCAATTCTCTTGCCCACAAAATCTTTAACCGTTCTAATGTCAGGATCTGTGCTCACCATAAAAATGTTTATGTTAGCCGTCAATGCAATGTATCTAAAGTCTAAATAGGGTTCCTTAAACGGCGGCAACCCTTTTTCTGCCTCTCCCACACCTACGTTATTCACGTAAATGATGGTATTTTTCCTGGCCTCAGGATTCTGAATCAAGTAGAGCATATTTACGGTTAACCCTTTTGACTCAACGCAGGTCGCATGATATTTGGTAGAGTACTTGTTAATCATCTCAGCCAATCCAAATGAGAGAACATAGCCAGTGGCACCCAGAGGATTTGAGTAAATCTGTATTTCTATCTTCTCTGAGGGATAGGCAGACATTGTTGTTAGAAGAACGACGGATAAAATTAACAAAGTGAGCAGAAACTTTTTCCCTTTCATTTGTCACCTCCTAATGAACATTGATATTTTTTGTTGGCTCATAGCGTCAACGCCAATCTTCACCTCCCCCCTCCTTTTCTCTATTTGTAGAACATCGGAATCTGGAGATCTTATCGAATCTGTTTTTTTACCCTCTTTTCTTCTTATCATTGTCCCATTTTTATTTTAGCACCTAGGGATCTCATCAGGTCATAAAAATTAGGAAACGAGACCTTGCAGTACTCAGCATCCGTTATTTCGGTTTGGCCCCGGGCGATCAATCCAGCCACTGAAGTAGCCATAACAATGCGGTGATCGTGCCGGCCGTCGATGTGGGTGCCCTTGAGCGCGGAGTGGTAGATGGTCAGGCTGTCTTGGGCCTCCTCCAACCTGGCTCCCATTTTTGTCAGCTCCTCCTTGATGGAGCGGGTACGATCGGTCTCCTTGAGGCGGCTGGCGGCAATGTTGTAAAGCACGGTCTTGCCCTGGGCCTTGCAGCCCAGCACCGCCAGGATAGGCACGGCGTCGGGGGTACCAGAGCAGTCGATCTCAATCCCTTTCAGTTCACAACCCCCCTCCACGGTTACCGTGCGGTCGTTATCGCTGAAAGTGACCTTAGCGCCCATCTCCATAAGGATGCGAGGGTACCTGCGCTCGCCCGCGAAGTCGTGCGGATCCATGCCTACGAATGTCACCTTCGAGTCCGTGATGGCGGCGCCGATCATGGGATAGCCGGAGGTACCCCAGTCGGGGGGCACGTGGGCCGTGAAGGCCTTGTAACGCTGGCCACCAGGCACGTTGAACTCATCGTAGTTCTTGTGGCTGCAGGTAGCACCGGCCAGCTTCATCCAACCCATGGTCATATCAATATAGGGCCGCTCCATAAGGTGGTCCTCTATGACCGTGATCCCTTCCTGGCTCAGGGGGCCAGCGATGAGCAGCGGAGTCAGCCACTGAGAGTTGACGCCAGGCAATTTGGTGCGGCCGCCCTTGAGGGGGCCCTTGATCACCAAAGGCGCCACGCCGGCGTTGCGGGTGGAGAAAACCTGTGTCCCCAGGTCGTTCAGAGCGTCGATGAGGGGCTGGGCCGGGCGCCGGCAGATCTGGTAGTCCCCGGAAATGACAGAGTAGCCGTCGATGAGGGAGGCGATGGCAGTAATAATGTAGTAGCCGGTGCCAGAGTTGCCGGCGTCCAGCACGCAGCCGGGCACCCTGGGCTGGTTGGCCACGCCCTCGATGACCCAGTCCTGAGGGTTCGTCGTGTCGATCTTGGCGCCCAAGGCCTGCATCATGCCAACAATGGAGAAGCTATCTAATCCGGGCAGGGGATTGCTGATCCGCGAAACGCCATCGGCCAGCCCGCCCAAGACGATGGCGCGGGCGCTGGCCGACTTATTGCCGGGAATCTGAATGGTGCCCTGCAAAGCCGATCTCTTCACAATGAATTTCATAGATTCGCTCCATCATATCAAACTTTCTTTAATGCTCGTTTAGAATTTTGCTCACATACGTGAAGTGCATTCCCAAATGGGGTACCACGGTGCGCTGGATATCATATCCCTTAGACCGGGGTAGTGGTGCTAGCCTGTGACCTTCGCCGCCATTCCCACAGGAGCAGTGCCAAAGCGATGCAACCCCATAGGATATTACTGAGCAGAGTGATCATGAAAAAATGCCTCTGGATCGGAATCAACAGACCGATCCCAGCCAGACCCATCAGCACTCTCATTTGCGGGCTCAGTTGGCGAAAGAGGTAACCGACCAAGGCAACGCCCAATAGAAAACAGCCCGCTATGGCGGTAACCATAGACATGATGATGTTCACGGGGGGACCCATAAGCAGTAACGTCGGGGAGAAGAGGAATAGGAATGGGATAATATAAGCTAAAATTCCCAGGCGCATGGCGGTGTAGCCGGTGCGCATGGAATCTGCACCAGCCAGGGAGGCTCCGGCGAAGGCTGCGAAGCAGACGGGCGGTGTAATCATGGATAGGATGCCAAAATATAGGATGAATAGATGGGCAGCGAGTACCCCAACTCCAAGTTCAACCAGTGCAGGGGCCATCAACACGGATAGGAGGATATAAACGGCAACGGTGGGCATCCCCATGCCGAGGATAATGTTGGCGACGGCGATGATGAATAGTAAAAGAAATACATTCCCCCCAGCCAAGCGACCCAGGAGGAAGGGGAAGATAAAGCCCACACCGCTGAAAGTGATAACCCCGATGATGAGCCCAGCCACAGCAACAACCAAGGTGAGTTCAAGCAGACCCTGCCCTGTTTTCTCCAGCGCCTCCAGGAGC